>Ga0265294_10010587_pt1 | contig 10471 bp, 8 predicted proteins | sample MunlanPumphouse3_FD_192504 | JGI IMG/M metagenome (GOLD analysis project Ga0265294, IMG submission 192504) | Groundwater microbial communities from a municipal landfill in Southern Ontario, Canada - Pumphouse #3 | ecosystem: Environmental > Aquatic > Deep subsurface > Groundwater | place...
TGAGGTTGTTAAATATGAAGGAGAGTATGTAAAGGCTTGGTTTTTTGCTGATGGAGGGGGAACTACGGCAGCATCTGCTGAAGAAGGATTAGCTTATACCAAAACCCCCAGTCCGTATATAAAAAGCGTCAAGGATCCTGGGTTTGCTAGCACTAGTGCAGAAAATAAAAGCTGGAGGGCTGAATTTCCATTAAATGTTGTCAAAGAAAGTTTAAAAAAAATTATGGGGAAAGAAGTGGGCAAGATAGATTCGGTTAAAATCACAAAAAAAGGTGAGTCAGGTCGTGTTATGTCGGTTAAAATAGGCGATGTAACGGTAAGTGGACCAGCACTTCGACTTGCGTTAGGTAGTGAAAAAATGCGTTCTGCTCTACTTACGAAGATGGAGGTAGATGGAGAAAAGCTAATTGTTGAAGGGAAAGGGTATGGTCATGGCGTAGGCATGAGTCAGTGGGGTGCGAAGGCCCTTGCAGAGCAAGGGAAGTCTCCCAAAGAGATTATTAATTACTTTTTCAAGGACATTCAAATAGTGAAAGAATGGAAATGAGATGATAAAAAATGAATAAGCAACAATTACAAGAAGCTGAAGAGAAATTGCAGGATATGAAAAATGAAGAAATGTTAAGAGTACAGCAACTTAGAGAAGGCTTGAAAATTTCACAAAGCGATAATTTGGGGGAATTGTCCCTTTATGATAATCATCCTGCAGATATTGGGGATGCAACTTTCGAGAGAGAAAAAGATTTAGGATTGATATTGAATACCGAAGATAAAATAGCCAAAATAGATAATGCCTTAATAGCAATGCAAGAGGGAAAATATGGAGTATGCGAAGAGTGCGGTCAAAAAATTAGCGAAGAAAGATTGCAAGTTATACCATATACAACCCTTTGTAAGGATTGCAAAAAGGAAGACGAGATTTTAGAGAAAGAAAGTTATCCTGTAGAGGGAGAGACAACTTTCGGTGGTATAAGGGATAATAATGACGGTGTAAAAAATAATCAGTTTGATGGCGAAGACGCTTGGCAGGCAGTTGCTCGTTATGGAACAAGTAGTTCGCCTTTTGATGCAGGGAGTACAGTAGGTTACGATGAATGATATATAGATCTTTATGAAGGCAATATAAAAAAAGGCAATACCTATAGATCATGAATAGGTGTTGCTTTTTGTGCGTTGTTAAATAAAATAAATTTAATACTGGCAAAGTATCTATAAAAGTGTATAATATTAGTATAAAATATAATTGGAATGGAAGGTGAAATATGACTACTTATCAAAAAAATAAGTATGGAATTAAAAAGTTATTTTATTGGACATCCGGTGTTTAGAGTTTTACTAAATTTGGATATGATTATTGTTTTTAGATTATAATGCTCTTATTGCAACATTGCTTTTTGGGTATTTGGGATATGTGGTATATAAACAAGATACAAGAGTATCTTTAAATATAAATAAAGAAGGGAGCATTTAATATGGCGTTTTTTAATGATTTTGGCAAAAAAATCAAAGGGGTAGCACAAAGTGCTACAAAAAAATCAGGGGAAATGGTTGAAATAACTAAGCTTAATCTTAACATCAATTCAGAAGAGGAGAGTATAAAAAAGCTTTATGCTCAAATAGGAGATTATTGCTTTAAAAAGTTTGAAATTGGTACTGAAAATGACGAGGTTATTATTAGTTTTTGCAGAAAAATAGAGACGCTTAATAAAAATATTAATTCATACAAAGATAAAATTAGAGAAATAAAAAATGTAGTTATTTGTCCAACTTGTGGTAATGAAACAGAAAAAAACAATATGTTTTGTGGCAAGTGTGGAGCAAAAGTAGAAATCAAGGAAGAAGTAGTAAAAGCAGTAGGAAAAGTAGTAGCAGCAGTAAAAGCAGAAATGAGTGCGGATGTAGAAGCAAAGGGAAAAACGACAAAGGAGGATAGTAAAAATATATAAAGCAAAACTGAGTTAACAATTGTTAACTATTTGGATAAAGATACATTAGTTGTCGCCTATGTGGGTGTTTGTATTTTTGTTTATACTTGTAATTTAAATAATGACGGAGGGGATGCTTGATTTGCATGACAAGGAAAAAGCTATTGTTTGCATAGCACATTTGTGCATTTTAATTAATTTACCTGGGCTATTTTTAGCATTAGCTATATATTTTATGGAGAATGGAAAATCAGAATTCATCAAAAAAGGGCTTGAACAAGCAATCGGACTTCAATTACTTGTTACATTTTTCATAGTAGTATTTAGAACTGGAAAGCTTTTTGGGCTTTTTATTTATAATCCTAGTAGTAGTATGGAACTATTTGCAAGCGTTTCATTGGTGGTATACATTTTTTTACTTATTACTGCAATATATGCAGCTTATAAGTCTTATAAAGGTGTAGAATACCAGTATCCATTAATAGGTAAAATCATTGCAAAATATAAGAGGATTTAGTATAAGGAAAATCACAATTTTAATAGAAAAGTTACAAAATAACGGTGGGAAATGTAGTAAGGAGCTTCCCTCCACGGAAGCTTCTGAATTACAAGTCGTTCGAAATTACATAACAACGGATTGCCGGTTCCGCTACGCTTCACTCAAACCTTTTCGCCAATCCTGGACGATAATAGAAGAACCGATAATTGGCGCTGAATAAGTATCTGACCATTTCATAATTGGAAAGAACTACTTCAGCGTCTTTTCTATTGCATTTTTACTCTTGTGTAACTATGGGGGATATTATAAAATCAATTAAGGTATATAAAGTATAGAAGTGGTAAAAATAAAACTAATAAGCATAGACATATTCTTAATATCAGGACAAAATGTATCGAATTTAAAAAAAATGTTGCATTGAAATTAGAAAATGGTATAATTAGAATATGATTAGGGGGTGGTTTTTCTGAACAATATTATTGTAAGGTTACAACATGTAGAGTTAATTAATTTCAAGAATATTAAAAGAGGAACAATTACGTTTCCTAGTTATACTAAGAAAGAGTATTTTAATAAAAAATCTGAAATCATAGGATTGTATGGTCAAAATGGATCAGGGAAAACTGCATTAGTAGATGCAATGCAAATTTTAAAACATACTTTGCAAGGTGAAAGATTGCCTGAAAGTACTTATGATTATATTTTTCAAACAGCAAATAGTACGGAATTAAAATTTGTTTTTTATATTGAACATAAACAGGAAAGATATTTAGTGTTTTATGAATTTGAAGTGAGTAAAGCGAAAAATTTATCAGTAAAAAATTCTAAGGAAGAAGTATTGGTAAAAATATCTAAAGAAAAATTATCATATAAAAAATATGTTAATAATTCATGGAAAAGTAAAAGAGTTATCATTGATTATGACGTCAATTATAAAGATGTAGTTTTCAAACCTATTGGTAATTTTAAAGAGATAGTTGCAAATACAGATGATAATCAAGTAGATATAAAATTTTCAAAAAAGTGGTCTGAAAACAATTCAAAGTCATTTATTTTTAGTGACGAAACTAGAAAAATAATAAATGCTTGTAAAAGCTGGAACGAATATAACAACATTATCAATTGCTTAAATTATTATGCCAGTACAAATTTGTTTGTAATAAAAAATAATTACTCTGGTTTAATCAACATGAATTTTTTAATTCCTCTCAGTTTTAGAATAGAAAGTGAAGAGAATATTACTCAAGGTGATTTAGCAATAGAACTGTTAAACCCATCAATTGTTTCAAGGAAAAAGTTTAAGTTAATTGTGAGACTTATTAAGCAAATGAATATTGTAATGGATACAATTATTCCGGGACTTAGTATAGAAATAAAGGATTATGGTCAACAAATGATGGAGAATGGTTTTGAGGGAATTAGAATGGAGTTATTAGCTGCAAGAGAAGAAGTAAAGATTCCTTTAAAATATGAATCGGACGGTATTAAAAAGATAATTTCTATTCTAAGTACTTTGATTGCTATGTATAATAATAATTCTGTTTGTATGGTAGTAGATGAACTGGATGCCGGAATTTTTGAATATTTACTAGGAGAAATTTTACAAATAATTGACGAAGGAGGTAAGGGTCAGCTTATATTCACATCACATAATTTAAGACCTTTAGAAAAGTTAGATAGGAAATCATTAATATTTACGACGACTGATCCCAAGAATAGGTATATAAGGTTTTCTAATGTGCAAAGTAATAATAATTTAAGAAGTCTTTACTATAGAAGTATTAATTTGGGCGGTCAGAATAAAGAGGTTTATAAAGAAACCAATAGCTATGAAATTAGTCGTGCTTTTCGATTAGCAGGGAGGACTATAATTGAAAACTAAAAAAATTGTCTTATTTATAGTCGAAGGAATAACAGACAAAATTTCTCTTGCTTTAATATTGTCAAAATTGATAACGAGTGAAAATATAAAGTTTCATATAGTTGGTTGTGATATAACATCTAGTAAGGGTACATCTACAGCAAATGCGATAGAAAAAGTATATGATCAGATAAAGAGGTTCATGGGAAAAGATAAGATATATAAAAAAAGGGATATTCTTAAAGTGATTCACTTAGTAGATACAGATGGAGCGTATGTTAATAAAAAGTTTATCAAAGAAAGTCAAGTTGATAGTTTTATTTATACTCGTGATTGTATACAAGCAAAGAAGGTTGAAGATGTTATTAAACGTAATGATCAGAAAAGCAAGATATTAAATAAATTATCTACGTGTGGTAATATTGCAAAAATTGATTATAGTGTGTATTATTTTTCATGTAATTTGGAACATGTATTGCATAATGAGTGTAATATGGGTGATGAAAGGAAAAAGGAAGTTGCAGAGGAATTTGAAGAATTATATTATAAAAGGGAGTATGAATTTATTGAATTTATTCGGGATAAATCTTTTGCAGTAGAGGGTGATTACATAAAGACTTGGGAATTTATAAAAAAGGGCAACAATTCTTTAAATAGATATTGTAATTTGCATCTCATTTTTTAATTGTATAAAGAATATATTTAACATTGCTAATTAGTTTGTAATATTATTAAGTATAATAGAAAGATATTGAAGTCACAGCATATCCGCTGCGGCTTTAATTTATATGTCAATATTCACAAGAGTGAGTTGAAATGTAAATATAATTGGTCTATTATGTAAGTGATAGTATCTCAAAAGACAGAATAAAGGACAAAAGAGAACCGTCCCCGAATGTCTCCAAATGTCCTTTCAAAGATAGGGAGAGAATATAATGGATAAAATTCTTGACAATAAAAAGCTTGGGAAAGTGGGAGATGCTTTAAAAGAGCATATAAGTAAAGGATCATATTTATCTATTGCCTCAGCATATTTTACAATTTACGCATATAACGAATTAAAGAAAGAACTAAGCAACATAGAGGGAATGAACTTGCTTTTGACGGAGCCGATGTTCATTGAAGATAGTAAAGTAGAAAGCAGAGAATTTTACATAGAAAAAATTATTAATGAAAAAAAGATATACGGCAATGAATTTGAAATAAAAATGAGAAATGAACTTAATCAAGGCAAAATTGCAGCTGAATGTGCAAAGTGGCTTAGAAAAATAGCTAATATTAAATCTATTAAAAAAAGTGATATTACTACGACTAAGTTATTTCATATAAAAAGCAAAGATGGGTTAGATGTAGCTATCCAAGGAAGCTCTGACTTTACAACAGATGGTTTGGGATATTCTAATTCTCCGAAAATGTGTATGAATATGTTTACTAATGAAAGTACTACAACAAAAGATATGCTTAATTGGTTCAATGATATATGGAATAATAAAGAGCTTGTACAAGATGTAAAAGAAGATTTGTTACAACAAATGCAGGAGGTATACAAGGAAAACACACCGGAATTCATCTACTTTATAACTTTGTACAATGTTTTTAATAATTATTTAGATGAGCTTATGGAAGAAAAAGTAGTAAAGAGTAGAACAGGGTTTAAAGATACCTTAATTTGGAACAAGCTATATAAATTTCAGAAGGATGGAGTATTAGGAGCGATAGATAAATTAGAAAAATATAATGGTTGTATTATTGCTGATTCTGTTGGTCTGGGCAAGACATTTTCGGCGTTAGCGATAATTAAATATTATGAGCTAAGAAATGATCGAGTGTTAGTATTAACACCAAAAAAGCTTCGAGATAACTGGATTGTATATACCAAAAATGACAAGAGAAACATTTTCGTTGATGATAGATTTGGCTATAATGTTCTCAATCATACTGATTTAAGCAGATATTCAGGAATGTCAGGGGATAATAAATTAGAAACCATAAAGTGGTCTAATTATGATTTGATTGTCATAGATGAGTCCCATAATTTTAGAAACAATAGCACACATAAAGACAAAGTGACAAGGTATTCAAGGCTATTAAATGATGTAATAAAAGCAGGAGTTAAAACTAAAATATTAATGCTTTCTGCAACACCTGTAAATAACAGAATGAATGATCTCAAAAACCAAGTCGCCTTTATAACAGAAGGTAATGATCAAGCATTTGAAAACGAAGGTATTATTAGCATTGAGCAAACACTTCGTAAAGCCCAGATGGTATTTAATAAATGGTCGGAGCTACCAGATGATAAAAGGCTAGTAGATACTTTTATTGAAATGATGAATATGGATTATTTCAAACTGTTGGATACGATAACTATTGCTCGTTCAAGAAAACATATTGAAAAATATTATGACATTAAAGAGATTGGCAAATTTCCCGAAAGAAACAAACCAATTAACATTTATGCGGATATTGATTTAGAAGGTAATTTTCCACCCCTTAAAGAGGTAAACAAAACAATAAAAAATTTAAATATGAGTTCATATTCGCCGCTAAAATATGTTTTGCCTGAAAAAAGAAAAGAATACAGTAAAAAATATGATACTAAAGTGAAAAATGGGAAGTTGGTTTTCAAGCAAGTGGATAGAGAGCAAAGCCTGATAAACCTTATGAGGGTAAACATATTAAAAAGAATGGAAAGCTCTATCAATTCTTTTAGTTTGACGATAGCAAGATTCCTTAAAGAAGTAGATAATCGGATTAATAAAATTAATACGATTAGTAAGGTTATTAAAAATCAATTTGACGATAATGCTAGTTTTAGTATTGCGGATATAAATTTAGATGATGATGAAGTTGATGAAATGCTTATTGGAAGCAAAGTTAAAGTTTTACTTCAAGATATGGATTTGATAAAGTGGAAACAAGACTTGTTAGAAGATCGAGGCAAGCTTGAAAGTTTACTTATTGAAGCGGCAAAAGTCACAAAAAACCGAGATGCAAAACTTGCTGAACTAAAAAAAATGATTGATAGTAAACAAAACAATCCAATAAATGAAGGCAATAAAAAAATACTAATTTTCACGGCATTTGCTGATACTGCGAAATATTTATATGAAAACATAGCTGATTGGGCAATGGGGAATTATCATATACATTCAGCATTAGTAACAGGAACAGGCAGGAATCAAACTAACTTAAAAGAGATTAAAAGAAAAGACTTTGATGCGATACTTACAAGCTTTTCACCAAGGTCAAAAGAAAGAGATAAAACTTATTCTGATATTGTAAATGAGATAGATATATTGATAGCAACAGATTGTATATCAGAAGGGCAAAACCTTCAAGATTGCGATTACCTCATTAATTATGATATACACTGGAATCCAGTTAGGATCATTCAAAGGTTTGGGCGTATTGATAGATTAGGCTCTTGTAATAATGCGGTTCAATTAGTTAATTTCTGGGCAAATATGGAGCTCGATGAGTATATTAATTTAGAAGCAAGAGTTACAGGGAAAATGGTATTGATGGATATATCGGCTACAGGAGAAGAGAATTTGACTTGTGTTGATGAAAAGAAAAGTATGAATGATCTTGAGTACAGGAAAAAGCAGCTTAAGCAACTTCAAGAAGAAGTGGTTGATTTAGAAGAAATAGCAGGGGGTATTTCTATAACAGATATGACCTTGAATGATTTCAAAATGGATTTAATGGAATATATGAAGGAAAATAGAACAAAACTTGAAAAAGCTCCTATGGGAATGTATGCGGTTTCTACCGTGGATGATGAAAAGCTAAAAGAACAGATAAGACCCGGAGTTATCTTTGCGTTAAAGCAAGTAAATGAGTTTGCAAGACCTGAGGAAAATAATTCCTTATATCCACATTATATGGTTTATGTTTATGATGATGGAACAGTGAAATATAATTATCTTCATACTAAGAAGATCTTGGACTTCTACAAAAAGTTAAGCGCAGGAAAAGACGAAGTATTAAAGGATGTAGTAGCTATATTTAACAGCGAAACCGATAATGGAAGGGACATGAGCTATTATTCTAAGCAGTTGGAGGATGCTATCAATAACATTATTGGAAAAGCAGAAGAAAAAGGTGTTGCTAGTTTATTCTCTAAAGGTGGGACAACCATTCAGAAGAATTTATTTTCAGGAAGAGAAGACTTTGAACTTATATCATTTTTGATAATTAAGTAGGAGGATATTTGGATATGAATGAGATATTAAGAAAGTTGAATATTAATGATAATTGCTATGTCGGTAATACTGTTTTTAAAAAACTTTTTTATGAAAATGCTACCATGAATACGAGAGATAAAGAAGTATTTAAAGATAATATTGTGAAAATCATTTGGCAATATTCCCTAAAAGAAGATAATATTAACATTCAATCTTACAAAGATGAAATCAGGGAATATGAAGAGATCGCAGTAATGGAAGTGATGTTAGTAAGCGATCAGAAATTCAAGCGTATCGCCGAGATTATTCAAATAATAATTTCTTATCCCCTTATTATCATATTTTCGTATGGAGACAAGTCCCTTATTAATGTTGCACATAAAAGGATTAACCTGACTGATGAAGCAAAAAACACTGTGGAAGAGTACATTTACACGGAATGGATAGATTTAGCAAATAAAACTGATCGGCAAAAACAATTTATAGATAACCTAGATGTGAAAGGGTTGTCTTTTAGCAATTTCTATAGATTTTATTGTGGGGTAGTAGATAATATTAATCTGTTCAATGCGTCGATCTATGAAGATAACTATTTATCAATTAAAGATAAAGATGCCGATAAGGTGAAAGAGCTTCAGGATAAAATTGAGAAGCTAGATTTTGAGATTAATGATTTAAAGAGTAAAATAAAGAAGGAAGAACATTTTAATAATAAGATGAAGATGAATATTGAAATCAAGAAGCTAGAAGAAAAGAGAAGGGGATTAATAGGGGAATTGAAGTAGAGATAGGAGGTTTTTGACCTATGAAGAGGGAAGATAGGATTGATAAACAAAATTCAGAAATAATTATGTATCAAACAGAGGACGGGCAGACGAAAATAGAGGTAGCCATGGATGAAGATACAGTTTGGCTTACTTAGGCTCAGATGTGTGAATTGTTTCAAAAGGGAAAGTAAACAATTAGTGAACACATAATTAATATATTTAAAGAAGGAGAATTGCAGGAAAAAGCAGTTGTCCGGAATTTCCGGATAACTGCTTTGGATGGAAAATTGTATATAATGTAAATCATTATAACCTTGATGTTATTATTTCTGTAAGATAGCGATATTCTAACCCATGCAGAGGGAATAAGTCACGATGAAGCGAAGGAAAAAGTTGAGCTTGAATATAGGAAATATAAAGATAAGACGAAAAATGAGTTATCACAAGTGGAGAGGCATTTTTTAGATAGTATTGAGGGAGCGGAAAAGGAGATAAAAAAATAAGGGAGGCAATATAAGTGCAAAAATTAGATGGACAAAGTAAAGATATTTTGGCAGAGAACATAGACAAAATTAAAGAAATATTTCCTGAAGTATTTTGTGAAGATAAGATTGATTTTGAAAGATTGCAAGAGGTATTGGGGGAATATATAGAGGATAAAGAAGAGCGGTATCGTTTTGAATGGAATGGCAAATCAAAAGCGATTAGACTTGCACAAACAGCAAGTACAGGAACATTAAGACCTTCAAAAAAGTATGAAGATGGGAAAGATGATAGCAAAAACTGGGACACAACAGGGAATTTATACATTGAAGGGGATAACCTTGAGGTACTAAAGTTACTGCAGAAGACCTATAACAGTAGCATTAAGATGATATATATCGATCCACCTTATAACACAGGGAAAGATTTTGTTTATAAAGATAACTATAGAGATAATTTGCAAAATTACCTAGAAATAACAGGGCAACTTGATGATGAAGGGAAGAAGATAAGCACAAATAGCGAAGCAAGTGGAAGATACCACACTGATTGGCTTAATATGATGTATCCTAGATTGAGGTTAGCAAGGAACTTGCTAACCGATGATGGGGTTATTTTTATTAGCATAGATGATTATGAAGTGGACAATTTGAAGAAAATTTGTAATGAGGTTTTTGGGGAAGGGAATTTTATAGTTCAAATTGTGTGGGAAAGAGCATTTGCACCTATAAATTCAAAGAAGCATT
>Ga0265294_10010588_pt1 | contig 10471 bp, 9 predicted proteins | sample MunlanPumphouse3_FD_192504 | JGI IMG/M metagenome (GOLD analysis project Ga0265294, IMG submission 192504) | Groundwater microbial communities from a municipal landfill in Southern Ontario, Canada - Pumphouse #3 | ecosystem: Environmental > Aquatic > Deep subsurface > Groundwater | place...
ATATTCTACCGCACATTTTAATTTAAATGAACAAATAATATCAGATATCGTAGGGGAGGGCCTTGCGTCCTCCCGTTTATCAATACAATTATTATTAATAATCAAAATTCCATGAATATGATTCGGCATAATAATATATTCATCTAATTTGATATTTCTATGTTTTATTTCAATATTATGCCATTGTTCATCTATAATCTCCCCTATTTTTGACAATTTTATATTGTTACGGGCGGAGGCCAGCCCCGCCCCTACATTATTTTTTAATTCTCCGAATATTTCTTTTCTATCAACAGAACAAATCGTGATGTAATAAACACCATTTCGTGAATAATCATAATTCTTCACTCGGATGGGTTTCCTTTGCCTAACCGTCATTGTTCCTCTCTACTAATTCGATATATTGTTTTAAACTCACATTCTCCGCCCTGTCATCTTTTTTAATACCGCAATCAATACAGATACTTTCAGATACCCCTTTTTGCTTTAAAACATTTATGACCTTTTTTCGTCTTTGAGAAAACGCAAAATTAATCAGATCAAAAAGTTTTTTTTCATCGCAAGCCCGTTTTTCATATCTATCGTCGAACGCCATAGAGATAACTGCCGAATCAACTTTGGGAACAGGATCAAAAGCTTCGGCAGGGACTTTAAACAACCTCTTAACATCACTATAGTATCTGACATAACACGAAAAAGCCGAGTATTCTTTATCACCAACATCTGCTATTATTTTATCTATAAATTCAGACTGGAACATAAAGATACCTTTTTGAATAAAAGATCGATATTTTATAAAATAAAGCACAAGTTGTTTACTTATATGATAAGGCAGATTACCCACAAGTACAAGATTAGTTCCTAATTTTGATATATCGAACTTCAATATATCGTCATTAATAATAGTGATATTTTTGGCCCCTTGAAAACGTTTGTTTAACGCTTGCGCTAATCGTTTATGGACTTCTATACAAACCAGTTTTTTTGCTTTACTGCATAACCCTTCACTTATCGCACCTCCACCGGGCCCTATTTCTACAATAGCTTCATGATCTGCCCCGACAGAATCCAGTATTTTTTCTACATATTTCTTATCAGATAGAAATATCTGTCCATATCTTTTGGATTGTTTCATTGAAAAAACCTTTGAACTAATTTAATAGCGGAATACATTGAATCACAGTCAGGTTTTTTGCCTACACGCATCAAGTCAAAAGCTGTCCCATGTGCCGGAGATGTCCGAATCACAGGCAATCCGCAAGTTAAGTTTACGCCTGTTTTAAAAGAAAGCAGCTTGAAGGGTATCATACCCTGGTCATGGTAAGAGCATAAAAAACAATCATAATATTTCAGCTTTTCAGGAGTAAACAAAGTATCTGCAGGAAAAGGCCCTTCTATCTCTATATCGACACTTTTTAAAGCCTTTTTAAGTATATTCTCTTCCTCTAGCATAAAGGTATTGATACCTGCATGAGGATTGACAGACGCCAAAGCAATTTTAGGTTTTTTTATTTTAAAATCATCTTTCAAAGACCTATGAACTATCTTGATCTGACTTTTAATCTCTGAAGGTAAAAGAGATTCCTTAACTTTTCCCAAAGGAACATGTCGTGTAAGAAGGACAATCTTCAACTTTTCTGAACACATCATCATAACCGGACAACAACAATTAAACGCCTCAGCTAAATATTCCGTATGGCCCTTAAAGCCCGGTATATTTTTCTGGACAGCTTCCTTTGAAACCGGCGCAGTGACTAACGCGGCAGACTTATCGTTTTTTATTAATTCCAAAGTTTTATCAATATACGAAACTGCAAGTTTGCCGGTAATCTTGGAAGGATGTCCGCGTTTAATATTTCCGGCAGATCTTGAATTTAGATCGATAAATTCTACTTTATTTTTTATGCGCTTAAAAACCGGCAACAAACTTAATATCGCACCATCACCAACTATACAGATATCTGATTTATCGTTTAATTTATCTATGGCTCGTACCGCAACCTCAGGACCGCAGCCTGCCGGATCTCCTATCGTAACATAAATTTTGTTTTTTTTTGATCTCACGATTATTCAGATAAAATCTTTATAACAGATTCTTCCTTGAGTTTTTCTATCCATTCACCAAAACGTTTTTTAAACTCTGTCTCCCACAACATACCATAAACCACAGGCTGAACATCCCGCAACTCACGTTTTTGAGGCGGCACAATTGACTCAAGATATATCAAATAATATTTATCCTCAATAAGCGCAAGTTTATAGGCATTCTGTTCAATCGTTCTTATAACATCAGCCATGTCTTTACGCATATCTTCTATGGGCAGTTCTATCTCAGTTAGAGCGTCTTTATACTCAGACATAGCAATTTTAATCCCTGAATCGGCGATTACACCAGCCATCATGTCAAGTTCAACTTTATCGTTTGAACTTGCCATAACAAATTTATAAACTTCAGGCATAGTGAACTTATCAATGTTTTGAATATAATAATCCCGGACCTCAGCCGGTGATATAGTGATAGTAGCTTTTATTTCGCGCTCTACAACAAATTTAGAAAGGTATTGATCAGCTATTTTGGCTCTTAACGTAGCCATAGTTAAACCTTTAGCAATAAGCACACTTTCAAACTCCGTCTGGCTGCCGTACGATGCCGCAATTTCATCCAATCGCCCTTTAACCCATGAATCTGAAACCTCTACATCTTTTTTTTTGGCATATGTAATTATTAATTTATCCTCTATCAACATATTTAGCACTTCATCCAGACCATCCTGTGTATCACAAAAATCCTCTGTCTTACCGTCAACACGGCTTTGAACGACCATGCAATAGTCCTGAAGGTCTTTTGTAGTGATTATCTCATTATTTACTATTGCAAGTGTCTTGGCAACTATGCCCGCATAAACATTAAAAATAAAGAAAAAAGTTATTAAAAAAACGCCTGTTATTTTTTGCATGATTTCCCCTATTATTTCAGATTCTTGTTAATTGTTTCCTATTTTAAACATTTCTCTTAAATATTCAATCTCTTTCTTAAGCAGTCTGCAATACATATCGAACCCTACAAGCCAAATAAACCCATGTTGCTCCTTCCCTAAAATATTTCCGGCACCGCGCATCTCAAGATCGGTCATCGCAACTTCAAAACCCGCGCCAAGATGAGAATATTCTTTAAGCATTTCGAGTCTCTTGCGTGCATCTGATGAGATAATATCCCATGATGGTATAGAAAGATACGTATATGCCTGTTTATTATATCGCCCTACACGGCCACGTAATTGATGTAAATCCGCTAATCCGAACATATGCGCATCATTTATTATTATGGTATTGGCACGCGGTATATCTATACCAGACTCGACTATCGCAGTTGAAAGTAAACAATCTATGTCGCCGTTAATAAAAGAAAGCATGATTTTTTCTATCTCGTGTGTATTCATGCGCCCGTGTATCGCCGCTAAACGTATGCTTGCCGACAAATTACGTCTTATAGCTTTCTCGATCTTACCTAGCGGTTCGATCCTATTATGTACAAAAAAGACCTGTCCGTTACGGGCATATTCTTTTTCAATTACCTTAGCCAATTCTTTAGGGTCATATTTAACAATTTCAGTTTTAACCGATAATCTCTCACGAGGAGGTGTCTTTATCATTGATATATTACGTATACCGATAAGTCCCATATGCAATGTTCGCGGTATAGGTGTGGCACTTAACAATAAAACGTCGATTCCCACCTTTATACTTTTTATACGTTCCTTATACGCAACACCAAATTTATGTTCCTCATCTATAACAAGAAGCCCAAGATCTTTAAAGGTAACATCGCCTGAGACAATACGATGTGTCCCGACTACTATATCAATTTTGCCCTCTTTTAATTCTTTGATTATGTTAAGCTGCTGTCTATGCGTCTTAAAGCGTGACAACATCTCGACCTTAATCGGGAAACCGTCCAGACGTTTAACCAGATTGGTATAATGCTGATACGCCAGTATTGTCGTCGGCACAAGAAACGCGACCTGTTTGTTATCCATAACTGCTTTAAACGCTGCGCGCATGGCAACCTCAGTTTTTCCGTATCCGACGTCGCCGCATATTATTCTATCCATGCACTCTTTAGATTCCATATCACATTTTACGGCCTCTATAGCTTTTGCCTGATCAGGCGTTTCAATAAATTCAAACCGTTCCTCAAATTCTTTCTGCCAATCGCTATCTTTAGCATATGCATGACCTCCGATTATACTACGTTGCGCCTGCATCTTTAAAAGTTCGACAGCAAAAAACTTTATTTTCTGAGAAACCCGTTCTTTTATTTTTATCCATTCTTTAGACCCGAGTTTACTCAGTTTCGGAGGTTTAGCAGCAAAACTCATATATTTTTGCAATAAATGAGCATCTTCTTTAGCTATATATACAATGTCACCACCGAGATATTCGACGGTAAAATAATTGTCCTGTTTATCTTTTAGCTTGATATTTTTTATCCCGACAAAACGACCTATCCCATATCGGCTGTGTACAACATAATCACCTTTATTTATCTTTAAAACCGCATCCAGCGGAAAATCTTCACTTGAATATTTATAATGTTTCTTTTTATAAGGTATCAAAATTAAGAATTCATAATCAATAAGTTTATGATGTATAGCCTTATCAAAACTATAAATCGAACTTACCATATCAAATTCCCACTCTACACGCACAGGATAAGCAAAGTTTACCGGAAAGATCTCAAACGTATCGCCTCTAACGGAAAAATCTCCCTCACCAAAAACATTGTCATGTCTGGAATATCCCCGATTAGAAACTTCGGATATTACTTCTTCGATAGTTATATCCTTGTTTTTATATAATTTAAAAGTAGAAAAAACCTTATTAGCCATAATTTATGTATTATACCGTAGAAATATAAATTAATAAACGAGCCAGATTACCTATAGGAATATTATTTTCTGCGGTTAAACAGCAGAACTACCGAGGATGCGATATAAATAGATGAATAGGTGCCGACAATAAAACCGACAAGAAGAGTAAACACGAAACCCTGTAAGGCTTCACCGCCAATCAGATACATTACAAAAACGACCATTATAGTGGTCAATGAAGTTATGACTGTACGCGAAAGCGTACTGTTGATCGCGGTATTGATAACCTCCTTAAGCGATGAGCCCTGCATACGCGGAGTCAATTCACGAATACGGTCATAGATAACTATTGTATCGTTGATAGAATAACCAGCTATTGTTAATAAAGCCGTAACGGTAAGTAGGTTGATCTCATATCCTGCAAAAGACAGAACACCAAGCGTAATAACAACATCATGAAAAAGTGCTAGTATCGCAGCGAACGCAAAATCAAAATGATGAAATCTAAAACCTACATAAAGTAAGATACCCAATAACGATAAAGCTATTGCCAATAAAGCTTTACGTTTAAGCGCATTCCCGACAGTAGGCCCGACTGTTGTAACCTTGAGACGCTCGACTTTTTCATACGCAGCGTCAAGAATATTCTCGGTATCTTGGGAAATATCACCTTTACTCTTTACTATCACACCGCCCTCAATATCTTTGAATTCTTGAATAAAGACGTCTGTTATCCCGCTGTCCGAAAAAGTTTTGCGAATATCCTCTATAGGTGTTACAGGTGTGATCTTATATTCCAATATCTGTCCGCCTACAAAATCTACTCCGTACATTTGGTCTTCGCTCTTATAAAAATTAAACATACCTACACATATAGTAATAAGCGATATTGTGACACATATGTCGCGTAACCGCACAAAATTAATATTAGAATTCGGCAAGAGTTTAAGCATAGTCATTTTACTGATATGCATATTCAAAAGAAAGGCAAACAATGTACGCCCTACAAATACTGCTGTAAAGATACTGGCAACTATACCCAACGATAACGTTGTAGCAAAACCTCGTATAGGCCCTGTCCCATATATGAAAAGGAAAACCGTGGCTATCAACGTCGTAAGGTTAGCATCAACTATAGTACGTTTAGCCTGGTCAAAACCGTTTTTAACCGCAAGCGCAAACGGCCGGTTATTCTCAAGTTCTTCGCGTATACGTTCAAATATCAATACATTAGCGTCAACCGCCATACCTAATGTAAGTATCATACCCGCAATACCCGGTAAAGTAAGTGTCGCATTGAACATATGAAGTCCCGCAAGGACAAACAATAAATTTAAAAAAAGACATACAACTGCCACCAAACCGCCCAAAAGATAATACACGAGCATAAAAAGAACCACCAAAGAGGCGCCAATAACTATTGACATAACACCGCGGTTTATCGAATCAGAGCCGAGCAATGGGCCTACGCTGCGTTCTTCTTCCAAGACTAACGGAACAGGTAATGCTCCGGAATTTAAAATTGATACTAACGCCCGTACTTCTTCAACTACAAAATCGCCGGTAATCTCGGCTTCACCGCTTAAGATAGGCTCGCGTATACCAGGCGCGCTCACGACATTACCGTCAAGAACTATAGCAAGACGTTTATCAACGTTATCACCTGTAACAACAGCAAATTTTTTCGATCCGTCGGCCGTAAACCGCAGTTTAACGGAAGGTACCCCATACTGGTCAAAACCTACAAAAGCTTCGGCCAAATCAGCTCCGACAAGAGCGTTATCGTCAGAAACAAGAAGCGGCATTTCATCCAAATATTTTAACTGATAACCCGGCTGTTCTTCACCTTTAATAGCGCTTGCCGTCATTTCTTTATCAGACTGGACTATCTTAAATTCAAGTTTACCAACGTCTTTTAATTTATCTACTATCTTACGGTCAACAACCCCCGGGACCTGCACCAAAATAGTTTTATCGCCCTGAACAACTATTGACGTTTCTTTTACACCAAAAGAATCAATCCTGTTACGAACTTTTTCTATCGCACCATTTATTGCGTCATTAACTTTATTTTGAGGTATATCGGCAGTATCGGCACGTAAAAGAATATACATACCGCCTTTAAGATCAAGCCCGAGATTTATTGTATCTTTTATAGGCCAAATATAGAACGCGCTGAAAACAACAAGAACACCGATCAATATAAACCTAAAATTTAAATCACCGCGTTTTATCATAATCCTATTTTTCTTTGCGTTTTTTATTTATATAGGAAACAGCAGTTTTATTTATCTCTAGCTTAACCTCATCGCTAACACGTACTATCAGGGTATCGGCCTTAACTGTAACAATCGTACCATGTACACCGCCGACAGTAACGATCTCATCGTTTTTCGCTAGATTATTAAGCATATCCTGATGCTCTTTCTGCTTTTTTTTATGCGGCCTGATAACAAGAAAATACCACACAAAAAACAAAGGAACAAAAAGTATTAAATGTTGCAGTAAATTGGGTTGGCTCTGAGTCATAATATTCTAAGCTGCATTTACTTTTTTATAACGTTTATAAAGCGTTTTAACCGTTTCTGTCGGCTGAGCGCCTTTTTTGACCCAACTGTCATATCCGTCACAGTCAATTTTAAGCATATTAACAGCAGGGCTGTAATATCCAAGTTCCTCAATAAATTTAGAATCACGGGCCTTACGTGCATCCATAACGGCTATTTTGAAATTATGTCTGCCTTTAATAGATTTACCCGGTTTCATTAAGCGAATCTTTACCATTATTGCTCCTCCTTAAAGATTTTTTTGCCATTTAATAATAGACACACTAAGTGTGCTATCAAACATTCAAGCGTTTATTATACACAATAGAGTAACTTTGTGAAGTAAAATCTTTTCAACTAAATAAGCTTACGGTAAAAACAAGTGCGCTCACCCGTATGGCATGCAACACCTACCTGTTCAACTTTGACCACCAACGCGTCTTTATCGCAATCATATAGTATATCCTTAACCTTCTGGACATGCCCGCTTGTCTCGCCTTTACGCCAAAGGACCTGTCTTGAACGTGAATAAAAACAAGTACGTTCCTCTTCCAACGTAATTCCAACAGACTCTCTGTTCATATAACCAAGCATCAGAACTTCATTATTTTCGTAATCCTGAATAATAGCAGGAATAAGCCCGTTTTTGTCATACTTTAACTCATCCAAATTGACTTTCGCTTCAAAACTCATCTTTGTTCCTTTCATTTAAAATGTTATATATTTAGTTTTACCTCTATTTTAAATGACACCGAGCTGTGTGCGAAGTGTCTTTATACTTAAATACCGTTCACGAAACCAGTTTCATCCTTTATATAAAAATATTATCAACTAATAACGAAATTTTACAACCGTACAAACTCACCTTTTTTCTTTAGGTACCTTTTAACCTGCGCTACACTATACTGCCGGTAATGGAATATTGACGCGGCTAAAGCCGCCGTTGCCTTAGTTTTAGAAAAAACATCATAAAAATGATCAAGGTTACCACACCCACCCGACGCTATAACCGGTATCTTAACAGCACTTGATACAGCTTGAGTAAGCGCTATGTCAAACCCGTCTTTTGTGCCATCTGCGTCCATACTGGTAAGAAGTATTTCGCCTGCCCCTAAACTTTCGGCTTTCTTAGCCCATTGCACCACATCCATGCCAGTAGGTATACGTCCGCCATTTAAATAGACCTCCCACCGTTTAGTCATTTCCCGTTTCGTCCTTACCGAACTCACGGGACCAGCTTTATATTTATCAGAAAGTTTCCGGAGCCGTTTCCCGTTCGCCTTGCTCACGGGGCCGGCTGTATACGTTAAATTAAAGTTACCGGAGTCGATAGTCGATAGTTTAGCGTCTATTGCAACCACTATACATTGACTGCCAAAGATTTTAGCGCCCTCTGAAATCAAATTAGGATTTTTAACAGCAGACGTATTAAGCGATACTTTATCTGCCCCTGCTAATAACATCGCTCGAATATCATCAATCGAACGAATACCGCCACCGACAGTAAAAGGCATAAAAACACATTGAGCTACTTTTTTTACAAGATCTTCTACTATATTACGCTTTTGATGGCTTGCTGTAATATCAAGGAACACTAGTTCATCAGCACCTTCACGTTCATAAAAAAGTGCGTTCTCTATAGGGTCTCCCGCGTCTCGTAATTTAACGAAATTAACACCTTTAACTACGCGACCGTTGTTAATATCCAGACATGGGATTATGCGTTTGGCTACCATTGTTCACTCTTGCGACTTTAATAAAATATATAATTATACCGTTGTATTTTAGTACAAAAATCAGAACTTACAAGGAATTTCCGAACTAACACATTAACTGCAATTAGATAATGCTGAATTCGTTTATTTGATTTTGACTTATATAATCGGATATGGTATTCTATACGTACTTTAATTAAATTTAAGGAGAAAATATGAATTCACGCCAATTTAAAATTTATTTTCAGTCAAATTATAAGCCACTTCTACTTTTCGGTTTTATTATTTTTTCCGCATTAGTTATTTTTATCGTTTCTATCATCGCAACATTGAACTTTATTAAAATGGACTCGATCTTCCAACAAAGTATGTGGGCCGGCATGCTGCAGACATTACTTTTAGTCTTTGTTTGGACTGTTACAGGTCTTATACAAACACTACTCTGGGTATACCTTGTTTTTGGAGGCGGCTTTGCACAGTTAACACATAAAAAAATCCTTCCTGAACATGTACAAATACGCTGGTCAGACGTCATCGGCATGACAAGTATAAAGACTGAAGTATGGGAAGCCATAACTTTACTCAAAGAACGCGCACGCATGAAAAGTATGGGCGCACAGCTTATTAAAGGTATTATTTTATTAGGACCCCCCGGATGCGGAAAAACTTATCTGGCAAAAGCCATCGCGACTGAGACAAAACTACCCTTTCTTCATAAAAGCGGCAGCGACTTTCAAGGAATGTTTATCGGTATGGGAACCTCAAGAATTCGCAGCCTATTTAAAGAAGCAAGAATTCAAGCCGAAGTCGAAGGCGGCTGTTTAATCTTTCTTGATGAAATCGATACGATTGCAAGGCCAAGAATGGACACTTCAAACAACCGGGGCGGACAAGATTACAACGCGACAGTTAATCAGCTTTTAACCGAGCTTGACGGATTAGGCTCAACTGCCGATAACATTATTGTTATTGCCGCGACAAACGTTCCCGAATCAGAATTAGACAGCGCGCTTATGCGGCCAGGACGGTTTGACAGAAAAGTCCACGTTGATCTTCCAAGCCTAACTGATCGTGAAAAAATTATTGAATATTATTTAAATAAGATCAAATATGATAAAGCTAATCTAAAAATCGACAAGTTAGCAAGATTAACTGTCAACCATAGTTCGGCCGATATAGCTAACATCGTTAGAGAGTCAGCCTTAATCGCGACAAGAAAAAAGAAATCGGCGGTAACTATGGACGAGATCAATGAAGCCCGGGAAAGAATTTCGCTGGGAATAAAAATGGAAGTAATTTTATCCGAAGATGACAAAAAAATATCGGCTTACCATGAAGC
>Ga0265294_10010590_pt1 | contig 10470 bp, 6 predicted proteins | sample MunlanPumphouse3_FD_192504 | JGI IMG/M metagenome (GOLD analysis project Ga0265294, IMG submission 192504) | Groundwater microbial communities from a municipal landfill in Southern Ontario, Canada - Pumphouse #3 | ecosystem: Environmental > Aquatic > Deep subsurface > Groundwater | place...
TTATATTCTCTCCATCAGGACTTATTAGGTAGATACCCCATTTATCTGGTACGGTATCTCCATGATAAAATGCAATCCATTGTCCGTCGGGACTCCATGCCGGTTCGTAGTCGATAACCCGAAAATCCATGAACTCTTCTATTATAAGAACAGGTTCTTTCTTATCGCAACCGGATAGAATGGATAACAGTAAAGGTATAAACCCTAAAAGAAATAAACCTTTTTTCATGATGATACTGTTTTGAAAGTTAATGAATCACTGTACTATTTGAAAACTGTTAGAAGTCAGCGGTTGTTTATTATGTAGATAATAGAACTTGATATTGAAAGCCAATCCGGATTGAACCCATTTCTGATCTTTAAATCAATACATCCAACTCAAAAATTGTTCTCCTCTATCTGTATATATTCTTATTTCTATTTGTTCCTTATATTGTTTGATTAACTGTTTTATATTTTCTGTATTTCCTGAATACTGAAAAACAAACGACTGAGTGAACAACCTTCCCATCACCACACCAGAATTAGTAAGGTCTGGATAATATATAATATTACCGTTTTCCTCCACCTTGAAGCCACTGTATAATCCTGGATAACGTGCGCTTTCAAAAGAATAGTAACCCTTAGCATAGGATTTCTCTGTAACTTCCAGACTCATAAGATCTTCAAGAAATGACAGCAATATATTCTCTTCATTATAGTTGATCGTAATCCAAAGTGTATTTTCAGGTATTTTATTTAATGGTATATTCGTAAAATAGCTAATGGAATTATCAACAAAGTTGGTTGTATAACTGTCCGACGAAACGATTAACTCTCCCGATTGTTTTACATGCTCATTGTAAAAATTAAGTTGATATGTTCCGCTTTTTAATATACCTAAATCAATCCTTGCAGTTGCTGGTCCAAGAGCAGTAAGGCACCAACTAGTTTCAATTACCCCCTTAAATGTGATGTCAATAGTGTTTGAAAATTTTTTCAACGACACATCAATCAAAAAATTGCAGCATGGATATGCTTTCGTTGTCGAAAAATACAATTGAAGTGCTTGTGATGAACTTTCCATCATTGTAATAGCGATCTCAGAATCAATTTTACTTCTCGTATCAATAGTTTTATCGCATCCGCTAGTAGCCATCGATAGCATAAATACTATTATCATTATGTTAACAATATTTGTATTCATATACTTAAATTATTTCATGTTCGTTTCATAATATAGCTATTTATAATTACCAATTCCTTTAAGCATTTCATATCTGCCTACCTGATAATTATAGCTTAAGCCTATAATGCTTTATTGTCAGTATCGAATTATCTCCGCTTGATCGAAAAGTAAGATCATTCCTTAGTACTAGGTCTCAAAAATAGAATTTCCTAATAAGAGTAAAACTGCCTTTTCACAAAGGCAGTTTCACGAAAAAATGGATTAATCTATGAGAAAATACACAACTTTCAATTGTATCCAGTTGTTTGAGTCAGTTCAGGATTCAGGTTGAGCGTGTAAACATCCACTGGCCACAGCAGTTTATGGGTATCAGTGGCCGGGATCAATGGAGTCCCTGCCGGGTAATTTGCATCCGGTGAGAATGCTAAGGATTTACCTGCGGCATCGCGCAAACGCACCACATCAAACCAACGCTTGCCTTCCCAAACAAATTCTTTATCTCTTTCCTTCAGAATAGCCAACTCATTCACGGCAAAGGTACCATCCGCATAAGCAACAGCAGGACCATAGTTGGCTCCGTAGGCTCTTTTACGCACCTCGTTGATATAGGTTGCACAGCTACCGGTTAGACCATTTTCAATTTCAGCCATCAACAGCAGCGCATCGGCATACCGGTAAACAATGTAATCGGTGTCGAAGACACGGTCACCAGTAGAATTGATGGAACCAACAGCTTTTTTCATCAGCAAACCCTTTCCTTCAGTAGCGGTGTTGTTGCTGTAATAATCAAAGAAAGTAGCGTCGCGGCGGATGTCGTTGGCATCGTATGACTGGAAAAGTTCGAATTTATATTCGTGGCGGAAAATACCACCACGGCTTTTCAAATTCAGTACATCGCCCAGCAAGTTACCGTTGCGGTCGTATTTTTGATTAACAAATACCTGATCCTGATAGAGAAATTCACCTCCGTTGTTATATGCCTCTTTATCCAAAAAGCGAAGTGAAAATATAACTTCCTTGTTGTTGACAGTTTTATCACTGAAAATCTTCGAGAAATCGCTTATTAAGGAAAAATTAGCATTTCCAATTACGCTTTGGAGAGCTGTTTTAGCAACTGTCAGATCTGCATTTCCCCCCTTGGGTTGATCGAGAACCGGGACTTTAGCAGCCCAGAGGTAAATCTCGGCCTTCAGCATCTTGGTAGCATATACCGACCATTCGATACGACTCGGCAGCGCAGTGGAGTTACCAAAAAGCGTTTCCGATTTGTTGATGTCCGATTTAATCAGTTCAAGAGTCTGTTTAGCCGTTGCACGGGGAATGTAAAACTTATTGGCAGTAACCCTCCCGTTGAGCACTTCTACTGTAGTTACAAGAGGTACATTACCATAGGTGCGGTACAGGAAGAAGTAATACAGCGCACGGAATGCATAGGCCTGAGCTAAGTAACCGTTGCGGGCATCATCAGTCAGGAACGGGGTAGCCTCTTTATCTTCCACTTTAATGATAAACAGGTTGATGTTTAATAGACGATTGTAGATGTTGTACCAGTTTGAAATACCTGTATTATTTTTATCAATATTGCTGATTTTTATTTGTTCATCGTTTAGACTGGTATTTTGAGAAGAAGTTCCGGTACGGTGCGTACCACCACGTGCTTCGCCTAAATAGAAAAACATCCCATAGTTGTAGCGTAAAGTGGAATGGATACCATACATAAAACCTTTTACCTGGGCTTCGTTATTCCAGAAGTTATTACTACCATAGTAATCTTCCGGACCAATATTCAGAGAATCTTCACAGGCACTGAATGTAAGAGTGACTGCTATGATTGATAGAATAAAAAATATCTTTTTCATATGCTGATTTGTTTTGAAAAATTAGAATGATAAATTAAGACCAAAGATAACAGATACCCTCAGTGGATATCCACCGTTTATACTCGATACTTCAGGCGTGAACACATGAGGAGCCTCAGTCAGGTAACCCAGGTTTTGACCGGTTACAGAGACTTCAGCATTGGTCAACTTTACCTTTTCTATTATTCCCTTAGGAAGTGAATATGCCAGGGTCAGTTCACGGAATGCCAGGTAGTCGCCTTTATAAGCAAACATCGAGGTGTTACGAGCATAATTTCGTTTTCCCAATTGGTCGGCCCACACATAGATCGGATATTTCGCATTCGGATTTTCGGGTGTCCAGGTCTGCTTGGTATCCTGAATAGTATTGTAGGTTCCCTGCATGTTCCCCATGATCCACGGAGTACGCCAATCCACGATGGTAAAGCCTAATGCATAGTCAAAACGAGCATTTAGTTTAATACCTTTGTACGAGAAGTTGGTGTTGATACCACCAAATACTTTCGGAGTCGAATTTCCAATTTTTACAAGGTCGTAGTTGTCAATGATGTTATCCCCGTTCACATCCCGCCATTTTACATCACCCGGTTCGATCGGAAGAGCGCGTTTCTTTTCCCCATCAGTAAGGTTGTTGAATGCGGCTGCGCCGCCATACAATGGACGACGATTGGAACCATTGTTACCCGAAGTACGGTCAATCAGATTGGTTGGAATTTCATCTTGCGATTTGTAAATACCTTCTGCATAGAACAAATAAATATCTCCCGGAGTCTGTCCTTCCTGATAACCCCCTACCCATATTTTTTCGTAAGGATCGTCCGGATTGGTGCCTGAATATACCTCAGTTGCATTTTGACGGTTTAGCGGCAAATCATTATCAGGCAGTTTTATAACCGTATTCTTGTTGGTAGAACCCAGCAAACTCACATTCCATTTCAGGTCTCTTGTGTCCAGTACACGATAATTCACTTCGTATTCAAAACCCTGATTTCTGAATTCACCGTTGTTGGAAATCATTAAGTTAATACCTGAGGTAGAAGGCACTGTAATGTATGCATATTTATCGAAGGTGTTACGGTCATAGTACGTCAGATTTACTGTCAGGCGGTTTTTCAGGAAACCAAGGTCAAGACCTGCTTCTGTCGTGTTTGAAGTTTCCCATATGAGGTAAGGATTGGCAATTCCGCCGATAGCATAACCCACTGAGTTGTTGTATAGGGTGCTACCATATGAACCCTGTACGGTATAGTTTCCTACCCAGTCTTTGGAAACATTCCCGTTACGACCATAGCTGGCGCGCAGTTTACCAAACGAAAGAATGTGTTCGTAGTCGCTCATAAAATCTTCTCGGGTAAACACCCAGCCGGCTGAAATACCCGGGAAGTTACCAAAGCGGTTTTTTTCACTCAGCTTTGAATATCCGTCACGACGGAATACAAAAGAAGCCAGGTATTTGTCTTTGTAGTCGTAATTCACACGACTAATGTAGGAGACAATACGGTTACGCGTATGTTCAGAATCAATCGAACGCATGCCTTCCTTGTTGCTGGTATATTCAAGATCCATAAAATCATCGGTAGGAGCGCCTGAACCAGATGCAGAGAGTCCTACTAAATAGCTTTCATAATATTCGTACCCAACCATTGCATCCAGATTGTGAGCATCATTAAATGTTTTTTTGTAATTCAGTATCGCGTTGTAAGTCTGGTCAATCATGCGGCTTGATGAAGCAGAAGAATTGCGTGATACAACGGGAACAGCAGTGGGCGAATTCAGATAGTCTTTGTTGAATGCCTCATATCGTCCATCAGAAATATACCAGTTACCATTCAGCTTCAGGGTCAGCCCTTTGGCAAGGTCAATTTTGAACGACTGAGCCATGGTAAATTTAGTGGTGTTGTTATTACGGATGAACTTCTCCCGCTGGAACGATTGGTTACCATCGGAAGCGTTGGGTCCTAACAACATTTCACCATCGGCATTATATCCGCGGAATGTGGAAGGCAGTGACAATACCCGTGAGAAGTAAAGGGCTTCGTTGGTCTGTGTGGGAGAAAGTCCGTACCATTTCGCATCGGCAAAATTGAAGGTTGAACTTGAAGTCAGCCATTCTTTTACTTTATAATCGCCGTTGAACTGAAAAGTCAACCGTTTGTACCAGTCCCCTGCTGCCGAACCTTCACTGTCGTTGTAACCAATACCGGCATAGTAATTGCCCTTGTCGTTACCACCGCTCATATTAATATTGTAATCCTGTGAAATTGATGGTGACTTGATGTTGAAATCGGCTATGTCGAAGTTTTTATAAATAATTTCGCCACCAAATACCGGATCGGTCATTTTCATCCAGCCTTGCTGAAGCAGGAAAGCCAGGTCATCTGTGTATTTCATTGGACTCCAAATAGCACGGTTATCTTTATTTCCGTTGAGAGGAATGTTTTTATTATCCTCAGTCCAGTATTTGTTGCCTGTGCCATATGGGGTGGCACTGTTCAGGGAGCCAATGTTAGCCCAGTTCATCATGTTGGTGCCATTCGGATACTTACGGGCAGGAATCACTGTTCCGTCGTTCAGGGTGTAGAGAGCTACCGTGGAATTTTTATATGCCGTACGCATCCAGTACAGATAATCAGTAGCATTCATAAAGTCGTAGAAAAAGCGAAAATGGTTCACTCCTACCTTAGTTTTCAGGTTTACAACTTCAATTCCTTTTTTCCCGCGTTTAGTTGTTACCAGCACCACGCCGTCGTTGGCACGCGCTCCATAAATAGCAGTTGCACCGGCATCTTTCAAAACTTCCATCGATTCAATGTCTTCAGGGTTGATGTCGCTTAGCGATCCACGTACCTGACCATCGACAATGATAAGCGGTGAACCAGATCCATCGAAGTTGGTACCACCACGCAGTACAATAGTAGGGGTTGCACCCGGATTACCCGAGGATTGAATAACACGTAAACCGGCAACCGCACCTGAAAGAGCTTGTGCGGGATTGGAATAAAGACCCGTACTGAGCATTTCCTCTTTCACTTTGGAAATGGAGTTGGTTACCTTTGAACGAAGCTGTGCGCCACCGTAACCTGTAACCACTAATTCATCCAGTACTCTGGTGTCTTCTACCAAAACAACATTAATGGTGTTCTTTTCGCCCACCTTAATTTGTTGGGATACAAAACCGATATACGAAACGGTAATTTGCGCCCCTGCCTTTACATGTAAAATAAATGTTCCGTTGGTGTCGGTAATTGTGCCGTTAGGAACCCCCACCTCCACAATAGTTGCTCCGGCAATCGGTTCGCCGGCAGCATCTGTTACCTTTCCGGTAATTGTCCTTGTCTGTGCTGCTATGGATAGCGATAACAAGGAGCTAATGAATAAAAAAAGTAATTTTTTCATGTGTTTTTGAGATTTAAAATTGGAATTAGATTAGATTATATAAAAATTAACGCGTCTTCATTGGGACAAAATTTCCTCACACAGCCAATGACTGTACATCAGCATTCGAGGAATGTGAAAAGGACCCTTAAACAGATTTCCCTTAGCGGGTTGAGCCACGGTACCATCATGATGTAAATAGCCATACCATTCTCCATATTCAGCATCTGGGAAATGTTTATAAGTATATTCATGAATTTTTCGATGCATCTCGAGGTATTTTTTATCCCCTGTCGCAAGGAAAGCATACAGGGTTGCGACTATTGTTTCTGCATGTGGCCACCAGAACTTCATGTCTTGTGCATAATCCTGACAAGGCAGGTTTTTACAATCACGGAAGTTGATAATTCCTCCATACGTTTCGTCCCAGCCCCATTTCCATGACCAGTCGAGAATGGTTGTAGCAGTTTTTACCAGAGCTTTATCCCAGTTACGGTAACGTGCCTCATCCAACAGAAACCAAGCTGTTTCAATGGCATGGCCGGGGTTGATCATGCGCCCCATTCCCGTGTCGATAAACTCTCCGTTCATTCCAACAGTTTCCAGTAGTGCCTCAAACTCCGGATGCATAAAGTAATTCCGGATTTCGTGGATTGACTCATCAATCTGTGCCTCCAGTACCGGATCAGAAATTACATCACGGATACGGGCAGCCGTATTAATCAATATCATTGGGAGTGAATGTCCCCGTGTCTGTAGATTTTTCGTATATTTTGAAGGTAATGAACCGGGAGTGTTTTTGTAATGTAAAATCAGCTTAAATAAGTTCAGTGCTTTGCGGGCATATGTTTTATCCCCTGAAGCCTTAGCGTATTCCGCCATGGCAATGGCTGCAAAAGATTCGGAAAATAAATAACGGCGTTTACGTAAAGGCTTACCGTCCGCTGTGATTTCAAAAAACATCCGCCCGTCGGTGTCGAAACAATATTTTTCCATAAACTCAATGGCTGAACGGGAGGCTTCCAGCCACTCCTTTCGGGGTTCTATTTTATTATAGGCAGCAGCATAGATATATCCCGCCCTTCCCTGAAACCAAACGGATTTGGTCGAATCAATCCGTGAACCATCCCGGTCGAGACAAGTGTAAAAACCTCCGTGAACCTTGTCTAATCCGTTTGCAAGCCAAAAAGGCAGGACATCTTGAACTAAATCGCTTCTGTAAATATCACTACATTTATTTAAAAATATTCTGTTTGTTGTATCCATTATTTCGTTTTTTGCACATATTGAAATATGCCTCACTCTCCCAAAAATCAAGTCAGAATTTACGTTGACTGTCATTGGTGTAGCATGTATCTCCAATGCATTGCCTTTTACACTTTTCAATGTATTTTTTAAATACTTCATTTAAATTCTACCGAAAAAAATAACCATCCTGATTTTAACTTATAAGATGTTGCATCTTTCAAAAAAATGAATTGCTTCCAACTCCTTTCTCATCATGTTCTCTTCTTCATCCGTCATGTTTTGAAAAGGAGTTCTGTTTTTTCCTAAATTCAATCCAATGAGCTTCATGATGCGCTTTCCTCCCACAATATTCCCTCTGTAATTACAAATTACATTGATGACTTCCTGAGCAAAGTTCTGGCGTTCTCTTGCCAGTTCTATATCGCCAGCTTTCCATGCTTCGATGATGCCGACTAATTCACGACCATTGTAGTTTGTTGTTCCCCCGATTCCTCCCTGAGCGCCACCCATTGCCAAAGCTGGCAAAATAGTTTCATCCTGTCCGTGAAGCATGTCGAATTTACCATGGGCATACAACCGACATTGGTTGTATTCGTATAAACTTTCGTAGGTGTATTTAATTCCTGCAAAATTTGGAATTCTTCCATCAACAGCTTTTAAAAAAGGTAACATGGGAAGAAAAACACCGCTTAATGCCGGAATATGATAAAAGTAAAACGGAAGATCCGGCGCTCCGCAAGCAATTTCTTCACAGTACTTCACCAATTCTTCAACTCTTCCGGCTTTTGGAAACGGACTTGCCATGGCTCCTATACCCCATGCGCCGATTTCCTGAGCATGTTTAGCAAGATTGTAACTCATTTTAACGCAGGTACTACCCACATGCACAATGACTTTGAAGTTTTTTGGGGATACTTCCACCCATTTTTCTGCCAATATTTTGCGTTCTTCTTCGGTTAACATATAACCTTCACCGGAAGATCCGTTTATAAATACACCCTGAATGCCATTTCTATGTAACATTGCGGCATATTGTGCTATTGGTTCTGTATTAATTTCTCCGTTTTCTTTAAACGGTGTGAAAGGAGCATTAATTAACCCGCTGATTTTTTCCATACTTTCATTCAAAAAATGAGTTCCGCCTCTTAATTTTTAATAACGACGCAAACATAAGTAAAATATTTTAATAAATAGCATGTTGTAAGAAAAAAAAATTACAAACAAACAACGAAAATCATTTTTTATTTTTTTTAACAGGCTTTTAACAGGATTTGTTGTTAAAGAAATCTACAAATAAGTGCTTGGTTAGAAAATATGTTTATATTTGTGTGTTGATAAAAAAATATTTATGAAGCATTCATTAGTTGAAGAGGTTGAACTTGGTTCAAAAAATGCATTGATAAAAGTTAATATTATCAGACATTGCATATTAAATAAAGAAAGTACGCTCGCTGAGATAAGTAAGGAGATGGATCTCAGTGTGCCGACAATAACAAAATTTGTAACTGAATTGATCGAAGAAGGGTTCGTAATTGATTTTGGCAAGCAGGAAACCAATGGAGGAAGAAGGCCTAATATATATGGTGTAAATCCTGATTCGGGATATTTTGTTGGGGTGGATGTAAAAAAGTTTCGGATTAATATCGCATTGATCAATTTTAAAGGAGATATAATTGACTCTAAATATAACATTCCTTTTATATATGATAATACGCAGCTTAGTTTTGATGTATTATGCAATGCAATTAATGATTATATAAACGGTCTTTCAACGCCCAAGTCAAAAATTCTCAGTGTAGGTGTTAATATATCGGGTCGTGTAAACACGCATACTGGTCAGAGCTACAGTTCGTACTTTTTCAGTGAAACACCATTGACTGAGATATTTCAGGAAAAACTGGGATTGCATGTTACCATTGACAACGATTCCCGTTCAATGGCATACGGTGAATATATGAGTGGCGTGGTTGAGAACGAAAAAAATGTTTTATTTGTAAATGTAAGCTGGGGACTGGGCCTGGGTATTATCACGGATGGCAAGTTGTATTATGGTAAATCAGGATTTTCAGGTGAGTTTGGCCATGTTAATGCGTTTGATAACGAGGTGATTTGCCATTGTGGAAAGAAAGGGTGTCTCGAAACGGAAGCTTCTGGTTCTTATATATACAGACGCTTCATGGAAAAAATTGCTGAAGGCAATACCTCTGTTTTGGAAAAGAAAATAAAAAAAGGAGAGACAATTATTCAGGAAGATATTCTTAAAGCGGCACTAAAAGATGATATGCTGGCAATTGAGTTGATTGAAGAAGTCGGTAATACCTTAGGTAAGTATATAGCCGGACTAATTAATCTCTTTAATCCGGAGTTAGTAGTAATTGGTGGGGCTGTTGCTGCTGCCGGTGATTATCTGATTCTTCCGCTGAAAAGCGCGGTGAAGAAATATTCGCTCAACCTGGTAAGCAATGATACCCTGATTAAACTCAGTAAGCTTGGTGATGAGGCGGGCGTAATCGGCGCTTGTATGCTTACCCGGAGTAAACTCCTCGGGCTGATATAGTTTTACCGCGATCTTTGGGTATATCTGCTTTAGTCCCTTTTTGGGGAAGTCGAAAGGGACACTACTACCTTTTTAAAATAGTGAAAAAATCACTATTGTCCGGTAAAAAATATTAGATTCTTCGCTATGCTCAGTCAGAATGACAGTTCTTTATATTGATTTATGCAAGGGAGGGGTTAGCTGGCGGCTAAGCTGCCAGCTAACCCCTCCCTAAAAGATAAAGTCTTGATTGTCATTTCGACCGAAGGGAGAAATCTATGTTA
>Ga0265294_10010592_pt1 | contig 10467 bp, 13 predicted proteins | sample MunlanPumphouse3_FD_192504 | JGI IMG/M metagenome (GOLD analysis project Ga0265294, IMG submission 192504) | Groundwater microbial communities from a municipal landfill in Southern Ontario, Canada - Pumphouse #3 | ecosystem: Environmental > Aquatic > Deep subsurface > Groundwater | place...
TATAAGAAGTGCTGTGGGAAATAATTATAAGAAATATGGTAACAATTATTTTTGAATCACACGGAACTACCTCTGATAACGAAGCCAAAATATCTTCAGGATGGTTTGATGTTGATTTATCAGATTTAGGTAGAAAACAAGCAGAGGAATTGGGCGAAAGATATAACAATGATAAGTTTGATTCTATTTTTTTGCTCAGATTTACAGAGATTATATAAAACTGGAGAAATTGCTTTTGTCGATAGAAACATACCAGTCATTAGAGATATGAGATTGCGTGAGTGTAATTATGGTGATTTAACTAAGCGTCCTAGTGGGGAAGTAGAGTCGGCTAAAGTGGAGCATATCATTGTCCCATTTCCAAATGGTGAGAGTTATGAAATGTCCGCAGCTAGAATGAGGGATTTTTTAGAAGACTTATTGAGAGATTACGAAGGTAAGAAAGTAATGATTATCGGGCATCGTGCAACGCAATATGGATTAGAATACTGGATAAAAAAGATAGGACTGGAAGAATCTGTGATAGCGACTTGGAAATGGCAACCAGGTTGGACTTATATTTTGGAAAAAATATAGATAAATTTTGATAGATGCAAAAATAAATTCAAAAGTGCCATAGAAAATAATAGCTAAAATATATAAAAATATATTCGCAAAACTATGGATTATCAAGCAGTTCTATTCGATTTTGATGGGGTGTTGTGCAAGGGTAGGTTCTATAAAGAATCGCTGCTTTCTGATTATCCAGAGGTGTATGATTGGATACAGGAGAATATTTTTAGTGATAAAAATCTGGTCGGAAAATGGATGAGGAATCAAGTTGATTCAGGTGGCGTAAATAAAATTATTGCTGAAAATGCTGGAATCGATTATGATATTTTGAATGGATTATACGAAGAGAGTATCCGCCGGATGGAACTTGAAAAAGAAGTTTTGGACCTGGCGAAAGCGTTAAAAAAGTCCGGTGGTAAGATCGGAATTATAACTGACAATATGGATGTGTTTTCTCGGATTACGGTCCCGACGCATAAGCTAGATATTACATTTGACATTATAATAAACTCTGCGGATCATGGGGTTTTAAAGCGTGACGACAATGGCAGGCTTTTTGATATAGCATTAGATGCTCTAGGGAAAAAGATTGAAAATAGTCTTATGATAGATGATTCCGCATCAACAATAGAACTTTACAGGCAGAAAGGTGGAGCAGGGTTTTTATATAAAGATCCGACTGAATTGAGGTTGTTTTTACATATCTTATAATGGTAATATGGTGATCAAACCTTGGGTAAAAATTGTGTTTGGGATATCTATCGTTTTACTTATCATCTATTGTATTCTGATTGTTAAATAATTATGAATATAAATTTTGAAAAGCCCCATAACAAAGAGCAGAAGATTGAAGAAATTTTTTTGTGCTTGGAATATATAGCCGAGGTTTTAGGGCATATATAATATATAACTTCTGGCTATATGGTTTCGTATTGATAAAATTCCGTTTAAAGAAATGTGGACAGATGATGAACACTGGATGTCTCTTTTCTTGAGTGGTAAAAAATTTCAGGGCAGATTCTTATTCGGTAAAGAAGATATTATCCTTGAACAAGAATTGTCAGAAGTTAAAAAATTATAATACTTAAACTGAAAAAGAAAGAGGCTTAAGAAGTATTATGGGAAGTAATGGAGTATATATTACGATGAATGTCTATAAAAGATTAAGGCTAATTTCATATAAAACAAGATAAGCATTAATTTAATTTTATGATTACAAAATTATTAGAATTTAAGAATCAAAGACAGGAATTGCTCAGGGGAATATTGGCGATTGGGGGGGGCGATAATCAGCACGTTGTTATAATGCTAGGGGGATTTGAAAGGGCAGGGACGACTGAAAGGAAATTCAAGATATTGGCCGATGAATTGGCGAAAAATGACGTAGCATCTTTTCGTTTCGATGCCGCTGATTGCGGTTTGTCTGATGGTAGCTTTTATCATATGACAACTAAGAGTCTATCGGAGGATATCTTGAGCGCAATCGATTTTCTTAAAATTCAGGGATATGAGCGATTTTCTATAGTCGGGCATAGTTTGGCCGCTTGCGCTATTTCTTTGCTTTTGGATGAGATTGTTTTTGAGAAAATAGTTTTGATATCTCCAGCGCTTAATCAGCGAGATTTGTTGAGATTATGGTTTGCGCAAAAAAATAATAAGGATGCAGAAGTGAATTGGGAAAATTATAAGGAGTATTACAAAGAGAGTGATTTTATACTTGATTTGGAGAACGATATGCTCACTAAGACACATAGATTAAATCGTGAATATAAGGTTGAGAATCAGGCCGTTGATTATGGTGAAAACTACAATAAAATTTCCACAGACAAAATTTTACTTATTCAGGGGAATAATGACGATAAAGTGCCTTTGGAAAGCATAAATGTCAATTTTTCTAATAAGATGATTATCGATAAAGGAGATCACGATTTGGAAAAAGCGGGGATTATTGAAGGGTGGTATAAAAGTGCGGTTGATTTCCTAAAAAATTGTTGAGCCTAGATAAGAAAGATGTTAGAATGGATTTACAATCCGTTGTGATTATAGCTTCTAATAAAATAATCTGTAGAATCTTATGCGTCGAAAATTTCTATTGGCTATCTTGAATGTCTTGACTCTGTGTCTTATCATCGGAGCAGTGAGTATCTTTTTCGTTGATGAAGAGAAAATGATTGGTTTTATTTTGATTGCTTTGGCGGGATTATGTGCAGTTTCTCTCCTGCCGTTCAAGGTGAAGCTCAAGTCTATTCTGCCTGATGTGTTTTTCGGTCTCATTGATAATGGTATTCTCGCTATTCTCGCTATTTTCGGTGGACATTTTGCCGGCGTGGCTGGGGCGATTATAGGCGGAGTCGTGGGTAACTCTATTACCGACGGCATCGCAGGAATCTTTGAGGGACATATGGCAGAACGATTGAGAGTGCGTCTTATTGTTGAGGAAAGAACGATGCTCACCTCTGCGGTGGGCAAAATGACAGGTTGCCTTCTAGGTGCGGGGCTTGTGTTGTCTGTGGCGAGTTTGTTGAATTTCTAAATTTGGGAAAAATCTTTTCGATCAACTGTTGCTTTTTAAATGTTGTTTCTGATATGAAACATATTTTTGTGTCTGTCATTTTTTTCCTAAATATTTAGCTTTAAGATTTGCGTATAAAAATTATGAAAAAAGTATTAGACCTTAAAAACGGGCAAGACAAAGATTCTATCAGTGATGATATTTTTGTTCGGGAAATAGCTATGTGTAAAAAGTTAAATGGTAAAAACGGTGGTAAATGCAATTGGGGAGAATGCAAAAACTGCGGGGTGATTCCTCTCCTTTATAAACTTCACGAGGGGAAGTTCTTGGAAAAAGAGGAAGAGATTGAAAAAATTAAGGCAGAATTATTTTCAGATAAACAGTAGCACTAAGTTCTGAAAAATATTATAATAAGATATAGAAATTTTATCTGTTTGTCTTTTTTTATAAATAAAAAATTCTGCATAATCCGTTCATCTGGAATTCATAGTAATTTCTGAAAAGTGGAGTTGGAATGTTCTATTGTTAAAAAACTTGTAAAAAATATAAAACTTTACTATACTGAAATAGTTATAACCGTTTGTTTTTTAATAGTGCTTGTTTGTGCAATGGGATAAGATTTTTCTTATCTTTCGTTTTGTTTTATATTTAATTTATTTTTCTGTAATTATGTCAAGCAAAAGAAAGACTCTACTTAATTTTTTGTTCATTTTGATTTTGATGGCGGTCACTAGCTATATCGTTTATCCTAAAAATAAGGGGATAGACCTGAATAAATATGGTGTGAACTACGGTAACGATTTGAAGTTTCGCTTAGGGTTGGATTTACAAGGAGGAACACATTTGGTTTACCAGGCTGACTTGAGCCAAGTTGCAGATGAAGACAAGGAGTCTGCGATGGAGGGTGTCAAAGATGTAATCGAGAGAAGAGTCGATTCCTATGGAGTAGCCGAACCTAATGTACAAGTATCTCGCGGAGATCGACTCATAGTGGAACTGGCTGGAGTCAAAGATGTTAATCAGGCGATTCAGATGATTGGAGAAACCCCGCTTTTGGAATTTAAAGAGGAAATGACTGAAGAGGAAAAAGCGGAAGTTCAAGCGCAATTCGAAGGTTCTGACATTCCTGAATATTATATTTCTTTGCTTTCCTATAAGACCACAGGGTTGGATGGCAAACAACTGGAACGGGCGGATGTATATTTCGATTCCAATACTTATGAACCAGAAGTTCAGCTTCAATTCGACGAAGAAGGGACCAAGCTTTTTAGTGAAATCACTTCGCGTAACGTAGGCAAAAAAGTGGCTATTTTTCTAGATGGTATGCCTATTAGTATTCCGACGGTTGAAGTTCCTATCACCGATGGAAGAGCGATTATCTCTGGTGATTTTACTGTGGATGAAGCAAAAGTGTTAGTGCAGAGGCTTAATGCTGGAGCTTTGCCGGTGCCGATCAGTCTTCTGAGTCAGCAGACGGTTGATGCAAGTTTGGGGCAAGATTCTGTTGACGCCAGTCTTATCGCAGGTATTGTCGGATTTATACTTCTTAGCCTTTTCATTATTATCTACTATCGTATAGAAGGTGTTTTAGCGGTAATTGCTCTTATTCTTTACGTTTTGCTTTCTCTATCAATTTTTAAATTTATTCCGATTACACTGACTCTTTCAGGTATTGCAGGGTTTTTGCTTTCGATTGGTATGGCAGTAGATGCTAACGTTTTAATTTTCGAAAGAATTAAAGAGGAAATAAAGAAAGGAAAGACAATTCCGATTTCAATCGAGGAAGGTTTTGCGCGAGCCTGGAGTTCAATTTTTGACTCTAACGCTTCTACTCTTTTAACTTGTTTTATTTTGGCATATTTTGGAACGGGGACTGTGAAAGGTTTTGCTATCACTCTTGGCATCGGTGTTTTGCTCAGTATGTTCTCAGCAATTACGGTTAGCAAAAATTTCTTGAAGATTGCAACTATGTTTAAAACTTTTCAAAAACCTTGGTTTTTTGGGGTTAGAAAATAGTCTTATATATTAAATTATTTAAAATTCTGTATGATCAAAATTATTCAAAGAAGGAAAATTTGGTTCGCTTTCTCTTCGCTTCTGGTTATAATAAGTATAAGCGCTCTTGCTGTTTGGGGGCTTCGGCTCGGAATTGATTATACAGGAGGGACGTTGATGGAAATAGCTTTCAGTGAAGCTAGGCTTGATAGTCAAGAAATACAAGGTGTTTTCTCAGAACTTAATCTTGGAGAAGTTAAAGTTCAATTTTCCGGCGAAGACACAGCATTCTTGCGGTTTAAAGAAGTAGACGAAGATACTCATCAGACAATTTTAACTGCACTTAATAATAAAGGAGCAGCTAAATTAGGAATTGATTTAAGTGAAGCTCAGACAGATGAAGACATTGCTTCGGCTGATGAAAATAGCCTTGTTGAAGAAGTTCCTGTAGGACAGAGCCCAGTCCAGATTGAAGCGCAGACTGCTGACGGGGAAAATGTGAATATGGAAATTGATGCGACTGTTCCAGAAATTGCGGAAGGATCGGAAGTAATAACCGATACTACGACAGATAGTGTGACTACAGAGCATGATTATGTGTCTGAAAAAAGTTTTGAATCTATCGGTCCAGTAATCGGTAATGAGCTTAAGACTACTACTATTTGGGCCGTTCTTATCGCTCTTATGGGCATCATTACTTACGTTGCTTGGGCTTTTAGAAAAGTTTCATATCCAGTGTCTAGCTTTAAATATGGAATCTGTGCTACTATTGCACTTTTTCATGACATTATTATAACAGTCGGGATTTTCTCTATTTTAGGACATTTCTACGGCGTGGAAGTTGGGGTTACTTTTTTAGCAGCACTGTTAGCTATCTTAGGATATTCTGTTAACGATACTATCGTAGTATTTGATCGCACACGTGAAAATCTTTTGCGTGGCAGATTGAATGATTTTGAAGAAACCGTGAATAACAGCGTCAATGAAACTTTTGCACGCTCAATTAACACTTCTTTTACAACGCTTTTAATGCTCTTTGTTCTATATATTTTTGGCGGTGCTTCGATACAATATTTTGTTTTGGCACTCATTATCGGAATCTCTTTCGGAACCTATTCTTCTATTTTTATCGCCAGTCCACTTTTAGTCGCTTGGCAAAGATTTGATGCTAAGAAAAGAGGATAACGCTTTGATTCTCTATTGCTATCTGAAAAAACGGGGATTTACAAATCTTCGTTTTTTTAAACTATAATTTGTTTATAATATTCATAAGTTTTATGAGGGGCTTTATGAAGACTGTTTACTTTTTGAAATTTCTCAGTTATAATAAATAAGCTTTTAGACTTGTTAATTATATTTCTTTGTTATATATCTCTGTAAATATATGCTTAGGCTATATGCAAGTGCAAATTCTAAAAGGCAGATTACCTGGGAGCTTAGTTTAGAGGTAGAACTTCGGTCTCCAAAACCGACGGCGGGGGTTCGATTCCCTCAGCTCCTGCATCGTAGAATAGACAACGTCTTCGGGCGTTGTTTTTCGCTTAGTATAGGTAATTTTGAAGGGTTCGAACACCCCATTCAGGCCTCGAAGAAGATTCATCTTAACTTTAACTATTTCGATGTGTCTTTCCTGTAAAACAAGCAATTCTTTGTCCTTGAGAGAAGGGTTCGAACAGAGTCCCAAAAGGATCTTTTTTCGCTCTTCTCTTCCTCCGTTTTTAAGCCAGGCGCGCGCGTAAGTTACGAACTTGAAAGTGTCCCGGGTAAGTTCAACCCATTTGTCATTATCCTTGGTTTTACGCACAAGCTTGCTTTGCAACTCTTTGTTTTCCTGGATAATGTTATTTTTCTTTTCCCAGTATTCATCGTCATTTATCATGCCATTCAATTTCATATCCATAAGTCTTTCCAGTTTCTTTTTATTTTCCCCGATGCATTCTGCTATAGACTTTGCAATCGTCTCGGTGTCATTTTCTTTCAGTTCTCCTTGCCTTTCCAGTTCCTCCAGCGCCCATTTCAGATAACTTTCCGGCAGATGCACCTGTCTCAGCAAGTTATCAACTTGGTCCACTAGAGTCTTCTCTTCCACGCTAGGCTGCACGCAATTGCCGCGACGATGACGGTGGCTGCAATGGTAATACACATACTCGCTTCCGAAGCGGTTGATTTTATGCTCGGCGGTAACTCGATGTCCGCAAACCTCGCATTTGATTAGCCCATTGAAATAGAATTCCTTTTTGTGCTTCAGTATTTCCGTATTGCCACCGAGTATTTGCTGGACTCTTTCGAATTCCGTCTTAGTCACAATTGGTTTATGGGTGCCTGGATAGATTCTGTCGCCGTACCGAATACATCCCATATAAAAAGGGTTGTGCAGCGTCTTATAGATAGTACTCATGCTCATTTTTCTTCCCCCCGTCCTTTTTCTCCTGAGACTCCGGAACCCCCAGTCATTATTCACTTTATCCAGTATTTGCGGAGGAGTATATGCGCCTGTTAGCATATGCTCGAATATTTTCCTAATAATAGGCGCTCTAGCCGGATCCATTACAATGGTATGTTTTTTAATGTTATTTCGGTATCCGATGGGCGCAATACCAGGCCAAACTCCTTTTTCCAATTTCGACTTCTGTCCTCGTTTGACGCCCGTTGAAAGATCATTCACATATTGATTAGCCATTACAAACTCAAAAGACATCATCATGATGTTGTCATGCGGATGATATACGCGATCGGAAGTTATGATTTTCTTAATTACGCCTCTTTGAAGAAGCCAGCTTATCATTCCGCCGTCTATGGGATTCCTTGCAAGTCGGTCTAGCTTCCAGCAAGCCACGCAGTCTATCTCTCCCTTGTTCAATCTTTTAATCATTTCCTTGAATCTCGCCCGTTTTTCCGGAAATCGAGCTGACTTTGCTTCCTCGATTATATCAATAACCTTAGCGTCTTCTCTTTCGCAGATTTCCTGCATTATCTTTTTTTGATCATCCAAAGATTGCACTTGACGATCTTCGCTTTCAGAAGACTTGCGGGCGTAGATGATGCATCGTAATTGTTCATTTTGTTTTTCCATGTTCATATTTTAAAATAAGTAAAAAGACAAATCTTAGGTGGTAATTATATTACCTTTCGATTTTCCCTAACCACTCTTTCTTAATCGGCCTATAGACCGTTTCAATGAGACTGTAGAGGCTCACCGCCATCTCCAAAAGTTCCTCGTCGGTCATATGATAACCATCGGCTTCAGCCAGGTCGCGGAGTTTTTGGAGGGATTTTTTGTTGAACATTATTTTTACTATTATATTTTTAAATTACATTTTTTGTATTTCAGCCAGTCGTAAACGGTAGTTCCTATATAAGGAAGAATAAACTGACTAACTACCAATAAAACCAGTTTATTCCTGAAGTAGGGGAGGGGTTTCCTCCCCCTACTCAAGTCTTAGTTAGTTAGTTTTTCAAGCCTTATAGATAAGAATGATTCGCCGACTGGACTATCACATTCTAGCGCCCATCTCCCGGTTCTTCCGATTCTATATCCGGAGACTTTATGTAGCATTTCTTATTCTTGGGTCTGCTGATCCCGTCCAGCATCAGAAAGTCGTCGTCTTCCAGTTTCTTGAATGCTTCCTCGACTCGTTTCTTAGGCACCTTGATGTCTTTGGCGAATTGATTGATGAAATCTTTCCGAGTAAGCTCAGGTGCCGGATTTTGGTCGTAGAAGCTTCTGATTTTTTCCTCGATTACTTCCATATCAATTTTCTCAGGTGCCGGGGCTAGTTTAAAAAAGCTTTGCCCTTTTTCTTCGGAATCCATTACGACATAGAAGGGTTCCATTGCCCTATTCATCTTGCTCTTGCCTTTCTCAATCTTTATCGGCCCTGCCTTGGTTTTGCTCAGGTGCAGCGAGGAGAAGATATTTCCCATAATCGCTATTGAGCCGGAAGGCGATTGTATGTTGCTCGAATAATATCCTCCGTCATTTTTTCTCTGGTGGTGGACAAGTATGACTGCGCATCCGCTTTTGACGGCAAAGTTTTTGAGATTCTTCATAACTTTGTTCATATCGCCGGAATCGTTCTCATCTCCGCCATGGATCTGCCTTAGTGTATCGAAAACAACCACGCTGATTTTATGTTCTTCTGCGAACTCAGACAGCCTCTCCAGTAGAGTGTTCTCTTCCAAGTCCAGCGTGAAAACCTCTTTTTCCCAGAGATAAATTGTGGCCAATGCGTTTTCGTCCAAACCTATCTTTTCCAAGCGCTCCATTGTAAGGGGCAGAGGATCATCGACATTCACAATCAATGCATTGGTAAGCGTAGTCTTGTAAATCCCTAGTACGGGTAGCCTATATGCGATACAGTAGAGGATATACTGATAAAACCACGTCTTATATGATCCTGGGTCTCCTACGATCATATTCAGCGCACCTTTTACAATAAGCTCATCAACGATAAACTCCATCTTGGGGAATCCTCTCTTTCTGATTGCTTCAAATTCTTCTATCGGTAGTTCCTCTTGCATCTCGCTTTCTTCAAGTGCTGGATTTGGTTGCTTGTACTTTCCTATAAGCATCTCGGCGATTTCCTGTCTATTATAGCTATGTCTGCCCAGCTCGTTCAGGTAGTATTCCGTCACTGTTATGGCGTTTCCTTCCCGCTTCTTTCCTGACGAAGAATGGACGAAATTTCCTTGTGAGGAAATGAAACCACTGGTTTCTACTCCGTTTTCAATGATTTGAAATGAGCCGTCGGGATTCTCTCTGAAGTCGATAGGCATCCCTATCTCGCTTGCGCAGTGCTCTATGGCTTGTCTGACGGGTATCTGGCAGGCTTCTTGTATCTCCTGAGATGGTTCTTTAAGTGACGCTTTCTGTGAGCGTGCTATATTTTCCTCTTCGGACATTGTTATTGAGAGGCTTTCGGCAATCTCTTCTCTGCTGTATCTTGGCATACTACTATTATCTACCAAAAGCTCACATTTAAAAGGTGCCTTGACATCCTTTAAATGATAATAGCCGGGGACACGCAAAAGTTTGTTTACGGCCATTCCGCCCATGTCTCCGTCAAGGCGAGCAGCAAGTGCTTTGCAGAATTGTAAGAACTCCCATTCTCTCTCTATGCCCTTAGTTAGCCAGATTAGATGGAATCCGTTCTTGGTTTCTGTTACGAAATGGGGCACAAGAGGAAATTCGTGCATCTTTTGGTAAGCAGTAGCCTTTTTTGCCTGCATATCATCTTCAAGAAGCTTGTCTGCTTCTTTTGCGACGTCCATGTCTACGCATTATAATGGTCTGGGAAAACTGGACACGAATATGCTAAAATTTAGATGGAAAAGCTAAGCTAAATTTATGCCTACAAAACACAACAATTTCAGCCCTCAAGAAAAAGCCCGTATAGCCTTGTTGGCTA
>Ga0265294_10010593_pt1 | contig 10467 bp, 7 predicted proteins | sample MunlanPumphouse3_FD_192504 | JGI IMG/M metagenome (GOLD analysis project Ga0265294, IMG submission 192504) | Groundwater microbial communities from a municipal landfill in Southern Ontario, Canada - Pumphouse #3 | ecosystem: Environmental > Aquatic > Deep subsurface > Groundwater | place...
CCAATCATGTTCCTTTTGACAACATCACTCTCTAAGGACTACGATATGGGGAATCACAATGACGCAAAGAATACTCTTACTTATGTTCTTAAATACTTTCTTGCATTGGGGATCCCCGCCGTATTTGGCCTCTCCCTTCTTTCTAAGCCTCTATTAACAGTTCTTACCACCCAAGAACTTGCAGCCAATGGGTATCTTATCACACCAATAACAGCTCTGAGTTTTCTTCTTTTTGGTATATATGCAATTGTAATGAGGTTGTTTATCTTCGAGAAAAAAACAGCATTCCTTGGTAAAGTGTGGATCTATGCTGCTGTGATAAATTTTGTATTGAATATCATTTTCATTCCCTTCTTTGGGATTATAGGTGCTGCATTTACTACACTATGCGCATTTGCATTTGCCTTATTCATGGGAGAATATTATTCTTCAGGGTTGTTGAAGTTTCGGCAGATTCAATTGTTTATTGTAAAATCACTCATTGCATCCTCACTAATGTCATTACCAATCTATATGATCAAACCAACTGGAATTATCCAAATAAGTATCACCGTTCTAATCAGTATAGCAGTTTACTTCATACTATTAGTATTAATGAGGGCATTTTCAAAAAGAGAAATACAATTCTTTAAATCATTGATTTTACGCGGATGAATATACATCCTTGATGTTGCATCAATGTTGTCCACCACCAACCAGATCCCTCGTCGTATAGTCTCCGATGTTGGGGTCACCATCCCGAAGTTCTAGCACTTGCGGGAGTACCTCTCCTTCGGCCTTCCCAAAATGCCGGGAAACATCTCTCCATCTGGATGGTGTCAACGGCGTTGAATAATTCCCCATTTTCGGCGGTTTAAAGTTCCCCAAATCCCAATCCTTTAGAAAAGTTCGAGGATCGTGAATAATGCTGAAAATAAAGGATTGGTTAATGATTTGAGATTTGAATTCACAATTCACATTTCGACCCCCTTTTGATTTCACCACCTAATTATGGTCCAATGACCATATTTTCTGGTTAGTCCAGTGGGTAAATCTGTAGTCTAACTTTGATATTGTGTCCAATTTATCAAGATTCCTCACTTAACCGAAGACGCATGGCATTTCATCTGATATTTCATTCAAGTGTTTTTTCAATAAGCTGTACGACCCTTTCTGTTGATTTTCCATCGATTTTATACAAATACTTTTTAATATATTCCTTTCTATTTTCAGCCAGCTCAGAATCGTCTTTCAGTAATTTTTCGATAGTAGGTTTTAGATCATTCTCATCATAAACGCCCAAAGCTACTCCCTCTGCCACGTATCCTACGGCATCTGGCTCCCCACTTAGATTTAAGACGATTACTGGCTTATCCAGAACTACAGCTTCCATTGCAGTTGTAGAGTTTTTTGTGATCATTATATCACAGACATAAATCTGTTCATAGGTGTCTGAGCTTTTTGGAGGAATTACAATATTTAAATTATAACCTTTCAAAGCATCTTCGATCATTTTTGTATATTTTTTACCTTCGCCTGGATGCTGTTTAATGATTAAAGTAACATCTTTTATACATTGTAAAGTTTCAAACATCATTATGAAATTCTTTTTATTTTCTTCGTCGGATATACCATGGCATTGAGTTGTCCACAGAACTATTTTGTTTTCTGGTTTTATATCACACTTTGCTACAAATCGCTCTCTGGAATATAGTTTTTCTGCATGGACCAGTATATCATACCTTGGTGAACCGGTGATTACCACCATTTTAGAATCATAGATACTGTTTTTTGTAAGTAGATCGTAGTGGTTTTGTCCAAATACGCATGTGATATCCGGCAATAAAACTTTGCGACGTTTATCTGTGAACATGTATCCAGGATGTTCCTCTGTGATTAATCCATGCTGAAGGGCAACCACGGGTATTTTCTTAGTATGTGCGACGTATGCAAGTTCTTTTTGGAAATGACAATATTCGCATGTTAAAAAGAGCATTCTGGGTTGCAAAACAGAAAGTATATTTTCAGAAATTAACAATTTCATGAGAGTATTGACATTAACTTCCTGGTCTATTATGCTAAAATAAATTTCTAGATTCTCTTCAATATTATATCCAAAAGAATACTTTAATGAAAAAATAAAGGCCCTAAAAATATCTTTTATTCTCATGAATTGTTCAATACAAATCCATTCACCAGAGCTTTGGAATTTCGAATAAGTTCTTTTTCGGTCTCTGAAAATACTCCCCGAATCCCTATCAATACACATTACATTATAATTTAGTATTGTGTTTTCAATAATATCTCCTATCATTAAATCGAATTCATAGACGTTCCTATTATTATACGTATAATTTCTCCAGTTTCTTAAAAAACTAGAATATAATATATCAATTCTTTTATTCTCGATTTTCTTTTCTAAAGCTTTAAATAACAGTATATAGTGAATATATTTCGTAACATAGTATAAAGTATATACAAAAGAAAGTAAGATATTGAAAATAAATCCAAAGTGAATTTTTCTTTTAATTATTTCAATATTATTCTTTAATTTCATAACATATATCATCTCTCTAAACATTATGATATAAGTAAAAAACGATCAATTTCAAAAAATGATTAAATCATCACAAATTTGATTATATTTATACTATTTTTTAGAATTAAATCTCGATGAATATTTTGTTTTTGTTGTATATGATTATGTTTCTGATTTTCTCTGCAGTTTTTCCATCTCCAAATAACATGTTTCTTCTTCCATTTCCTTCAAAGTTATTTGCAGCCTGCAAAATATAATGATAATCAGCTTTAACTAACACATTCCACCCTTCTTCTAAGGTTTCGACCAATTCCGTATTTTCTCTAAGAGTTATACAGGGAACTCCAAGCAGGTAGGCTTCTTTTTGTACCCCTCCAGAATCGGTCAATATCTTTCTTGAATTTACTTCCAGTTTAAGCATATCAAGGTAACCAACAGGAGGAATAACTTTAACATTCTCACAGAGTTTTTCCCAGAGGCCGTATTCCATGAGGTATTTTCTGGTCCTTGGGTGGACAGGAAACACAATAGGAATATCAACGTCACAGAATGCATTAACTATAGATGAAAGGTTCTTGAAACTGTCGGTATTTGAGACCCGATGCACAGTTGCAACCAGATATTCTTTTGAGGAAAGTTTCAGATCTTCTAGAATTGGCATCGTGAATTCTTGAATCTTAACTTATAGTTGATTATAAATCTTTATTAACAACTCTTCCATTCTTTTCCAATTGTATTTATTTTCAACGGTGTTTCTGCCTTTTTGGCCCATCTCCTTTGATTTTAGGGGATTTTCTAATAGATAAATAATACTTTCCGATATTTCCTCATAAATTTAGGACTTATGCAGTTGAATAAAAATCAAGTAGCATTAAGCACCAACTGTTTAAATCTCAATACTCATGACAAGCTCTCATGTACTTGATTTTACATCTCAAGTGCGTAACTCATAAAATTTTATTTTTCACAACTTTTCCCCATCAAAATCTTATTGTCCTAAGGCCCCGTCACTGAATAACCTAGGCATAATTTCTATTGGATGTGTTGGTTTTCATGATTAGAATAGCCAATCAAAATCACCATGAATGCTAAACTGCATAGGTTATTTCGTTACAGACCCTAAATTTCGGTTTTTAGGCGCATAAAAGCTTCACGATGCTGAATTATGTACTTAATCTTGAGCACATCATATTCGATTCAAATTCCAAAACCACAATCAGCTGGCATAACAGATTTGTGGAAACACGGATATGCGCTTAAAATCTGGGAACTAATGTATTATCTATTCCATAAAGTTGTCAATGTTATGAATATCGCTTCCTTTTACGAATTGAACATTGCATTCTCTTGCCATCCCTTCCCATTTTCTCTCAGGAACGCCATACTTTTTGTTTATTTCTAGCAGTATGTCATATTTATTCATTAATGTAAAAATAGTTTCTAATTCTTTTACCGGTAATTCCAATCCGTATTTTTTCAAGAAAGCTCCGGGGTGGGCCCAGGTACAAACATACTTGTTTTTTAATATATACTTTAAAGAATCAACATAAACATCAATATTCTTTGGGAAGGAATGATAAGCAAATATCGGATACTCAACTTCTTTTAAAATATCTGGATCCACATCAAGGTCACCATCTGGTAAAACTTTAGCTTCACACCCGGATAAAATTATTAAATCATATTGTTCTTTTGCCCTGTCGACATCATTTAGAAAACTACTGAAGTCATATGTTAGATCTTTTCTTACGTGTTCGGTAAATGCAACCAGGGGAATTTCGATACTTTGCGCCTTTTTGCACAACTCATCTACAGAATTTCTTCCATCTGTATAATTTGTATGGACATGCCATTCTCCCCTCATTAAATATTCTTCATATTTTTTCCATACTTTCATAATGATCCAACAATCTCATTCTCTTGAATTCCTACTCCACCCCAGTACCTTATTAGCCTGGTCCCCCACTTTACATTAAATTCAGGGATTTTTTCATTGAGTGTCTCTTTTATAGCTCCGTAAATAATGTTTGCTCCTGCAAAAGTTGATAGGACCATTGTACCCTGGACTCTGGGGTTTGATTCAAGGAGTTTTGGAATTTTATTTTCGTCCATTTTGAACTGGAATCCAAATGCGTATTGAAGCCCAAGTTCTTTGGAAAGAATTTCTGAATACTCAATAATCTGTTCGTTCTTTTCAACGGTGCCCTCAAATGTGATCCCTGATTTTATCAGGTCTCTCTTTCTCGGAATTATTACCGGAGATGAAGACCCTAGTATATCAACAGTGTATTCTTCATGGGGAAGATATTCCATGACCATAAGAGGGGGGAATGAGTCTCTTATAACCGTTTTGAGATTGGCCATCGTGGTGAAGATGTTCGTTGGTTTTTCTGTATAGAGCATTTTCTTTAAATCAACCGATTCATCAATAATGCGAACTCCCCTCATTCCATTGGATTGAGGGGGTTTTATTACAACTGGTTTTTCCGGCCACCCGATTTTTTTGGAATAATCAAGAAGTTCGTCAAAATTTTCGGCCAAATAATATTTAGCAGTAGGGATCCCAACTTTTTTTGCTAATTCCATTAGCTTATACTTGTCATTAGCAAACTCAATGCTCTTTTCATCGGAGACGGCTACTTTTGTGCCTGCATTTTCAAATTTATTTTTGTTTTTTGCCAGTACTGCAAGTTCTGCAGTGTTCTGAGGCAGGATCACATCTACATTTTCTTTTTCGCATATGCATAACAGATCCAAAAGGTACTGTGGATCATTTGGCCGGTTGATTTTATAAAATCTGTCACAGAGATATTTTCCAATGACTTCATCCCTGATGTCTGTTCCCACGGTTTTGATTTGTCGATTGTCAAAGTTATTGTGTAAAGAATAGAGTGTGCCTTTTATACCAGGAGCCCCTGCCCCGGTAATCAGGACTGTTAAAGCATCCACCTTATCACCTCAAAGGCTTCAGCGTATTTAGAATTACACTGAACTCCTCGACTTCTTGCAAGCCCGAAGATAAATTCTTCGGAAAAATAGAGTCTTTCCTTCATATATTGGGATTTATAATTTTTTAGTAAATCACATTTTTTTGACATATGTTCGTCTTTCAATTTTATAAACAGTTGTGTATTAAATGTTATATGATTCCAAGGAAGTTCATAAGAGATAATACTTGCAGTTGTTTTAAATGCCCTTATCATTTCATTTGCAATGATTTGATGGTCTTGATGGTAATCATTTATGGAAGGCCCAATTACTAAATCTGGTTTGAATTTTTTTCTGACTTCTATGAGTTTGTCCAGAATTTGTTGTCTGTTTTCGTGCAAATATCGTACTTTGAAGTTACATACCTGTATTTCTTCATTACATAACCCAAGATTTTGAGTTACATTTAAAAATTCCCTTTCTAATGTGTTCTTTGGCAGGCCGGCTGGCAAAGACTCTTCTGCAGTTGAAAACACTATCCAATAGATGCTATCACCATTTTCCAAGAATTTGGTGATGCTTCCACCGCAGCCTAATTCAGCATCATCTGTGTGAGGGGATAATATTAATATGTGCATTGACAACATCTCAATGAGTAATGGAAACCATTAATTTATTTGGATCTCATCATACATTTTTGCTAATCTTTTTTCCATGATTTCCCAGCTAAAACAGTTTTCAGCAGCTCTTCTACCATTTTCACCCATCTGACGGGCTTTTTTCGGATGTTCAAAGAACCAAATTATAGCATTGGAAATTTCTTTTATGTCTGTTGGATTTACTGGAATTCCACATTTTATTTCTTCTGCTAATTGTTTCATATATTTAAAATTGTTTATAACTATAGGTAAACCAGCACACATGTATTCATAAAATTTTACAGATATTCCCAACTCATATCTCCCGTTTGGCTGTAATACTGAAATTGCAACGTTTGCTTCTTTCATATAACCTGCAACTTTGCTATAAGGTACCTGCCCTACAAAATCAATATTTTTCTCTAAACCTTGCTTATGATAATAGTCCATGATTCTTGACTTGAAATGCTGATGATAAAACCCACCTACGAATAGGAGCTTTGCATCTGGGATTTTTTTAAGGACATTTTCAAATGCTAAAATTATTTCCATAATTCCTCTTTCTTCTGTCAAACCACCCACATAAATCAGGTTTTTATTTTCTATGTTTGTCTTTAGATGAGTATCTTCAAACAATTCAATTTTAGGATAATTGCTTATTATCCATACATTTGTACATATCTCTCGGAATTTATTCCCAAGGATCTCATCAACGGTTATTACGGACTCTGGAAAAGTCGATGTAAGAAACTTTTCTCCAACATCGCTAATTTTATATATAATTTGTTGAAGTATTTTTGGGAATATTGGGTTTGTTGCAATTAATAAAGCGTAATGTTCATGAGCATCATATACCAGTTTTTTTCTTTTTATTATTTTAAGAAGGGAGCAAACTAGTAGAGAGCCAGGTTCATGACAATGATATACGTCACAATCCTGCTTGAGACCCAGCAAAAAAACCCTGACCATTGTAAGTGGGTGAAATATTTTTTTTGCACGTTTTATCGTTTTAATGTAAATTCCATCGACCTGTTTTGTGTATTTATCATCATCAGGGGCGATTATTGTTACTGAATGTCCGACATTTAACAAGGACTTGGATTCTTTATGGAATATGCGCTGGTCGAGTGGTGCGTGAACCGTTGTTATCATGCATATTTTCATTTAAATCTCCAATATTTTTATTTTTAGGAACTTTGTCCTTCACTATTTATTAGATGAAAGCCCATTTTTGTTTTTGCGGCGTCTATGACTCCCAGGCATTTATTCCCATTTTTTGTCTATCAAACTTCCTCTCTATCTATAGCTTTCCAGATATGTACCCCTCTAAAAATATACCTCAAACTAAAAAGAAGATATATCTGATGCCAAATAAAAGAAGAGATTAGATTTGAATTCTTTATTCCTGATAAAAGAGCTAGCATAAAAAGTGTTAATATTCCAGCTCCATATATTAAATTGATTTCAGCAGCCAAATATGTCCACAATATAACGCTCATAAAAAATGCGGCTGGGGCTATGAAAAGCATCACAATCCGCAGAGGAAATATGAATAACCCAAATTTTCTGAACTTTGAAAATACAAGGTCAAGGTTGTAAAAGGTTGCCTCTTGAAGCCTTGCAGATCTCCTAAGCTTTTGTCTTTTTTGTTGTTGAAGCTCAGCTGTAATATATTCGTAGAATTTTGCGGCCGGTTCATACAAGCATCTGTATCCATTCCGAATTATCCGAAGTGCCATTCCGGCATCCGAAGCACCATGGGTTTCCGGAATAGGAGAAAAGGCTTTTTTCCTGAGGACAATGAGTGGGCCGTTGAAGCAGTAAGTGGAATCTATTTTACTCTCCCAAGAACACATTTTGCCGTATACAGAACGGTAGGCTTTTTCAGAACTTGTAGTGAATGAACTCTTTTTTATTACTGGTTCAAGTTCCCCACAAACAGCTCCTATATTTTCACTGCTCAGGAGTCTTCCGATTGCATAATCAAGGGCGTTTGCTTCAAATACAACATCTGCATCCGTTGTAACTACAATCTCGGTTTTTGCTTTTGAAACTCCCAAGTTTACCGAAACGTTAGTGCCTGTCCTTTTTTCTTTTACGAGCACCTCCCCAGAAATATTGTATTTTTCAAAGGCTTTTTTTGCAAATTCGAGCGTGTTGTCTGTAGACCTGTCATCTACCACGATGGTATGAATTAAATGGGAAGGATACCTTATTTCACTTAGATTTTTTATTCTATTTTCTATTACTTCGCTTTCATTAAATGTAGGGACGACTACAGTTATTTCAGGCTTATTCTTGGACTTTATGGGAACTGGATCCCTGCTAAGTAAAATAGCAGTTCCATATATGGAATAAACGAAAATCGGAATCAGGCATGTAATGATGGCCAGTATAAGAAGCATGTTTATAATACCTCAGCAGAGATCTAAATATTAATATATCAATATTTAATTTTATATGTTGATAACGTTATCATATAATATATATGCTCAATAGAATGAAGCTTTTATACTTTAAATTCTATTGTAATTTCATCGTACACTATACAAAATATGAAGTTTAAAAAACTTACCTTCATAAATCACTTCTGTTAAGATTTATATATTAAAATTCCTTAATAGTTGATAGTTTTTGATTCCAAATTAGAAAATGTATATCCCAAAAATATAAATACTCTCTTTCATAAATCATCGAGTGTGTCTTATGACTGCTAAGAGCCATCGTCGAAAAAAAATAATAGGAAGTCTTCCATATTTTATAGGAGTCCTCATTACCTTCCTTGCAGCTTTCTATATGAGAACCCTTCCCAAAGCCTGGGTATTTCTTTCAAACGGCTTTGTAAGGTTTGGAGGAAACGACCCCTGGTATCACCTAAGAAATGTAGAATCGATCTTGCATAATTTTCCCAATATGCTCTGGTTTGATGCATATACTCATTATCCATACGGGACGGAGCAGGTTTTTGCACCTCTCTATGATATGTTTCTTGCAACAGTCATCTGGATCCTGGGGGCAGGGAACCCAAGCCAGGATCTAATCTATACAGTCTGTGCCTACTGGCCCTCTTTTCTTGGAGCTTTAGTATTAATTCCTACTTACTTTGTCGCAAAATGGATTTTTAATGACAGGCGCATAGGCCTCCTGGCTATAATCCTTCTTGCAGTTCAGCCCGGCCAATTTTTTTCAAGAGCACTAATCGGCTTTAATGATCACCACATTGCTGAGACATTACTTAGCACGCTTACAGCAATGTTTTTTGTAATGGCTCTGAAAAAAGCGGGAAATTCGGAAATTTCCTTTGAAAAAATAAAAAACCAAGATTTTAAGGGTTTAAAACCTGCGCTTCCATACCTGCTGCTTACAGGAATTTCCCTTGGAGCCTATGCTCTTGCTTGGAAAGGGGCCCTCTTTTTTGCCTTTATCCTTGGAGTCTACCTTACAATTCAGCATGTAATTGACCATCTGAAAGGAAAATCCCCCGATTACTTGGCAATTTCAGGGATGTTTGTTTTTGCAATCGCACTTTTTATGATAATGCTTACCCCTTTCCTTGGAGGTACAAAGGGACTGTATATAAAAGGCTTTTTAGTAGGCCTCCTTGCTTTTCCGATACTTTCCGGAATCTCTTATTATATGAAAGAGAATAAATTCCCGAAATTGTACTATCCAATCGCTTTACTGATAATCTTTGGGGCAGGCCTTTTGCTGGCTAAAACCTTTTCCGAACCTTTATATGCCCTCATAATGAGTGTGTTCAGCTACTTTATGCGTACTGGAGGAGGGGTCACAATTGCCGAGGCAGCTCCCTTTTTTGGAAGGCCGAATCATCCATATCCCCTCTGGGAGAATTTTACCCTTGGAGGCTACTTTGTATTTCTGAGTTTGGCCTTTTTAGTCTATGAAGCTTTCAAAAAAAACAGTCAAGAGAAGAATTTCCTCCTTGTCTGGACCTTGATGATTTTTTGGGCCCTGCTCCAACAAAACCGTTTTGCTTATTATTTTTCGGTAAATGTGGCTATTCTCTCAGCCTACATGGGACTAAAAATTGCAGATTGGATGGGCTTTAAAGCACTTGGAATTGATTTTAAAGCAAAAGTAAATCAGGGAGCAGAGCTTCCGGCATTTCTCAAAAGTAAAATCAAGACAAAGCAGATCCTCTCAATTCCAGTTTTGCTGATTATCGTACTGGCGCTTTTCCTTCCAAGCTACGGGATTTCAATGCAAATAGCAAAAGGAACAGGGGGTCCCAGTGGACAATGGATGGAGTCTTTGCTCTGGATGCGTTACTATACCCCGGATCCTGGCCTTGATTATTATGAAAATTATGAAAGGCCTGCTGAGGGCGAACTTTATCAGTATCCAGATACTGCCTATGGAGTC
>Ga0265294_10010594_pt1 | contig 10466 bp, 10 predicted proteins | sample MunlanPumphouse3_FD_192504 | JGI IMG/M metagenome (GOLD analysis project Ga0265294, IMG submission 192504) | Groundwater microbial communities from a municipal landfill in Southern Ontario, Canada - Pumphouse #3 | ecosystem: Environmental > Aquatic > Deep subsurface > Groundwater | place...
TTCCCTGCTATCGTACAAAACACAGTAACTTTTGGTGCAACCCAAAAACTGGGCATGGGCTGGAAGCTTACGGAGGCATACATGCATGCATTCAGCAATACTATGACTGGCGCCCCCGGTTCTGCACCTTTTGCACCGGGAGATACAATGCAGGCAGCGTCCTCGACCTTGGGCGAAAACTCTTATGGCCTACAGGTAGGTTACGACTTCTAAGATTACCCCCCTCCTCAGGGTTATCAAGGGAGACGAGCATTCGTCTCCCTTTTTTATTTCACGTTTCACCGCGTTTCTGGTGGTTTGTGACTCAGAAATTGGTAACAGGGGGTCCCCTCAGAAAACGGAAAAAATCGTACGTTAAGCTGAATCGGCATCTTTCTGCTGATGCCTAGCGAGTAGGCGAGCCACGGTAGAGGGATGTATCCGGAGTAGCCGGGCAGCATCTGCTGCAGTTTTCTGGCCTGACGTGACCAACGTAATGATTTCTTTTTGCTGTGGCAAACTCAGCTTGGGCCTGCGACCACCGACACGTCCTTCTTTTCTGGCCGCCTCCAGTCCGCTTTTCGTCCGTTCTCGCAACATCGCCCGCTCAAATTCGGCGAACGACCCTACGTGTAGCGGCTTGCAATCGAAAACGGCGTGCTCGCAATCCATGGGCTTTTTCGGCTCACATTAACTGCAACTGACGGGCCTTCGTGCTCACATTATTTGCAACTATGCTCGCAATCATCCGCCCGTGCTCGCAATCCATGACGGCGTGCTCACATTAACTGCAACTGACGACGCCTAAATCGGTAGGCCAACAGCCAGCATTTTATCCCGCAGTTCAGCGGCGCGTGCCGGGTCCAGTGTATTATTGAGAAAGGCCTTGATCTCGGCCGGTCTGGCATCGAATTGATCGACCAGGTCCTTGAGGTGATAGCCGTGGCGCGTGAGGGTCGGCTCCAGATCATCCATCTGCCGTGACAGCACCGATTCGACCACTTCTGCTGACACCGGGCGCTCGCCCGCCTGGTAACCGGCTTCGAGTGCCAGAGTCAGGTGCAATTGAATTTGCAGCGGTGTACGCAGCTTGGTGGCCAGCAGATCAACGGCATCTTCCGTAAGAATGGTGTCGATCTCTGCGCCCTCCACGGCGCTTGCATTGAGCAACCAGTGAATATATTCCCGCTGACTGCCGGCGATACCGTCCAGGGAGAACACATCCGTGCGATACCCGATTTCTTCCATAACCGGTCGACGGAGATCGTTCCGGAGTTTCGGGTGGCCGGCAAGGACCACTGAGAGGCGGCCGTCACCATCTTCCACGAGTTCCATCAGGCGTTTTAACCCGGTCAGGGTATGTCCATTCAGGTCGTGGGCTTCATCCACAAAAAGGGCAACCGGACGCTTGTTTTTGCGAACCAGCTCACGCAAGTCGCGCTCCCGCTTCTCCCCCTGTGCAGGAATACGCACTTGTTTTTCCGTAGACAGGTCGTAAAACAGGGCGGCGATGAAGGTGGCCAGCTTGCTATTGTGCTTCTCAATGGCCAGCGATTTGGAGACGGTTACTCTTTTCTCCGCCTCCAGGACCTGCTGTAGTCGGCGCATCATGGCGGTCTTGCCGCTGCCGATGACCCCGCACAGAGCAATCAGCCGACCTTCGTGGATCGCGCCCCGGATGTCTTTCATCAAGGCCTGGTGATGGGCCGTCTCATAATAACCCGCCTGATTGAATGGCGTGGCCAGACCAAAGTGCTGCATGACTTCAACCCGCATGTCCTTCTCCTGCGCCTGGGTGCGATGAGCGGAAGTGCTCCCGAATTCGGGCCAGAACGACCTTACGCACCAAGGTTACGGTCAGCACCTGATCAATAAAAGCGCGGTCTTCCGGCGATAGTTTGCTCAATGGCGTCGCCACTTCATCGGCGATAGCGAGCTTGGCGGCGATTACCGTCGGATATCGGTACTCCAGGGCCTCGGCATCGAAGGGCTGCCTTGGAATGGTCGTCTCTGGCGGCAGTGGGGTAATACGCACATCATCGCCAGCCAGCGCGCTGATTGGCAGCCCGATCTGGGCCGCCAGGGCACGGATGCGATCTGCCCGCGCATCGGCTTTGCTGCGCTTAAAAGCGCGGTAACGGTGCAGCGGAATGGGGCCGGATACCGGATAGTAGGGGCCAGTGCGTTCGCCTTCGTATTCCACGTAGAGCCGGTCATCGAACAATCCCCAGAGCAATACCACATAGTCCCCGGCCATGCCGGGCTCTACTTCATACTCCGTGCCCTCAAAACGAATACGTGCATCGATACCCACCTTGCGCCGTTCCGGTTCGCGCGCGAAGCGGCAGAACTGCTCCCAGGTACACATCTCACGCACCCCCTCTTCAGGCAGGTGCCCCAACCAGTCGTCAGTGCGGGAATGGTTTTCTGAACGATGCCGTTGGCCGTTGTAACGCAATAAATAGCGGGCCAGCCATTCGTTGGCCTGTATTTCGGTTTCCGGTTTGTGAAAGTGATAGAGGGTTTCGTGGGCTTCCTTGATGGTGCGAAAAGGGCGCTCCACTTTGCCTTTCGAGCGTGCCGTGGTGCGTGTTCCATCTTTGCCCGCCGGGATATGCGTCTGCCAGTCGATGGCCAGCGACCGCATGATGTTCTGGAATACATGGCTCTTGGCCACTGGCCCGTTATCGAGATAAATCATCCTGGGCCGCCCCTGAAAAGGGCAGGCCGCATCAGCCTTTGGTGCCATCGCGTTGAACAGAAAGCGCAGGGCAGATTCTGCGTCTTCGCCGTAGACGCAGCGATATTCGACATACGCCATGCCGCTGCGGTCATCGACGACGCTGAACAGCGCCAAGGTCGGCTCGCCTTTAGTCAGATCGACCCATTCCGGCTTATCAATACGCTTCAGGTCGGATGGCGAGATATCAAACTGCCAGCAGTCATTACTGTGCTCCGCCTGGAAACGCACGGCGGGGGGTTCCCGCGTCAGACGCGACTGATCCAGGTGCCAAAGCAACAGGTAGCGGTTCACGGTGGGTCTCTTCAGGAGCCCTTTGGGTGCCCGAACCAGGCCATGGGCGGTTTCGACGCCATAATCTTCCAGCAACTCGATAGCGCGTCCGGTGGATAGATGCCGGTTGTTCTTGTTGGTGGTACGCAATTTGAGCGCGGCCACTAATTCACAGTATGGTTCCAGCTCGGACTGGGCCAGCACCCGGGGTTTACCAAGATCAGTGCGATGCGCAGCATGCGGTCGGCGGACCCTGTTCATCTCCCGGTAAACCGTGCTCGCGGAAAGGCCATACAATTCGGCTATGGCGGCAACCTGGTTCGCCCGTTCCGGGCTCTTGCGGGGTAAACGGTCCAGCCGTTGCCGCAACTGCAGCAACGAATCAACGGGAATTTGCTTACGCCGGCTGGCCGGCATTATTGCTGCCAGTAGCAGCCAGATAGTTGTATAGAGTTTCGCGACTGATACCGAAGTCGCGTGCGGCCTGCGCCTTGGTCGCACCGCCTGCTATTTGTCGGCGCAGTTCTTCGATTTTATCCGGAGGCAGTGCCTTCTTGCGCCCCCGATAAGCACCCCGCTGCTTGGCCAGAACGATGCCCTCGCGCTGCCTTTCACGGATCAAGGTGCGTTCAAATTCGGCAAACGCGCCCATAACAGACAACATCAGCGTGGCCATGGGGGAATCTTCGCCGGTAAAAGTCAGATGCTCTTTCACGAACTCGACACAGATGCCGCGCTTCACCAGGCCCTGGACGATACGCCGGAGGTCATCCAGGTTGCGCGCCAATCGATCCATGCTGTGCACGACGACCGTATCGCCTTCACGTATAAATTCCATGAGCTCTGACAACTGAGGACGGCGAACGTCCTTTCCTGACGCCTTGTCGATAAAAACACGATCCACCTGAACCTGCTCAAGCTGCCGCTGCGGGTTCTGCTCGAACGTGCTCACCCGGATGTAGCCGATGCGATGGCCCTGCATGGTTTCCTCTGAAAAGTGTAAAGATAAAATCTAAGACCTTTAGTGTCGTCTGTCAATAAAATGGTATTACAACTCTAAACTGACGCTATTGCAGTGCGAAATCTGACGTCCAGTTAGGGTATACCTTAAGCAGACAGGGGTGTCGTCAGTCGCAATTAATGTGAGCCGAAAACACCCGTTGATTGTGCGCACGCCGTTTTCAATTGCAAGCTGCTACAACTAACGTACGATTTTTCCGTTTTTTCAAAGTGTGGAATTCAAATTCACAAGGGACCCCTATTTTCAGTAAAAATTTCTAATTGGCCACTTATCTTGGCCTCTTAACATAGTTTTCCGATCCACTGAACCTCAGAGGCCGAATTTGCGTGATCTCAATGCGCCGCCACCCACTCCCATTTTCTTTCATTCTCTGAGGTGACTCGAGTCGCAATGTACGTTAGAGAAAGGAGGTTGCCTCAAATCAATTCGGAGGCTAGGCCCTTAAGCACGGCTGTAATAAACCGCGCAGTTAGGGATGCTGATACCATCGGTACCGTTCGTCCCCTAAGATGCGCTGCTGCGGCTGGCACGGTCGGCTTGGTCGCGCCCCCTCCGTGCTTAATCCAGCCGCTGACGATGTCCGCAATAGGTACTCGGGCATCGGGTGCCGCAGTCCAGTCGAACATGGGCAACTCAAGGGTGAGGACTTTTCCCTGCATTGCTTGGCGTAGGGCGATACCTGCTGCCTCTCCTTGGTGAACCCCGATTTTTCTGGCTGGAAAGAAAGCATACGTCCACGGTCCAAGGCGGTTAGTCCAGTTGACATAGTCGTGCAGAGCAGCACTAGGGGGTAAAGTGTTAGCAAGAGCCAGTTCCACCTCAGGCAACCTTTCATGAGCATACAGATAGGGATAAATGGCGAAGGGGTCATTATGCAGAAGTAATACAGCATCGGCCGAAGACGCAACTACAGCCGATCGTAGGGCTGCTGCCCTTTTCTGGGCAACATTTATCGGTTCGTTGACGTGAGCGAACTCAGCTTGGTCTGTAAGAAGCTGGAGCCAACCATTTTCTAGAAACGTCAAAACCGAGCATGGAAGAGGAAAACGATGGGAAGCAGGAGGTGGATCGATCGGCCCAGCCAACAATAACTGCAGTCTCAGATAGGAAGCAAGCGACGATGCAAGAGGACACAGAGAAGAACCGAGTGGTTCGTTCGCGTGGGGGAGTAGACCAACTAGTACGATCGGGTCGTTTGGGGAAACCACGTGACGAACTACTCGCAAATCGTCGTGCTCCGGCCAAGCGTAATTACTTGACGTATCTTCATATATATCATGAAGATGGTCTACCATATACTGTAGCCACCATCAACGACGAGGGTGTGACCAGTGACATGCTCTGACATCGCAGATGCAAGAAACAGTAAAGGCCCGTCAAGTGCGTTGGGAGTGCCAATTGTGCCAGTCGGCATAAAGCGGAGCTGGAACTGCTGGCCGATATCTGACCGGAAGTACTCGTCGTTCTTAGGCCCAGCCAGATAGCCTGGAGCCAAAGCGTTAACCTGGATGCCACGTGGCGCGTACTCGAGCGCCACACTACGAGTAAAACCAATCAGTGCCGACTTAGAGGCTGCATAAGCGGAGACAGTAGGGACCGGGTGGTTAGCCAAGACAGACGATACATTGATAACTTTACCGCTACGGCGATTCCCCATTGCAGGCATAATCTCGCGGCATAAACGCACCGCCACGCGCAAATTAATCTCAAGCATTTCTTCGAGCACTTCGTCTGAAGTGTTAGCAAGTGAGTGAGAGAGACCCGTGCCGACGTTATTGACTAAAACGTCTGGTACAGGGTTTAATCTGCCAACGACCTGGCAGAAGGCTGGATCGGTAAGGTCTCCTGCCAAAAACTCATCGAGAAATCCATCCGTCCGTAGCTCGTTGAGCTTGACATAATTCCTGTCAACGCCAAAGACTTCAGCACCGGCGGCACGGAATACTGCGCATGCTCGTTCGCCCACACTACCTGCGGCTCCCGTGATAAGCACGCGCTTTCCGATAAGGGAGATGAGGTTCGATAAGAGGTTACTGTTCGACTTTTGTTCAGAAAGGTTCATGAAGCGACCTGCCGTAGCGTAGGTGAATTGACATTGTGAGAGTGGCGAAGAGAAATAAGGCCCCGGTGACTGCCGCCAGACCGGTGAGCGACAGCACAGAGGTCAGTACTCCCAAGGCAGGGGCCACGACTGCGAAGCCTATGGTGGTAGTTGTGGACACGACGCTCATTGCCGTGGCCTCACCGCACTCAGACATCTCACGGAGCAATCTCTGGCGAAAACGCGGCAGAAGTCTCGCCTTCACCGCTTGTAGACATATGGCTGCTATTACGACTATCGGCAACACTGTAACTCCAAGAAGAATAGCTGCAATTACGGCAATTGCTCCTACGACGCGCAGATCGAGCCCTGGACGCAGTCCGTGGACAACCAACGCTGCGGCAAGTGCTACAACCGCCAAAAGAACTCCGACGGCTGATGCCGATGAGCCGCTGGCGATTAGGAAGAACGGCAGAAAATAGAGAAGCACAGAAAAGCCCGTCCCCGCTGCCACCATGGCGAGAAGGTCCATGCGCAGCCCCGCACTGGTATGGATGACAGTAATCATGTCAGCGGCCCGACGACGGAGGCTACGCCGATCGTCCCCAAGATCGGCGGGAAAAGTCGACGTCCGCCGGAGGTTTGGCACCGTGAAGAGACCCACCACACAGAGCAATTGGGCGATACCTGTGGCGATGAACGGGAGTTGGAGAGAAACAAGCGATAGCGCGGAAGCTAGCCCATATACTGCGGCAGTCCAAACAAGGGCTAGCTTCTGGAATAGTTGTTCGCCCTGCTCGAAATCCTCCAGGGCTTTATCATGGCGCAGGATGAGTCCAGCTAATCCTGCGTCAGCGCCTTGTGTAAGGGCAGCAGCTGCGGCGAAGAACGGCTGAACGATCCAAAAAATTGCTTGGTTTGCCAGTCCACCAAGCAACAACGAAGCCACTCCCTCTAAAAATGCTCCTGCAAGAAGTGCCTGACGGGGTCCAATCCGGTCAGCGAGGTGTCCGGCAGGGAGATCGAAGACAACGATTAAGATGCAGAAGACTGCTTCAACAGTTAATAAAAGACCGAGTGAAAAACCCAGATGTTCTGCGTAGAGAACAAGATAAGGTACAAAGAAATAACTTTTCAGAAACAGTCGGACAACAAAGAGTCGACGCCACCCCGGCGATGCCGGAAGCAATCGGCGTGAGGGTGGATGGGGCACAGAAAACTTCATAACCACTGCACCCCATAGTTTCTCTCCAGTCGCATCAAGGAGAAGGCTTTAGTGCTGACTGGCCTTCAATAGCTGCCCAACTTCCGGGCTGTTCCGCCTCAAGCCAAATCAGCTCCTTATAAATCTTCTTATAGTAGAAGCAGTGCTCAGATTCCCGGTCCATCCGTTTGAAATGAGTATAGCTCTTATGAACGCAACCACCGTGGCACATCTGCTTCCAAGTACAGGTAGAGCACTCCTCAATCTCATCAACGTGTCGCTGTCGCAAAGCCTCTACGATCGGGCTTGTTTCGGCAATCTCGCGGATTCCTACTTTCGCAATGTTGCCAACTAAGAATTCTGGCTTCCCAACCATTTCCTCGCAGGGGTATATGTCGCCGTTTACGTCGATCGTCACCATGTTGATGCCAGCACCGCATGGGTTGCGCATACACATATATTCACGGCGAAAGGAGCGTAGCGAACCAATCTCACCCGCTAACAAATTCGGAAGAGGCGTGACTGTCTTACCCTGACGGCCGAGAGCGGCGATGTGACGTACTACCTCAAAGTACGAGTCGAAATACTTATCGCCAGTAAGCCAGCTTTCATTTCCCGCTTTCCCGGTCTTGAATACAGGCAGGAAACGGATGCTTGCCACGTTCAATTTGTTCATAGCGTCGTACATTTCGACCATACGCTGGCGATTGCCCTCATGCACGACGCAGACAGCATGCACGGGGACACCGCGCATCTGTAGCCGTCGGATGCCCTTAACTACCCCGGAATGGCTTCCTTTCCCACGCTGGTCTAAGCGAAAATCGTCGTGGGTGTCAGATGTACCGTCGAGGGAAACTCGCACAACGAAGTTGTGTTCAGCGAGGAAATCACAGATATTCTCACGGAGGTTATAGCCATTGGTCTGGATAGAGAAAGCGATTTTTTTATCAACTTGTGCATACTGTCGCGATGCGTACTCAGTGATTTTCTGAATGTCGGACATGGCCATCGTCGGCTCGCCACCGTGAAACTCAAAGGTGGACGATCGGGTAGGGAGGTCTCGCATCTCATCAACCACACGCTCCATGTACTCTAGCGGTAGCCGTTTTTTTGAAACGCCATCTTCGATGGTATAACAGTAGGTGCATGCTAGGTTGCACCAGTTGTGCATGTGAAAGATTGCCAGTACAGGGTAAGTGTTGTGGTCGGTTCGAGGTGCTATGATTGTAACACCATCCATCCGGCTGCTCGACGTACCTACAACGGTATCATCAAGGCTGATAAGCCCACGTTGCAAAAGCTTTTTAATAACGTCAACTGCGTCCTGTTGTCGCGAGTCTCGCTCATAGCAGGCAGATGCCTGTTTAACGGTGACTACGCCTGACGCTGAAAGCCAGTCCAGCAGCGCGATCTCTCCAAGGTTACCTGTGAGAACCCAGCCACCGGTAGCGGGAGCTACTACTAACGTCAACCCATCACGCGCCTCTGTCACGTAGCGATCAGATGGTCTGATAATTGACTCTGGAGTTATTTGCAGGCGCACTTATCACCTGTTTCCTAATTAATTGGGGCTATTGAGTTTTTCGAGTTTTTGCTACTCACGGGAAATGCAATAGAAATATCGAAAGGCGATACTGGATGCAGCATCATACTTATCCAGTATCGCGTCTTCTAAATTGCTTCAGGTAGCAATCCAATTGTCTTCCACAGTTTCCTCGACATCTTCGAGTTCGACCTCAGAAATTTCCACCTCTGCACTTTCCATCTCATTACTATTCATGCTGATAACCTCCTTTCAGCCTATTGGATTGAGTTGTGGGTTGGGTTCCTTACAACCCCCAACTGTTACAATTCATAACCTGTTAATTTATCATTGTCAACTTAACGTGCATTGCGACTCGGATAAAATGCTGGCTGTTGGTCTGCCGATTTAGGTGCCGTCAGTCGCAGTTAATCTGAGCACGCCGTCATGGATTGCAAGCACGACTGGATGATTGCGAGCATAGACGCAAATAATGTGAGCACGAAGACCCGTCAGTTGCAGTTAATGTGAGCCGAAAATGCCCGTTGATTGCGAGCACGCCGTTTTCGATTGCAAGCCGCTACACCTACGATCTGCATCATCATCCGTCCGGCGGAGCTGGTGGTATCAATCGCTTCCGTGAGACTTTGAAAATTTGCTTCGGCTTGTTCGATCTTCTCCAACGTCAGCAATAGATCTTTCAACGAACGCGACAAGCGATCCAGTTTCCAGACCACAACCACATCGCCTTTGCGCAACTGGCCCAAGAGATGATGCAGCTCCGGGCGATCCCAGCGGCCACCAGAGGCCTTTTCCTGGAAGACCTTTTCACATCCGGCGCTCTCCAGCGCCAAGCGTTGAGGCTGGGCGTCTTGGTCCATGGTAGAAACACGGGCATAACCAACGCGCATGGTTGCAATTTCCTGTTGCCATTCGACTTAACTGTGCAATATATTTTTGCGCCACGCAAAGCCTGATATTACTGGCGCACTGTCATGGCTGCACAAACGTTAGTTTGTGCGGACCACTGACCGAGTATTACCGCTGGCCAATTTTCCCCAGTAACAACCCTAAAAATCCACCAGCCCTGTTGTTTCCTGGTTTTCAGGAAGCTTACCGTACGATTTTTTCCGTTTTCTGAGGGGGCCCCATTTTCAAGGAAACCCGAAAGTGTGCGGATCCGCACACTCTAAAAATCATCCCGGTAAGCCTCGAACGAATTTCCCGTTTTCCGTCGTGAACGGATAAGTATCAACCTGTTGAAATAAATGGAATATAACAGACAGACCCAAGAAATAGCGCGGTCAATCGTCGGTATGCAGGTCTGCCATCAGGTCATCAACACGGGCGAACCGCTTACCTTTCCCAGCCTCCAGCTCGGCAATGGCCTTGCGGGTGGTCGTATTGGGCACCTTTACCTCAAAAGGCAAACGGTGCTCTCAAAGACCGCCATTGTAACGCAGTAACATTGTGGTATAGTTACGTTACTGCGTAACGTAATGAGGAGAAAACCCATGTCCAAAACCGCTGCTGAACGCCAGGCCGCCTATCGCGCCAGACGGCCCTTTGCCGGTGCCGACAACAACGGAGAACGCCGGATCAACACCTGGGTGAATACAGGAACGTATCTGGCCCTGGAAAGGCTGGCCAGACGTGACGGGGTAACCAAGCGTGAGATGCTGGAAC
>Ga0265294_10010595_pt1 | contig 10463 bp, 7 predicted proteins | sample MunlanPumphouse3_FD_192504 | JGI IMG/M metagenome (GOLD analysis project Ga0265294, IMG submission 192504) | Groundwater microbial communities from a municipal landfill in Southern Ontario, Canada - Pumphouse #3 | ecosystem: Environmental > Aquatic > Deep subsurface > Groundwater | place...
CGCTTACTCAATTAATGAATAAAGCAGCAAAGATATCTACAGCACGTGATGAGAAACTGACAAAACTGAAAGAGCTCATTGCTGATAAAATAACTAATCCTCTAAATGAGAACAATAAAAAGATAATTGTATTTACAGCTTTTGCGGATACTGCAAACTATCTCTACGATGCACTCTCGGTGTGGATACAATCTGAGTTTGGATTATATAGCGCACTGATTAAAGGAAGCGGAACTAACAAGACCAACTTCCCGGGTACTAAACAAAAAGAGATGAACGATTTGCTTACTCATTTTTCACCTATATCAAAGAATCGCCACAAGACTTTTCCAAAAGCTAAAGGTGAAATTGATTTGCTGATTGCTACCGATTGTATTTCTGAAGGACAAAACTTACAAGATTGTGATTTCTTGGTTAATTATGATATTCATTGGAATCCGGTACGAATCATACAACGGTTTGGGCGTATTGATCGCTTGGGTTCTAAAAACAAACAAATTCAGCTGGTGAATTTTTGGCCAAATATGGAGCTTAATGAGTATATCAACTTAGAAAGTCGTGTAAAAGGCAGAATGGTGTTATTAGACATATCTGCAACTGGCGAAGAAAATCTTATAGAAATGAACGAGAACGACGAAATGACTGACCTGGAGTATCGTCGTAAGCAATTGGAGCAACTTCAAAGCACAGTGTTGGATTTAGAGGATATTAAAGGAAATATAAGCATAACAGACACCAATATGAATGATTTCCGTATGGATATTATGGAGTATGAGAAAAGTCATTTAGCCGAACTTAAAGGAATCCCAATGGGAGTTCACACTGTTGTGCAAACAGATGATGAAGAAATACCACCCGGAACTATATTTTGTATGCGCAGCACTGTTCCACAAAAAGGGAAAAGTTTGCTAGCTCCATATTATTTGGTTTATATTGGCGAAAAAGGTAACACAGTTTTAGGTTATCTTCAGGGAAAGCGTTGTTTAGATTATCTCAAAAAGCTTTGTCAGGGAGAAAAAGAAGTTTTACCGGAATTAGTGAAGAGTTTGAAAAAAGAAACCAATAACTTTGCAAAAATGTCGTCATACGCAACAGATTTGCAATTGGCTATCGAAGGTATTATAGGCAAATCTCATGAAGTGGGTGCTGCTTCTTTCTTTTCTTCTGAACCAATTTCATTGGATTCAGAGGGTGTCACCTCTCAAGGCGATTTTGATATTGTGGCATTTGTTATTATAAAAAATAAATGATAGATTATTTTCACATACCGCCAGAAGCATTGATAGATGTACAAATCACCAAAAAGCAATTTGGAGAAAAGGTTGTCTTGTCGGGATTAGAGAAACGTGCTTTGCGCGAAGATGTACAGCGTGTCACAATGAAGGCTTTGTTGCAAACACGCACAATTGGAGTTGCAAGCTATAAAGATGAAGAATATGATTATACTCAAATTATATTTGCAGAAGTTAGTATTCGCAATCAAAGTAAAGCTGCATTAATAGCCTCAATGATACAAAAAGCATTTCCGGCACCTCTTTTTCTTATTGTGAATTATGAGGACTATTATTGTGTGAACTGGTGTGTAAAACGTATCAATCAGTTGGACAACAGCAAGCGGGTAATTGAGGACGAACAAACCACACGATTTTTTGATATAAATGGTGAAGAAGAATTGGTTAATCACTGTCTGCAATCCCTGAATTTAGAAAAGGCAAGCTATTCCACACTAAAAGACCTGTATGAGTATATGGCCTCCAAACTACTTATGCTAAAGGTGTCGGATGAAGCTGGTAACTTCATTCAAGCAGATACTAACACTCTGGTTGATTATAGTGCTATCCTTCATTTGCTTCAAGAGAATAGAAAAGAGCAGCAAAGTATAATAGGGGAGATAAAAGCAGAAACTCAGTTTAATAAAACTATTAAGCTAAACAGTAATTTACGAGAGTTGCAAGACAAAGAGCGGAATTTGCAAAAGCGGTTAATAAAGGAATAGAAAAATAATATAAAGATAAACTTATGTAGTTACAAACTGATTACTGTAAAAATAATTAAACAATAGATATGAATAAACAAATTATACCTTCGGCAGAGAGTAAAAGTGCCGATTTAATTGCACAAAATTTAGAGCATCTGAAACAGATTTTCCCCGAAGTTATCAAGGAAGGAAAAGTAGATTTTGAAGCTTTAAAGGATCTCTTAGGAAATTATACAGATACAGCCGAAGAGCGTTTTTATTTAAACTGGGCAGGCAAATCCAATGCCCGCCGTGAAGCACAAAAGCGAAGTACAGGAACTTTGCGACCATGTCCCGAAGAGAGTGTGGACTGGGATAATACCGAAAACTTATATATTGAAGGTGATAACCTAGAGGTGTTAAAACTCTTGCAGAAAAGTTATCACAACCGCGTGAAGATGATATATGTCGACCCGCCCTACAACACCGGCAAAGACTTTGTGTATAAGGATAATTATAAGGACAATATGCAGAACTATCTGGAACTGACAGGGCAGGATAAAAAGCTATCTACTAATACCGAAAGCGACGGTCGTTATCACTCCAACTGGCTTAATATGATGTATCCGCGACTGAAATTGGCTCGTAATCTTCTTACGGATGATGGTGTGATTTTTATTTCGATAGGAGTTGAAGAATTTGCAAATCTAAAAAAGACAATGGACGAGATTTTTGGAGAATCAAACTTTATTGAAATTTTCTCATGGGTAAAAACTTCTACTCCTCCTGCTCTTTCTACTAAATCTAGGAAAACGAATGAATATATATTGTGCTATGAAAAAAATTGGAACTCATTTCAATACAATGGAGAACTACTAGATGGAGGAGACCAACCATTACTTAACTCTGGTAATTCGGTTAGAGAATTGCTTTTCCCTAAGGAAAGGGTATATTTTAATCCGCAAAAGTTTCCTGATGGAAAATATATTCCACATATTATAGATAGAGTAGAATTGTTAGATACTATCAATATTGTAAATGGGTATTCAACATCAGATTTTAGATTGCGTGGAGAATTTAAATGGACACAAGACTTTTTAAAAGAAGAGATTGACCAAGGAACTACATTTATCATTAAAACTGAAAAAATGTCTATTAGATTTCTTCGTAATGAAGAAGGATATAAACGACCAACGAATTTTATTAAAAAAAAATACACAACTCCTGTTATTGATAAAAAGAATAATGGTGTTGCGACTAACGAAAATGCAAGCAGTGAATTAAGTTCATTGATGGGTAGTGAGGTCTTTTCATATCCAAAACCTGTATCATTATTGATTCATTTAATTAATTTTATAGCTTCAGATAATGATCTGATATTAGACTTTTTTTCAGGATCTGCGACTACAGCAGAAGGTGTCTTACAGTGGGTAAATCGCGAGAAGAAAAGGCTGAAATATATTATGGTGCAATTACCCGAAAATCTTGATGAAAACCTGAAGACTGCCGATTCAAACTCTAAAAAAATAATTCAAAATGGGATTGACCTCTTAAATATAATAAATAAACCACATTATATCACAGAATTAGCAAAAGAGCGTATTCGTCGTGCAGGTAAAAAAATCGTGGAAGAGCAAAAAGAAAAAACTGAAAAAGAAGGTGACTTGTTTGTTGAAGAACCTAAGAAGCTTGATATAGGCTTCAAGGTCTTTAAACTCGATAGCAGCAACATCAATTCTTGGGACAGTAACCCTGAAAATTTAGAAACGGCTTTGCAAAATTCACTTTTCAATATAAAAGATGATAGAAGCGAAGATGATTTGCTTTACGAAATACTAATTAAATATGGTATTGAGCTAACTGAGAAAATTAACCGACACTCGATTGACGGAAAGACGGTATATGAAATGGGTGCGGGTTCGCTCATCGTTTGTTTGGCTGATAATCTTACTACTGATGTGGCAGAGGGTATTGGCAAGCTGTTTGAAGAGGTTAGTCCTGAAGGTGTAGATATAAACTGTCGTGTGGTATTTAAAGATTCGGGCTTTAATGGTTCGGATGAAGTGAAGACAAATACAATGCTGATACTAAAACAGCATGGTATTCTTAATGTGACATCTGTATAAAAGTAAGGGTATGGCAAATAAGATGATATTAAAATTTGAGAGCGATCTTGAATATCAGAGTGATGCGGTAAATAGTATATGTGATATATTTGAAGGAGAAGAGATTTTTCAAAGTAACTTCTCGGTTGCACCCACACAGGATGATGCAGGAAGACTTTTCCAAAGTTCGACTATAGGTATTGGCAATTCTCTAAAGATGATTGATGAGGATATGCTTGCCAATATCCAGCACATTCAGTTGCGTAATGGATTGGCACAATCTACAGCTGCGAGTTTCAAAAAAGAGGGGATGAACTTCACTGTGGAGATGGAAACGGGTACCGGTAAGACGTATGTATATTTGAAAACTATTTTTGAGTTGAACCGACGATATGGTTTTACAAAGTTTATTATAGTGGTGCCATCTATTGCTATCAAGGAGGGTACGAAAAAGTCGCTTGAGATTACTAAAGAGCATTTCAAAGGAGAGTTCGAGAATGTGGTATACGATTATTTTGTATATGATTCAGCTAAGCTGGAGCAGGTTCGCTCTTTTGCAACAAGTGATAGCATTCAGATAATGGTTATCAATATTGATGCTTTCCGAAAAAGCTTTGTGAATGATGATGAAAATAACAAATCTAATATTATTCACCGATATAATGATAAGCTGGGGCACAAACCAATGGAGTTGATAAGGGAGACTAATCCTATAGTTATAATTGACGAGCCCCAAAGCGTGGATAATACTGATAAGGCCAAAGAGGCGATTGCAGCACTCAATCCACTTTGTTGTTTACGATATTCTGCCACACACCGCACAGCTTATAATATGATGTACAAGCTTGATTCTGTTGATGCTTATGAATTGAAGTTGGTGAAACAGATTGAGGTGGCAACGGCAGCCGTAGAGGGATTTCAGAATGATGCTTATATTAATTTGCTAAAGGTTGATAATAAAAATGGAATCCGTGCACAGGTGGAGATTGATATTCAGAACAAAGGTAAGGTGGACCGCAAAAAGAAGTGGGTGAGAAAGGGAGAAGATTTATATGACATTACTAAGCGTGAGCAATATGAAGGGTATATTGTAGAGGATATTTGGAATGATGGTGAGAATTGGTTTATGTCATTCACAAGTAATAATACGCTTGTTAAACAAGGTGTGGCATCAGGTAGCTTGGGTGAAGAAATGTTGAAGCGTGAGCAAATTCGTATGACTATAGAGTCACATTTGGATAAGGAGCTTATCCTAAACCCACAAGGCATAAAGGTGCTTAGTCTTTTCTTTATTGACAAGGTGGCAAATTATCGAATGTATGACGAGGAGGGTAATACGATTGCCGGCAGATACGCTAAAATGTTTGAGGAGGAGTATATGAAGATTATTAAACGTCACAGATATCAAACACTGTTTAATGATTTGCGAGATAAGAATATTGATGTTAGTAAGGTGCATAATGGCTATTTTGCTATTGACAAAAAGAGCAAATCATCCAACAAAAGAGAAAAGTATGATAGCTTTGTGGATACTTCAGGTAATACTCTAAGGGATGATGACGCATTTAATTTAATCATGGCTGATAAGGAGCGATTACTTAGTTTTGATACTCCGTTACGCTTTATCTTTTCTCACTCTGCATTGCGTGAAGGTTGGGATAATCCTAATGTATTCCAGATATGTACACTTAATGATACTTCTACAGAAATAAAAAAGCGTCAGGAGATTGGCCGAGGACTTCGTTTGTGCGTAAACCAGGATGGAGAGCGTGTGAAGGGCTTTGATGTGAATACGCTTACCGTAATGGCTAATGAGAGTTACGAGTCATTTGCAAAGGCTTTACAAAAAGAGATTGAAGAGGATACTGGTATTACATTTGGTTTGTTGCATAAGTATTCTTTTGCCCGTATTGTGGTGGATGTGGTTAATGAAGAACCTGTGTATTTGGATGAGGTGCAAAGTGAGAATCTATATAATCATTTTGTGGTAAAGGGATATGTGAAAGAGGAGGTGGTGAACAAGAAAACCAAAGAGATTGCTGCCAAAGTGCAGGATAAGCTTAAGATAGATTTGCGAGATAATAGAGTGGTTATTCCTGAAGAGTATGATTATATAAAAATGCCAATTGTTAAGGTCTTGAAACGTATCAGTGGCAACTTTATGAATATCAAAAATCGTGATGATGCCCGAAAAGTAACTTTTCGGAAGGAATTTTTTATTCATAATGAAGGCTTTAAAAACCTTTGGGATAAAATTAAATATAAAACTACTTATTCGGTTCAGGTAGATTCAGGCACTCTAATTGATCGATGTGCGAATAAGGTTTATGAGGAAGTGACAACGGGAAAAGGTAGGTTTGTTACTCGGAAAATTAAGTTGGCTATTACCGAAGGAGGTGTGATGGGTGATGAAAATACTCCTCGCGAATCGGCAAGAATTATTGATGAAGATGTTTCAACGTTACCAGATATTGTGTCCTATTTGCAAAATGAAACCGGTCTAACTCGTCAAAGCATTATTGCTATTTTGACAAAAAGCAAAAGGTTGGATGCTTTCAAGAAAAACCCACAAGCATTTATCGAATCAGTTATTGATATCATTCGTAACGAAATGCGTTTGATGTTAGTGGATGGCATAAAATATCAACGTATTGATAATGATGTATGGTGTCAGGAATTGTTTGAGAATAAAGAACTGCAAGGATATTTGAATAGCAATCTATTGGAAAGCTCAAAATCTCCATATGATTATGTTATTTATGATTCAATCGTAGAACGAGATATGGCTCAGCGATTGGAGGGGTCAGAAAATGTGAAAGTGTTTGCAAAATTGCCTTCATGGTTTAAGATTGACACACCGCTCGGTGCGTATAATCCTGACTGGGCTCTTGTATGGGATGATGGTGAGGATCAGAAACTATATTTTGTAGTAGAAACTAAAGGCGGATTATTTGATGATTCTATAAAGCTGACTGAAAGGGCAAAAATAAATTGTGGTAAGAAACACTTCGCCGCTATAAAGACGGGAATAAAATTCGAATTAGCAGACTCATTTGATAGATTACAAGAAGAAATTAGCTCATAAATATTTTTATTAAAAATAAATTTTGAACAAATTCAACGTATTAGATAAAAGGAATCACTTAAAAGTTTCCTGACTATTCTCTTACAATATAAGGCATAAAATTATTTGTTTTTCAGATATCAGCTATAAAAACTAATTTAAAACTTTATGCCTATGAAACAATTTCAAAACCAAAGATTAATCAGTTTATTTACTGAATCTTTACAAGTATCTAACGAAGAAATTCTAAATGCCTATGAGGATTTTGTAGAACATGTTGGAGAAATGTGTGATTCCGAAACAAATAATTCGGTATTATTCCGAATACTATATTTTTATCGTACTGAGTTTGAACTAATAAAATCGAACTTTCTTTACGACCAGGAAAAAAAATGCATACAAACTTATGTATCTACATAGGGTGTCAAGCTTTGTTGCACATGAAATTCAGCTGCTTCACCTGAAGCTTAAGTATCCTGAATTATTTTCTAGGCATGATACCGAATTGTTCATGTCGGATTTGAATATTACACCTAAAAGTAGGTTTGGGATTATTGCAATTGCGGAAATAGTTTTGGCTATTTCTCTGACTAAAGATGTAAAAGATGCTTCAGGAAAACCGGTCTCTTTAATGCAATTGTCAAAAGCGTTTGAGTATATTTTCAACTTCAAGTTTGGAGATATATACGATAAATGCAATGAAATATTCAATCGAAAGTCTGTGAATCTGACAAAAACTTTGGACTATCTTGTCAAAACAATGGAGAAAGAAGATAGAAAGAAGAGGCAGAACCAAAGATGAAAAATTAACACTTTATATTGAGCTATAAATTAGCACAATATAAAATACATTCAGGGGGTAGTCAACGACTCCCCCTGTTTTTGTATATTCCCTTTTCTGAACTTTGCAGCATAATTAAAATCGTCAAGTAATTATGCAAGTAATAACAATTGAATCCGAGGCGTATAAAGATTTGGTGACAAAAATCAACACGATAGCCAAATTTGTAATTGAACATCAGCAAGATGACAATTCCAATCCAGATGAAATGTGGGTGGACAGTTACGATGTTTGTACATTTCTCAAAATCAGTGAGCGGACACTTCAGCGTCTGCGCTCCAACGGGGTTATCTCCTATTCCATAATTGCCGGAAAGTCCTACTACACGATTGCCGAAATAAAGAGAATGCTCAACGAGAGGAAAATCCGCAGCAATGAAGAAAACTTAAACAATCTAATAAACAACAACAAATACCATGCTCAACAAAGACGAGCTCTTAAGAAGAACAAATAACGGCCTGAATGTATTCAAACATTACATTCCGGTTCAGTGGCGTACTGGCAGAAACTTTCTTAATCCTCTTTATGATGACCGTAAAGCATCATGCAATGTTTATCTTGACCGCAGGTCTCAAATTTATCGTCTTAAAGATTTTGGAAATGATGAATACAGTGGCGATTGTTTCTTTTATGTAGGAAAACTTAAAGGGTTAGATTGTAATAATGGAGTTGATTTTGTGGAAATACTAAAAACAATAAACCGGGAAATGAATTTAGGATTGGAAGACGAACGCATTGAACATATTACAAAGTCGTCACCAATTCCGGCTACTACAATACAGGAGCCACTTATAAGTAAGCCTTTTAATATTATCCAACAGAAATTTTCCAAAACAGAATTAGATTTTTGGGGACAATCGGGAATTTCATTGGATATTCTAAATACATATAGAGTTATTTCATTGAGGGAGTTTCGCAGTGAAAACAAAGATGGCAAACCATTCTCTTGTACTTCAACGGCAATTGAACCAATATTTGGGTATATGGGTAAGCGATATGTAAAAATATATCGACCCAACTCTAAAATCAGATTTTTATACGGTGGTGATATCGGAGAAAATTATTGTTTCGGACTTGAGCAACTCCCATCAAAGGGAGATACTCTTTTCATAACAGGTGGAGAAAAAGATGTTATGACACTTGCAGCTCACGGATTTAATGCTATCTGTTTTAATAGTGAGACCTCCAGAGTTTCATCTGAGATTATCTATAAACTCACCTTTCGTTTTAAGCACATAGTGCTTTTGTACGACTGTGATAAAACAGGTATTGAAAGTTCTGTCAGACATGAAAAAGCTTTGTCTGAATATGGAGTTAAGCGTCTTGTCTTACCACTTTCAGGTGAAAAGAATGATAAAGATATAACCGATTATTTCATTCAGGGGAAAAAGCCCGAAGACTTACGCAAATTATTTATTGTATTTCTTGACAATTTATACAACGAAACATTGACTATGCTGAAATCTTTTGAAATTGACTTCAACAATCCACCCGAAAAGGCAGAAGAGATTATTTTTGCAGGGGATGTTCCGCTGGGTACACAAGGGAATATTTTATGTATCACAGGAGGAGAAGGTACAGGTAAAAGCAATTATGTGGCAGCTTTGGTTGCAGGTTCAATCATTAAAAACAAAATACCAATAGATACATTAGGCATGAATGTAAGAAATAATTATAAAAACAATGCCGTGTTGCTTTATGATACGGAACAGTCAGAAGTTCAGCTCTTCAAGAATGTAACCAATCTCCTTAAAAGGGCAAAATTAAAAGACAAACCAATTGAGTTTAGGGCATTTTCCCTTACCGGAATGTCACGTAAAGAAAGGCTTCAAGCCATAGTTCAAAGTATGGATAAATATCATTATGAATATGAAGGTATTCATCTTGTAGTTATTGACGGGATAGCTGACTTGGTGTTTTCAGCCAACGATGAAGCTGAAAGCATCCGGATTGTGGATGAATTATACAGGCTTGCAGGAATATATCGTACCTGTATTGTTTGTGTTCTGCATTATGTTCCAAACGGATTAAAACTGCGGGGACATCTCGGCTCGGAGCTACAACGCAAAGCAGCCGCAATACTGAGTATTGAGCTAGATAAGGAGCCAGTATCTGTTGTAAAAGCACTCAAAGTAAGAGACGGAAGCCCTTTGGATGTTCCATTGATGCAATTTTCATGGGATAAAGAAATAGGCATGCACGTTTACATAGGTGAAAAACCACGTGAAGAAAAGGAAAAACGTAAAGAATACGAACTGACCTCAGTAGCACGTGAAATATTTAAGGTTAAGAAGCATTTCACTTATATGGAACTTTGCGAACGCATACAAGAGAATATGGATGTAAAAGAGCGTACCGCCAAAAGTTATATCAGCTTTATGCGGGAGAAAGAAATCATAATCAAAGACTCATCTAATCAAAACTATTACCTGATTGGGTATAACCTGTAAAATAAAAATCATGTTTATAGATAAGGAAAACTTTGAAGCCTGGATG
>Ga0265294_10010596_pt1 | contig 10462 bp, 8 predicted proteins | sample MunlanPumphouse3_FD_192504 | JGI IMG/M metagenome (GOLD analysis project Ga0265294, IMG submission 192504) | Groundwater microbial communities from a municipal landfill in Southern Ontario, Canada - Pumphouse #3 | ecosystem: Environmental > Aquatic > Deep subsurface > Groundwater | place...
AGTTTTGTCCCAAAGAGAAAAAAAGTGTTTTAACGAAAGAGAATATCTTCCTTGATTCGGATCAATAATTTGCACATTGTGATGACTAATACCTTTGACAATAACAGCGTGTCCGATGTTTTGATGAGATCTGATCGTGACAATTAGGGGATAATTGTGATTATTGATAATTTCCTCTTCCTCTTCTACAGCAAAACCTTTCAGAGTTAATTGATATCTCTCCGCCATATGAATGATTTTTTGATAAGAAAGAGGTCGATTATTTTCTCGGTAAGGCAAATAGAGATAATTCGAATCTTGATTAATATCCGCCAGTAGCATTTTAAGACAGGCGATACCGCAATCATTTTGACTAATTTGAGGAATAAAATACATAAAGCCTCCTATTTATGTAGGAGACAATATAGATATATTTTTATGAAATGATTTTAATTATTAAAAAAAGACTCTAATGAGTCTTTAATTTTTAAAAGCCTTTTTGAATTTAGTGAAGAAAGAATCCTTGGAATCGCTAGCTGCTTTAAATGATTCGAGAATATTTTTTTGTTCTTTAGTGAGAGAAGTTGGGACTTTCACTAAAAGATGAACGTATTGATTACCCGGTTTGCCACTGCGCAAATCTTTAATACCTTGACCTTTCATCCGCAAAATTTGTCCTGGCTGAGTACCAGCAGGAATATTAAGCGTTACATCTCCATATACAGTTGGAATGTCGAGAGTTGTGCCGAGAGCCGCGTCCACGAAATCAAGGGGCACTTCTATATGGATATCATTGCCATCGCGTTTAAACAATGGATGAGAATTAATGACGACTTCAACATAAAGATCACCATTAGGCCCGCCATTGGCGCCTCGTTCTCCAAGACCTGAAACGCGAATTTGTTGACCTTCATTAATACCCGCTAAAATGTGGACAGTGACATCCTTTTTCTTGCGAATATAGCCTTTGCCACCACAGGCTGGGCATTTATCAGTAATGATTTTTCCTGTTCCACCACAATTGGGACAAACTTCTTGAGACTCCATTGTTCCAAAAAGAGTTCTTCGTTGGGCACGAACATAGCCTCTTCCCCCACATGTTGGACATGTCTTAATATCTTTAGGGCTTCGCGCTCCTGTTCCGTGGCAAGCGCTACATTGTTCATCGACATTGATGGATATTTTAATATCGCGACCCTTAACAGCGTCCATAAAATTAACTTTAACGCGCATAACGACATCATTGCCACGTCGAGGACCAGTTGTATTAGTTTGTCGGCGCGATGTACCGCCGCCAAAGAAAGAATTGAAGATATCGCCAAAATCAAATCCTTCGCCATTTGCTCCAAATCCTTGTTGAAATGGATTGGCGCCACCAGGATTTCCTGCTCCCGCTTGTTCGAAAGCCGCATGACCAAATTGATCATAAGTCGATCGCTTTTGATCATCATAAAGGATGTCGTAGGCTGCTTGAACTTCTTTAAATTTTGTTTCACTACCTGTGTCCTTGTTATCTGGATGATATTTTTTTGCTAATTTACGATAAGCACTCTTAATTTCATCTTTAGTGGCATTTTTTTTAACACCAAGAACATCGTAATAATCTCTTTTTTCTGCCATTTTCATCCTCCTATTTATAAATCACCAGTAAGGCTTTTTTGCCCTACTGGTGAATATGATTGATTACACAAAATTAAGCTTTGTGCTCGTCTTTGCTAGTGAAGTCAGCATCGACAACATCATCACTTGAACTGCCGGGATTAGCTTGCTCAGATTGAGCTGCTCCATCACCAGTGTTGGCGGCACCGCCCGTTTGAGCTTGTTGCATATAAGCAGCAGCTTGTTCAAGTTCATTGATTCGCTTCTTTAAAGTTTCGATATCGTTATTATCTAATGCTGTTTTCAAATCATCACGCAATTTTTGCGTTTGTTCTTTTTGCGTAGCGTCCATCTTTTCGCCTTTTTCTTGCATCGCAATATCAATATCGTTGATGAGACCTTCCGCTTTGTTTTTAAGTTCCGTTTCTTCTTTACGTTTGGTATCCGCGTCAGCATTTTCTTCCGCTTCGTGAACCATACGATCAATATCATCTTTGCTTAAACCATTGCTACCTGAAATAGTAATGTTTTGTTCTTTTTGCGTATCGAGATCTTTAGCATTGACTTTAACAATACCATTGACATCAATGGAAAATGTTACTTCAATACGAGGTTGTCCACGACGAGCAGGTTTAATCCCTGTTAGTTGGAAATGACCAAGCAGTTTATTATCATGAGCCATGGGGCGTTCGCCTTGATAGACCATGATATCAACAGCGGGTTGATTATCAGCAGCGGTTGAGAAGATTTGACTCTTTGTGGTTGGGATAGTCGTGTTACGACTAATCAAAGGAGTTAACACTCCACCTAATGTCTCAATGCCCAAAGTTAAAGGAGTGACATCAAGTAAGACGACATCTTTAACATCGCCGCTAACCACGCCACCTTGATAGGCAGCACCAACGGAGACGGCTTCATCTGGATTGACGGATAAATTGATTTGTTTACCCGTGATTTTTTTCACTAACTCTTGAACGGCGGGCATTCTAATTGAACCACCGACAAGAAGAATTTGATCAAGACCATTAGCCGTTAATTTCGCATCGGCTAGAGCGCGTCGTACTGGTTCTTCACATCTCTTAAGCAAATGTCTAGTTAAATCTTGGAATTTGGCTCTTGTGAGCGTAATTTCAAAGTTGACCGGTCCAGTCGATTTCATGCTGATAAATGGCAAGGAAACAATCGTTTCCATAGAAGCAGAAAGTTCAATTTTTGCTTTTTCAGCTGCTTCTTTGATTCTTTGCAATGAACCTTTATCGGTGATATCAACACCAGATTGAATTTTAATTTGCGCTTTAATCCAGTCACCAATGACTTGATCCCAGTCATCACCACCAAGATGATTGTCACCAGCGGTTGAGACGACTTCGAAAGTTCCTTCTCCAATATCGAGGATTGAAACATCAAATGTTCCACCACCTAGATCGAAAACGAGAATTTTTTCAGATTTTTGTGTATCAAGACCATAAGCTAAAGCAGCGGCAGTTGGTTCATTGATAATACGAACGACATCAAGGCCAGCAATTTGACCAGCGTCTTTTGTGGCTTGTCGTTGAGCATCATTGAAGTAGGCAGGGACAGTAATAACGGCCTTGTCAACTTTGTGACCAATATTGGCTTCAGCGTATTTTTTCATATAAGCAAGAACCTTAGCTGAAATTTCTTGAGGAGTAAAATCCTTATTAATACAATTGATATGAATTTTTTCTGCTGTGCCCATTTTTCTTTTAATTGAGCTGACTGTATCAGGATTTGTAACGGCTTGACGTTTGGCGGCATTACCAACAATTTCTTCCCCATTAGCTTTAAAGGCTACGACAGAAGGAGTAGTATTAGTGCCTTCTGGATTGGGGATGACTTTGACAGTGCCATCAGCTTGTAAATAACTCACGACGGAGTTTGTTGTACCTAAATCGATACCTAGAATAATTTCTTTTGCCATAATTTTTTTCCTCCTTATGCATCGAATTTGTCTTCGGTTTTATTTTCTGGTTCAGTTTTCTTTTCCTTAACTTTCGGTTTGCCAGTTACAGAGACCATTGCATGTCGAACAATGCGATCATGAAGTTTGTAACCTTTCGCGTAAACACGAGAGATAAGACCTTCTTCCCCGTCACTTTCTGTCACATCCGCGGCATTCATAGTGTCAGGGTTGAACTTGTCACCAACTTGAGGTGAGATTTCACTCACTCCCTCGCTTTCCAATGCCGCGACCAGATTGCGGTAAATATATTGGAATCCAGTCAAATAGTTTTTTAAGGTTGGATCAGTTGGTTCATTTTGTAAAGCGAGATGGAAACTATCAAGGATGGGAAGTAGAGCATCAATGAATCCTTCAGCGCGATATTTAATTGCTCTTGACTGATCTTTTTCAAGACTAGTTCGTAAGTTTTTTGTATCGGCATAAGCGCGATAATATTCATTTTTCCAATGCTCAGCATCACTTTTTAACTTGTTAATTTCATTTTTAAACTCTTTGCGACTTTTTAATTCTTTTTCTTTGTTGTTGTCTTTACAAAGTTCTTCTTTTTGAACTTTTTTATCATTAGGCATCTCCACCATTTTTTCCTCCTTTATCATCCAATTTAGCGAAGTATTTGTTCAATTCTTCAGTGAGATATTCAAGGGCGCTGAGGGCCTTATCGTAATCCATACGAGTTGGTCCGAGTAGCGTAATAGAAGTTTCACCCTCACTGCCGAGTTTAACTTTAGCGGTAATTGTTGAAACATCCGGGTTACCATCGACCTCACCGATTTTTACAATTGGCTCTTCACTATCACTTTTAACATCTTCCTCCATCTCTTTAAGAAGGGAATTGTCATTTAATAAACGGAACATGCGATGAAGTTTATCTGTATCGTTTTTAAATTCCGGATTATTGAATAATTCATCACGACCATAAAGAGACAGACGATCGCTGGCAAATCTTAGAAAAGTTTCTAATAAGGCTTGATAAACAAGATCATGACTAACAATATAATCATTAAGAACAGGTTTCAAAGCTTTGATTTTATCAACTAATTGATAGATTGGCGTCCCTTTTAAGCGATCATTTAATAATGTCACACAGGAGACAATCTCAGAGGGGTTAATACCCTTCTCAATAATGAAAGTCTTATTCTCGACATAACCGCGATTAGTGACAAAAACAGCAGTAATTGTATTAGGGCTGATTTGCACGAGTTGCACATTAGCGAGTTGTTCCTCTTTTTCATCAGGACCCATGACCACTGAAACCAGCGAAGTCATTTGTGAAAGGATCTCACAGCTAGATTTTAAAACTTCCTCAATGGAATGAATCTTCTCATCAAGAATGTTTTGTAAGGAGTATTTTAATTCATTATCCACACTTTTGTCGCGCAGATGATCGCAGTAATAGCGATATCCCTGAGAACTTGGAACACGTCCACTTGAAGAATGGGTTTTTTCAATTAATCCCTGTTTCTCAAGAGCAAACATTTCATTGCGAATGGTGGCCGAAGAATAAGGGAGATGATATTCATCAATCAAAGTTTGACTACCCACTGGTTGAGCGTGCTTAATAAAGTACTCAACGATGTGTTTCAAGATTGTATCACTTCTATTCAAAGTCATCGAATTAACTCCTTTTTTGGCACTCCTTTATCCAAAGTGCTAATCTTATTATATGGATTTTGTTAGCAGTGTCAAGTATTAAGTGCTAAATATTTTTAAAGACTTTGTCTTTTATTTTAAAATAGACTGATATAGTCAATAATTATCATCGATAAAAAGAAGAACTATTCACTGATGAATTGAACAATAATTTGATCAAGAACCATCATACCTTGGTGTGTAGGCGCGAGCGTATCTTCTTTTATAATTAATAAATCTTCCGAGACAAAACGAGCGATACTTTTCTGATGAAGAGCAAAGAAATCATCGCCAAAGCGGTGACGATATTCTTTGAATGAGAGACCTTTAATAGTTCTTAAGGTCAACATAATGAAATATATTTTATCATCTTCATAGGAAATGAGTTCTTGACTGGCGAGATAATGGCCCTGATTATATTCAGTGATGCTTTTAGTGTTGCTATAGCGGTATTTATTGATAAAACCGCTAGCTCCTAAACCGACGCCGTAATATTCTTCATCTTGCCAATATGTCATATTATGTAAACTCAAGAAATCTGGTTGAGCCCAATTGCTTACTTCGTAATGAAGATAGCCTGCTCGACTGAGCATTTTATCTGCGAGATCATATAATTCGCGAGAAAAATCATCATTTGGCTCTTCGACATGTTCTAAAAAGAAGATGGTATGAGGATGAACGGTAAGCGAATAACAGGAGATATGTTCAACGCCCAAATTGATAATATTATTTAAATCAGTTGCAAAATGTTTCTTGTCGCATTGAGGAAGGCCTAATATCAAATCGACATTCACCACTAAATGGCTAGTCGCTTTAATTTCCTTAATCACTCTTTTAACATCAGCAAATGTATGATGGCGATTGATGGCTCTTAAAATATTATCGTCTGTTGATTCAACGCCAAGAGAGAGACGTGTTACTTTATATTTTTCCATCAATTTAATTTTATTTGAGGAAAGAGATTCAGGATTGGCTTCTATAGTATATTCCTTAATATTTGTGGTATAGGGGGCCACAATTTGAAGAAGCTTTTCAAATAAACAATCTTCTAAAGCGGTTGGAGTTCCTCCACCAATGTAAATGGTTTCTAATTGATGGGCGATTTTCAATGAATCTAGTTCCATCTTAAGATGAAGAAGATAATTTTCGGCTAAATCAGTAAAATACTGCAACTTTGGAAAGTCACAGTAAGAACAAATATGTTCGCAAAAAGGGATGTGAATATAAAGAGATGAAGGTTTATTTTTCATCTTCCTTATCACGATAATTGCTGATTTCTTCAGCGGTTTTTTTATCATCAATCGGAACGAGAACGCGATCGAGTTCTTCTTGAGCAAACTCCGCTTCGTCCTTTTTTTCATCTTTAAGTTTAGGATGCATTAAACGGTGAATTAAAAAAGCGATAATAGCAATTAAAGTGGCCGCACCGACGACGATTAAAAAGATAATAAGTGTTTCCATATGTTTGTGATCTCCTAATTACGCGGAACAGGTGTATAAACATTTTTATTTTTCACCATGTCCTTACGATAATACCCTAAAGTGACGAGATGGTCCATACTTGTTCGTGCTGTTTCATAAGCGCAACCAAGTGATTTTTTGCATTGAGCGATAGTATATTTTTTTCCGAGCGTGCAATGTCGAGCATAGAAATGAGCTTCGTTGCGTTTCATTGAAGGATCCAATTCGAGAAGATGCTCTTCTAAGCGACAAGCCTGCTTCTCATCAATAACAGGGGGAATGTAATTAACAGCGATTTTTTCAACAGGGACTTCCACAATTTCAGGTGCTGGCTTAGGCTTTGGCTGAGGAAGAGGAGTAGTTGTTTCTTTTTTAATGGTTTCTTCTTCAAGAATGGGTTGAATAATTGGCTTTGATTCAACGAATTCTGGAGTTAGTGTCATTGTTTCATCGATTAGCGTCCTCGTGTCCTCAATCTTTGGTTCTGGGAGGATTGTTTCTTCTTGATAGTAGTCTTTTTTCAAAGTTTCAACTTCACGATTAGCAATATAATCGAGAATTTTGTCACATTGTACATCAATAAAAGAAAGAGCATAATTTAAAAAATAAGTGAGATCATAAGTTTTTTGCACTTCAACAAAAATTTTGGCAATGACATCTTGATTTTCACTTAATAGTGATTCCAAAGGAATAATAGCGCCGAAATCAGAAAGATCGCAATGAGCTAACACAGCTTTTGCCATCAAAAGAGCGATTTCATCGCTATAGGTCGGAAATGGGCGAATATAATTAATATAATAATAAGTGGCAATACTTTTCGCTAAACCACTAAGTTTGGCATTTTCAATAAAAGAGAATAACTCGTTCATCATCGGATCAATTGAAATGACAGGAGCACAAGTATAAATACGATCAATGATGACACGATTTTCAGGGTTTTTATCATCCGTTGTGCGATAGAAACTCGTCAATTCTGGATTGCCAGTCAATGTGGCATATAATTCAGCTAAAAAATCGATATCAATCGGTTGACTGGCCTTTTCCTTGATTATTTTTAAGCACTGAGCGTAATGCAATAAAACGCGGTGAGTAGAAGAAATTTCGCGTACATCTCCTTGAATAAGAGAACGGAGATATGGCTCGGTAGCATCGAGATCATATTCTTTAGCTAAAGCGGAGAGTGATTTCACTAAACAAGCATCTTCAAACTGACGCAAATCGCCAGTCGCAGCATCCATGCGCATATACTCACGCATTAAACGGATGAGTTTGGCATCTAAAGTATTAATCGCATTTGAAATAGTTGGGCAATAGCAAATTAAAAAGGGGTTTTTATCAATGCTCTTAATTGAAAGGTACTGATTAAAATTACTGCGATAAGAAAGGATGTTAGACCAAATATTGTCAATGAGTGACATTTTTAATTCGCGACTGACTTCCATTTTAGTCGCGTATTTATTTTCGGTAAAGCGAATCGCTAAATCATTGTTGGCCATAAAAAACTACCTCTCTTTATGCTTTTATTATATAAACATCGCGAAATGATAGGCAAGAAGAAACCAAAAAAACTACTAATTTAATACTAATAGGGAACTATTTATGGTCATCATCAATTTCCAAGATTGACATAAAAGCTTCTTGTGGCACTTCGACAGAACCAATTTTTTTCATGCGTTTTTTGCCTTCTTTTTGCTTTTCTAAAAGTTTCTTTTTTCGAGAAATATCTCCACCATAGCATTTAGAAAGAACATCTTTTCTCACCGCTTTAACATCACAACGCGCGATGACCTTTCCTCCGATAGCGGCTTGAATTGGAATCTCAAATTGCTGTCGAGGTATGACATCTTTAATTTTACGGATAACCGCCAAGCCTCGATTATAACCATCAGCTCGATAAATAATACTGCTTAAAGCGTCGACAATTGTGCCATTCAATAAAACATCAAGTTTCACTAAATCGCTTGAACGATAAGTCGAAAAATCATAGTCAAGAGAAGCGTAACCTTTGGTATAACTTTTCAATTTATCAAAGAAGTTATAAATGATTTCTGAGAGTGGTAATTGATATGTCAAAACCATTCTCGTATCGTCAAAATATTCTAAATCTTCATAGATGCCTCGTCGTTTTTGACATAATTCCATAATAGAACCGACATATTCTTTGGGGGTCATAATTGAAGCGCGCACATAAGGTTCTTCAATATGATCAATTTTCGAATTATCAGGTAAACAACTAGGATTATCAAGATTGATAATATTCCCATCAGTGAGGAAGACATGATAAATAACACTTGGAGCGGTTAAAATTAAATCAAGATGATATTCTCTCTCTAATCGTTCTTGAATAATATCCATATGTAATAAGCCTAAAAATCCACATCGAAAGCCAAAGCCAAGAGCCTGACTGGATTCGGCCGTATATTGCAAAGAAGCATCGCTCAAAGATAACTTATCAAGAGCGTCTTTCAATTCTTGATAGTCATCGGAATAGACTGGGTAAAGGCCACAGTAGACCATCGGATTAATGAAACGATAACCTGGTAAGGCTTCTTTGGCAGGCTGACGAGTTAATGTGACAGTATCGCCAGGATGAACATCTTTAATGTCCTTTATTTGAGCGCATAGATAGCCAACTTGACCAGCTGTTAAAAAGTTAACTTTGATTTCATTTGGTGTGCGAATGCCTAATTCAGTGACTTGATAAGTAGTTTTAGCTTGCATTAATGAGATATTATCGCCGACTTTTACCACCCCGTCTTTAATACGAATTAAAATAACCACCCCGCGATAAGAGTCATAATAACTATCAAAAATTAAGGCCTTTAATGGCGCGTTTTCTTCTCCTGATGGAGCTGGAACATTTTTGACAATATTTTCGAGAAGTTCATGAATGTGATAACCAGTTTTAGCAGATACTTCAACAATATCTTGACAATCAATTCCAATCCGTTCTTCAATTTCATTTTTGCATAAATCGGGGCGAGCACTAGGCAAATCAATTTTATTGATAACTGGTAAAATAATCAAATCATTATCAACCGCTAGATAAGCATTAGCCAAGGTTTGAGCTTCGACACCCTGGGTGGCATCCACGACTAGGATAGCGCCTTCACAAGCGGCTAGCGAACGAGAAACTTCATAGGTGAAATCGACATGCCCAGGAGTATCAATGAGATTAAAAATATATGTTTCACCATCATCGGCCTTATAAGATAAAGTAACAGCGTTGAGCTTGATGGTAATGCCTCTTTCTCTTTCGAGATCCATCGAATCAAGAATTTGATCTTTCATCTCGCGAGGTTGAATCGCTCCTGTCGACTCTAAAATACGATCAGCGAGAGTGCTTTTTCCGTGATCGATATGAGCGATGATCGAGAAGTTGCGTATTTTCTTTTGACTAAAATCCATAAATATCCGCGTTATTATAACATAAAGTTATTCTTTAAAAAAACGACTTAGTTGGTCTTTTACTTCCTGAGGAGTTAAAACAACAACATAATTGTTCCACTCAATACGAAACAATTCTTGATATTGATGATACATATATCGTTCATCAATGAGCAAAACGGCCCCACGATCATTTTCGCTTCGTATGACTCTTCCGACGGCTTGCATAATTTTATTCATCCCAGGGTTTAAATAGGCATAATCACGTCCAGGTTTATCTTGTTCTTTGAAATAATGAGCGATTTGATCACTTTCAAAATTAAGACGAGGCATGCCAATGCCGATGACAACCGCTCCAATAAGACGATCATCGACTAAATTAATGCCTTCACTAAAAGCTCCACCAATGACTAAAAAGCCCAA
>Ga0265294_10010597_pt1 | contig 10462 bp, 13 predicted proteins | sample MunlanPumphouse3_FD_192504 | JGI IMG/M metagenome (GOLD analysis project Ga0265294, IMG submission 192504) | Groundwater microbial communities from a municipal landfill in Southern Ontario, Canada - Pumphouse #3 | ecosystem: Environmental > Aquatic > Deep subsurface > Groundwater | place...
TTATAGGAGGAATTTAAATATGGAAAAAGAAATTAAAGAATATGATGAAAATGGAAATCTAATTCATTCTAAAAATAGTACAGGATTTGAATTTTGGCAGGAATTTGATAAAAATGGAAATCTAATTCATTTAAAAAATTCTAATAGTGATGAATTTTGGCAGGAATTTGATAAAAATGGAAATCTAATTCATTATAAAAATTCCTATGCATATGAATCTTGGCGTGAATACGATGAAAAAGGAAATCTAATTCATTTTAAAGATTCTAAAGGTTATGAGAGTTGGAAAGAATATGATGAAAAAAATCGTCTAATTCATTTTAATGATTCTAATAATTATGAAGAATGGAATGAATTTGATGAGAAAGGAAACATTTATTGTAAAAATTCTAATGGGTGTGAGTGGGATGGGTCTAAGTGGAATAAATGTAATTAATATAATAATCTAATTTATTCTAAAAAATTTATTCCAACTAAATAGTATTAGAAGTAGAGCATATTACGCTCTACTTCTTTTATTTTTTGATTATATACAAAATATTGCTGGTTGGTTATCATTTGCCATTGATACATATCCATCTTTTAATTGTTGCACTATATCGTCTCGTCTATTCATCTGTGTTTGCCATTCATCCATCTTAAGATCAATATTAGCATATACAGTTTCTAACTGATCATAATATTTTAGATATTGATATAGATATGTAGCAACATCTGCTCTTGCTAAATCCTCAAAAGTTTCCATTTTAGTTGGAGCTATTGTCATTAAATTTGCAGGATGTTTTAAGAACAGATCTATTGTAAAAGAAGTCATACTTCGTGCAACATCAAGCCCAGTAGAAGAAACTAATCTAATTTTATTAGGAGGTTCCCATTCTACAAATATACCATTATTAAATAATGACATATGATCTGCACCCATTTGAGCTAATCCAATATCATCTAAATTATATTGTCCGCCCATAATACCATATGTCCCATAACCACTTATTTGGGAATTATAATTATGCGAGAATGCTTCCCAATTTATATCTCTAATACCGAGTATTTCTATATTTCCAATTCTTTCTTCGTCTATAAAATAGTATTCACCTTTCTTATCTGTAGAGGTATTTACTACATATGGAAACTTATGAGGAAAGAATCTAGAAAATGTATCTAATGTATCAGGTATAATTACTTCATTAACCCATGTTGGTTTAGCTATATCTTCTGGGAGATTGATAGGTTTAGTCCCTAAACGTCTTTCAATCTTATTTAAAAGATCTGTCATTTTATTACTAAAAGCCATTATTCATCAACTCCTATTTAAAACGTATAAATCCTTCATCCCAATCATCACCAGTTGAGTCTATTTTCTTTTTAGATTTTTTCGAAAGCTCTTTACAAAACTCCATCATAATATCACAAAACTCTTCCATACCATCTTCTCTCATAGCGGCTCTTGCGTTTGTATAAAATTTAGCTACATGCCAATGTGCAAAGCTATCACTATTATCATCAAAGTTACTAAAATCTATACATTTTTTAAGTTTTGTATATTTAGATTGTTTTAATATATCCCTTGACATAGTTTGCAAAGTTTTAACATTACTAACAGCTTCATTTATAAATTTAATCTGTTCTAGATTTTTTAATTGACTCATCATTATTCACTCCTTTTTATTGTATTATAATAATGTTGATTGTGTATAGGTTAAACGGTTATATGTCTTATTTTAGAAAAAAATGGATAGATAAATTTTAGAACTATAATATAATAAATATATGGGGAGGATGAATTTATGAATAAACCGATAAGCTATTTACAAACAGATCCTCAATGGGCGTATAATGATTATTCTACGTCTGGAGAACAAACCAACATAGCTGAATCTGGGTGTGGTCCAACATGTATGGCAATGGTAATTGCTACACTTAAAGATGCAGCTGTAACACCGGCAATGACAGCAGCATGGTCTTTGAGTAATGGTTATAAGGCACGTAATCAAGGAACATATTACAGTTATTTCAAACCACAAGGAGAAGTGTATGGTATCGAAGCATATCAACTAAACTATAATAATCTAAGAAATGCTGGTACTGGTGGAAAAATAACTCATAATGAAGCATTAGCAGAAGTTCAAAATGGTAATTATGTAATATGTTGTATGGGTAAAGGGAATTGGACTAGTTCTGGTCATTTTATTCTATGGTATGGTGTGTCCGGTAATACCGCATATATCAATGATCCAAATAGTACAAAACTAGGCAGAACACAAGGGAGTCTAGCTCTATTGCAAAAAGAAGTTATGTACTACTTTATAGTAAAAGTGCCAAAAGTTATTGTAGAAGATCCTACAACAAAAGCAACAGAACTTGCAACTAAAGTCGCATCTATTATACAGATACATGATATGCCAGCCTTAATTGCTGAATTAAATTTAAGGTATAATGGATCTTGTTGGTGGATAATCAAACAGTTAATAGCATTTGATTTCACTGGAAAAACAGCAATTGATGGTAAAAATGATATCTATAGACGTACTGTAACTGCTATAAACATTAACAATAAGAGAGCATTCAATGAAGAATTATTGTATATGGGTAAGAGCTCAATGTTCTATACAATTAAGAAATTATTGGATAAACTTGGTATAGAATAACACACATATAGAGGTAGAACAATTGTTCTACCTCTATTTTGTTTTTTTTGTAAAATATAACTATATATTATAAATATAGATAATAAAACTTATAGGAGGAATAATAATGGAAAGAATTAAACCAATTATAAATTATGATGAGAAAGGTCATAAGATATATTCTAAAGATTCTGATGGGTATGAACAGTATAATGAATATGATGAAAAGGGTAATCTAACTCATTATAAAAACTCAAATGGTGAGGAGTACTGGAATGAATATGATGAAAATGGAAATCTTATTCATCATAAAAGTTCTGATTTGGAATCTTGGAGTGAATATAATGAAAATGGAAATATTCTTCATTATAAAGATTCTAGTGGTTATAAACAGTTAAACGAATATAATGAAAGAGGTAATCTAACTCATTATAAAAACTCAAATGGTGAGGAGTACTGGAATGAATATGAATATTTTGAGAATGGGCAGATTAAATCATCTAAACAAATTAATAATTAATATTAGAAGTAGAGCATTGTGTGCTCTACTTCTCTTTTATTTTTATATCATTTAAAACAATTATATAACAGTATAATTTAGAGGATTGTTAGACAAACTTGGTGTAGAGTAATTTATTAGAAGTAGAGATAGAACAATTGTTCTATCTCTATTTTATTTTTAACTTATATTATAACTATATATTATAGACATGAGTAAATAAAATTTATAGGAGGAATATAGAATGGAGAAAGAAATAAAAGAGATTATAAAGTATGACGAGAAAGATAATATAATATATCGCAAAAAAGCTAACGGGTTGGAAGATTGGTATAGGTATGATGAAAATAGTAATATAATATATCATAAAACTTCTAATAAAGAATATTGGTATAAATATGATAATAAGAATCGTCTTATCAATATGAAAGATTCTAATGGATATGAAGAATCCTATGAATATGATGAAAAAGGAAATAAATCCTTAATAAAACAATCAATTATAATAGGTGATATAAATATAATAAAGGCAATGAATTAAAATAAATATTATTAGAAGTAGAATATTATACTCTACTTCTTTTATTTTTTAACAATCTAAACATTAATATAAGTTAAATATGATAGGAGGTAGAAAAATGTCAGATGTTTATGGAACTTATATCTTAGATGCTATATTAATAATAGGGTTCACACTTTATGTAAGGTATGCTGCTCCATATATTACTAGTATAGCAAAAGTCAAAAACTTTGATTTTATCAGCGGATGGGTTGATAAGGCTGTTGACGCAGCAGAACAAGTAATCAAAGGATCTGGACTGGGAGAAGAAAAGAAAGATTGGGTAATTCAACTATTAGAATCAATAGGAATTATTGTTGATGATGCTGTTATTGCTTTAATCGAAGCTGCAGTTAAAGCAATGAATGATACTAATGTGGTTATTCAAGATGCAGCAAATGATGTAATTAAAGTGTAAATATTATTGTAATAAGAGTAGAGCATTATACTCTACTCTTATTTTTTACATTATTAAAAACAATTATATAATGAAGAAATATGAATAAAATTTATAGGAGGAATTTATAATGAAAAAAGCAAGTATAATTATAAACTTTGATGAGAAAGGTGATATAATATATAATAAAGATTATGATGGATCTGAATGGTGGAGAAAATATAATGATAAAAGAAATGAAATTTACTATAAAGATTCTACCGGGTTTGAATTTTGGAAAGAATATGATGAAAAAGAAAATGAAATACTTTATAAAGACTCTACTGGATTTAGTTATATAAAAGAGTATGATAATAATAGAAATGTAATTCATATTAAAAAATCTAATGGAAAAGAATCATGGCATGACTATGATGAGAAAGGAAATGAAATACATTATAAAGATTCTGATGGGAATGAGTATTGGAATGAATATGAATATTTTGAAAATGGACAGATCAAATCATATAAACGATTTGATAAATAAATTATATTAAGAAGTAGAGTGTAATACTCTACTTCTTTTATTTTTAACCTATATTACAACTATATATTATAGACATGAATAAAAAATAATTAGAGGAGGAATGAAAATGGAGAGAGAATTAATTAACATTACAGAATATGATGAAAGAGGAAATATAATACATGAGAAACATTCTAGTGGATATGAAAAAATATATAGATACGATGAAAGAGGAAACAAAATCTATCGTAATGATACTCAAGGATTAGAAAAGATTTATGAGTACAACAATAACAATGTTTTAATCCATTATAAAGATTCTACTGGAAAAGAATATAGTTGTAATGATAGTGGAAATATAATATTTTCTAGAGCTTCTGATGGATATACTTATTGGGTAGAATATGATGGAAATGGTAATAAAATATATTCTAAAGATTCTTATGGAGAAGAGTCTTGGTGCGGCTATGATGAAAAAGGAAATTTAATACATTATAAACGATCTAATAATAGAACATATATAGATTCGGTTGGTTCGATTAGATCTTTCGCATATCCTATATATCCTATAAACCCTATCGCTCCAGATTCAGAATTTTGGAATGAATATGATGAAAGAGGAAATTTAATTCATTCTAAAGATTCTAATGGAAATGAGTATTGGAATGAACATGAATATTTTGAAAATGGACAGATTAAATCCTGTAAAAGAATATTTAATGATAAAATACCTAATAAAAAAATATTAGTATAATATAAAAGAAGTAGAGCGTAATTGCTCTACTTCTTTATTTTTAAATTCTGATATAGTTATATATTATAGTTATGAATAAATAAAATCTATAGGGGGAGATAGAATGTGTAAAGAAATAAAAGAATATGATGAAAAAGATCGTCTTATTCATTATAAAGATTGTGACTATGAAACTTGGACAGAATATAGTGATAACGGATGTATATATCATGTTAAAAAATATAATGGATACGAGTATTGGAATCATCATGATAATCATGGTAGAGTAATTTATGGTAAAGATTCTTATGGTTATGAACAATGGAATGAATTTGATGAGAAAGGAAATTTAATTCATTTTAGAGATTCTGATGAAAAAGAATCATGGTATGAATATGATGAAAATAATAATAGAATTCATTCTAGAAATAATAATGGATTTGAAGAGTGGTGGGAATATAATAAAAATAATAAAATGAAATTATATTCTCATAATAGATAATAAAAGAAGTAGAGTATTACACTCTACTTCTTTTATTTTTTTAAAACTTTTCACAATAATTCATAATTTCATTTTGTATATGTGTTTCTAAGCCGATTACAAATGAAGAACCGACTCTATCTGTAATTCTAACTTGGGTTCCACCATTAACTAATTCCATACTCTCATATAAAAGGTCAAATGTTTTCATAACATTTGTAAGATTACAAGATTCTTGTTTAATGTAATTAACTATTCTATCATTAGTAATTGGAATCATTAAACCTTTATCATTTTCTGGTATATATAATCGGCTGCCAGATGATTCTACAATTCCAGAAGATTCAGTTAAAATTTTATTCGTATACGCCCTTACGTGCGACGGATAAATGACCATATCGAATGTTATGACCTTTATATTTTTTACTTCTGCACCTCTTTTGGTATTTTCTATTGTACCCAATGCTCTTAGAGAAAATGCTGGTTTACAACCATCTTTAAGATCAGCATCGAAGTCTTCTCCTAGTCTATTATTAGTTCCTTTAAATTGACTTTGTATATCATTACCGTCTATCCATATTTTATCGTATTGAACACAAACATTTGCTGGATCTATTGTCTGTTGTCTCATTATATCTTTAGACATTGGGTGACCGCATTCACCTCTCATATATCCAGCATTTATCAATTCTTTCATTCTTGGTCCGTTAATTTCTGGAGATAAATCTCTTGAATCATAGAATCTACCATTTCGATTTCTTACATTCATATCTTGAAGAATACCTTCTGCAATGGTTCTATCATTAGCATTACCTACAACAGTAATATCTGTTGGAGCAGCCGATGTTTCACATATCATATATCCTATTCTATTATTAAGCATATTGCGCTTCCTCCTTGTAATTTAATACTTATTAAATTGTTAAGTTCATATACGATCAGTTTAACAAGAAGTAGAGTTTACACTCTACTTCTTTTATTTTATACTATTTAAGTACAATATCATTAAGATATGATAAATTTGATGCTTCGTTATGAGATTTCTTTAATCTTTCTTCTCTTTCTTCTCTTTCTTTTAAATGCTTTCTAAATTCTTCTTGTTCTTTTCTCCATTTTTCTTGTTCTTCATCTCTACGTTTTTGCCAAGCATCTTCACTTCTTTTTCTTTCATTAACATTATTAGTTCCATTAGTGTTTCGATTATTTTTTCTCCATTCTTCTTGTTCTTTTCTCCATTTTTCTTGTTCTTCATCTCTACGTTTTTGCCAAGCAATTCCAGATTCACTTTTATCATTTTCATTAACGAATCTTATATTATCTAATGTTTTTAATTGACTCATTTATTGTTCAACTCCTTTTATTTAATATTATATTATTGTTAAGTTCATATACGATCAGTTTAACAATATAATAAGTTAATAACAGGAGGGATGGATAATTGATGCATGATAAAATAACAATGAGTGACGTAAGAAAGAGAATGTCATCTGTTAATTCAAAATTTAAAAATTTGCCAGATATGAATATGTCTGCATTACGTGAGCAAGTAAGTAAATCTGGTTCTATTAAATTAGTAGAGAAATTTCTAGAAAATTGGGACAGCATGTATATAAATCAAGGACAATGTTTTACAGAAGTTATGGAAGTATTCAAAGAATTTTGGAATAGAACGAATAATGTATCCGATATACAAAAAGTTTCTAATATTATTTGTATGAATATACTTCCTAAATTAGAATCAACGTCTAATCCTATACATGATTTAGTGATAACTCAATCAAGGGATGCTAGAAATGTCTTTAAGAGACAAGTAAAAAGGAATAGTAATTATCTTAAAGATCTAGTTGATCCTAATACTGGTTCTATTCAAACAAAGGATTTGAATAATCAAGATAAGAAAACTATTGATGGTGTAAATCCATTACCAGATAAAACAGATACTTCTAATTTACCACAGAGTACCCAAAAAGAAGAAGCTGTAATGTCTGCATATTCAAATATTGAAGAGACTGCTAGTGTGATTAATATATGTGATCGGGTATTATCTAATCATAATAAACTAAGCAAGAGATTCAATATTGATAAAGTTGTAAGAGAATCCATCAATTCTAATATAGATATTCAGGATTGTGTTTATGAACTCTGTGGAATGATAGATACATATGATAATATGCCTCTTAAAGTAAAGTATAATGTAGCATTAGAGAATGTACTATTTGTATTGTATAAGAATGGTGTACAATATGAAAATAGTTCTATTCTAAAAGATATTACAGAATACTTTTTATATAAATCAGATTTGTCTGATGATAATAAGAAGGCAATGAAAGGTTTATTAGAGAAGACATCATTCTATGGGGATAGAGATAAAATTGAAATTGATTATATGATAGACCCGGATGATTCAGATGGAGAATATACTTCATTTATGAATTCTGATAAAACTATATGGGTTAAAGATGCTATAACAGAAGCCACTATACCAGATAAAGAATCCATTAAAGTATTAATGGATAAATTCAAATTAGAAAGCAATAAGACTATAGAGAAAGTTAAAAATATTGCTTCTAAAATATATACTAAATCACCGCAGAATATTATAGATGAAACTCCTAATTTCTTATCTTGGATTAGAACTGCTGTAATGTTGAGTAGTATAGCTATCAACCCAATAATAGGTGTAGTAATTAATTTTGCTGATCAACTTATATCTTTAGGTCTTAAGAGAGATCAAGCAGACAAAGCAGTTGCTTCTTATAAGAAAGAAAGAGATGTAGCTAATAATAAACTTTCTAAAATGAAGTCTGGTGATGTTAAAGATAGGTATGAAAAATATATTGAATCTTTAGATTCAAGTATAACTAAGTTGGAAACATACAGAGATACTCTTTATACTGATAAAGAATTAGAAAAGAAAGATGAAGTTAATTTCGAAAGTGCATTAGAGTCTACTATAAACAATCCTACTATAGATGAATATATTAACGAAGCACATCAAGGTGTAATTCAACAATATAAAGATATCTTAAGTAGGCTTAAGAAAATAGCCACAACTAAGATAAAACAGTTTATTCAGAAACATGTTTTATCCTTTATAGAATCAGAAGAATTATCTAAATTTGAAAATATTAATTCTGATACTATTATGAATTATCTAACACCAGATGATAATAAGATATGTATGTGGTTAGTTAAATGTCTACCAATGAATCTTAAAGATGGAAACCCAACTCAAAAGGATCTAAAAGAAATGTATGAGGTTCTAGATGAAATATGTGATAAATTGAATGATGAAAGTCCTAACGACTTTATTATGTCATATGATGGAACAGATGATTTAATTTATCTATATATGACATATACCCAACCCGTTAATATAGAAGATCCAACTCTTAAAGATAACAGTTCTCATGTAATGATGGATGAATCCATTAAAATAATTACAACTTTAGAGGGACAGATTGAATCATTAAATGATTGGAATCCTTCTAATTTAATGGATAGTATAGACGCAAATATTGATAAATTTGATATGGATGATCTAGATAAAATATCAGAGTTTGCTCTTATCAGTCCAGATATAGTTAATCCGGGACAATTACGTGATATTCTTAAAGAGTATAAATCCTATGTGTATGAGAATGTAGTTGGTACTAAAAAATATATCATAGGAGAATGCTTATCATCAAATATTAAAAAACTCAATGAAGGTACAATAAAACAGTATCCTAATAGTGTAAATAAGATCATATATGAATTAGACGTAATAAATGCACTATATACAATTATGTCTGAAGATAAAAGAATTTATGAGAGTGCTGCTACTAATACTATTCGACTTGCAGCTGAAAGATTGAAGAAATCTATTACAAATCTTTCCGATAAAGAAAAGATGGCATCAAGAACAATAGATGCATCAATGAGTGTTTTAACTAAAGGAATGGAAAATGCTGCAACGAATAAAAATAGAGAAGCTATTATAAAGGGGCAAGTAATCCCTCCAGCTTCAAGAATTATTAAATTAGCTATAGCAGGTGGAGCAGCCTGGTATATCAATCCAGCTTTAGCTGTTATAGGTGCTCTAGGTATGTTGGCTATATCTAAAGGTGCTTCTAAGAGAGAAAGACAAATGCTATCTGATGAATTGGATATAGAGTTATCAATGTGTGAAAAACGTATCCAAATGGCAGAGTCTAATAATGATATGAAAGCATTAAATGAACTGTTAAAGATTCAGAAGAAACTGCAAAGAGAGAAGCAACGACTTACTTATAGGATGAAGGTGTATTATAGGGATAATGTTCCGAATACTCCATCTAGTGGAAAGGATGATTAATATGGGAATTTATTCAAATAAGACAAGATACATCCAAGAATTAAAAATAGATGGTAAAAAAGTCAAAGATGATGAAGAAGATTTTGACTTAGATCCAAATAAAAAGAAATCTGATAATAAGGATGTTCAACCAGTAGAAGATAAACCTACTGATGATACAACTAACACTGAGGATGAAGAAGACTATAAAATCCCAGATGATGAAGAAACAGATAAACCAGAAGAAGGAACTAATGATGAAACAGAAGATAACACTGAAGAGAATAATCTGGATGATAATCCTACAGATGAAACCGATGGTGAAACAAATGATGGATCTGATGATGAA
>Ga0265294_10010598_pt1 | contig 10461 bp, 8 predicted proteins | sample MunlanPumphouse3_FD_192504 | JGI IMG/M metagenome (GOLD analysis project Ga0265294, IMG submission 192504) | Groundwater microbial communities from a municipal landfill in Southern Ontario, Canada - Pumphouse #3 | ecosystem: Environmental > Aquatic > Deep subsurface > Groundwater | place...
TTGAAGCAGCACGAGGAACACTGATACATAAAGTTGAGATAGAAGAGGGCATCATAAAAAACTATGAGATTATTACCCCAACACAGTGGAATTTGAGTGGTGGAACAAGGGAAAACCCTGGAGTTTCACAAAAGGCTATGATTGGTTTAAGTGATATCAAAACTGCAGAGCTTGTTTTTAAGTCTTTTGATGTTTGCTCAGTCTGCACAACACATTAATAATAAAAAATTATATATTTTAGACTAAAATCTACAAAACTACATAATAAATAGTTATGCATGCCTTATTAATTTTAAATTAAGTTTTTTTCGTATACTATTGTTGAATGAGTATTCATTTTATGGATATAACTAATATAACTTAGGGAGTGTTTCATGGAAAATAGTAACTTGTTTGATAGGTTGTCTTCAAGGTTGGATGAGTTGTCAAACTTACCAAAACTTGATGATGAAGTATCAATAACTAAGCTGATTGAAGAAAAGGGTTTTTCAAGAAGAGAGTTTATGACTTGGGCAGGGGCTATGACAACAATGCTTATGCTACCTTCTAGTTTCACGCCTCTTGTAGCAAAGGCAGCAGAAGTCGCTGATAGACTTCCTATAATTTGGCTACATATGGCAGAGTGTACAGGGTGTAGTGAGTCACTACTTAGATCTGCAACTCCTACTATAGACTCTCTCATTTTTGATTATATATCACTAGAGTATCATGAGACTCTAATGGCAGCATCTGGCTGGCAAGCTGACCAAAACCTTCATACTGCTATGGAAAAATATAAAGGTAGATACATCTTAATGGTGGAGGGTGGAATTCCTCATGGAGATAGTGACTACTTTTTAACTATTGGTGCAGAGGGTAAAACTGGAGAGCAGAGTGCAAAAGAGGCAAGTGACAGTGCCGCTGCTATATTTGCAATTGGATCTTGTTCATCTTTTGGAGGTGTTCAAGCAGCATATCCTAACCCTACAAATGCAACATCACTCAGTAAAGTTACAAGCAAAAATGTTATCAATGTTCCAGGCTGTCCTCCTAGTGAGAGCAATATCGTTGGAACACTTCTGCATTTCATACTATATGGAACTCTTCCTGCACTAGATGCTTACAATAGGCCAAAATGGGCTTATGGACGCAGAGTTCACGATATGTGTGAGAGAAGAGGAAGATTTGATGCTGGTGAGTTTGTTGAGCATTTTGGAGATGAGGGTGCTAAAAATGGTTACTGTCTCTATAAAGTAGGCTGTAAAGGACCATATACATTTAATAACTGTTCAACTCAGAAATTTAATCAAGGTACATCATGGCCAGTTCAAGCAGGACACGGCTGTATGGGATGTAGTGAGCCTGACTTTTGGGACAAAATGGGAATTGTGCATGAGCCGCTTGGAGATAGACTCTATCAGACAGTATTTGGCGGTTTCGGTGCTGATGCAACGGCAGATAAAATCGGAGTAGGTATTTTAACTGTTACAGCTGTAGGTATAGCCGCACACGCTGCAATATCATTAGTAAAAAAACCAAAAGAATAGAGGAGTATTGATATGTCAAAAAGAGTAATAGTAGATCCAATAACAAGAATAGAGGGACACTTAAGAGCTGAGGTTGTAGTTGGCGACGATGGAGTAGTTCAAGATGCTTTTGTATCATCAACTCTATGGAGAGGTTTAGAGGTAATTGCTAAAGGAAGAGATCCTAGGAATATACCACTTCTAATGCAGAGAATTTGTGGTGTTTGTACTTATTCACACTATCTTGTAAGTACTCAGGCAGTAGAAGATGCACTAGGTATTAAAGTGCCATACAACGCAGAGCTTGTTAGAACACTTATGCTTGCTGCTTTGTTTATGCATGACCATGTTGTTCACTTCTATCATCTTCATGGTGTTGACTGGGTTGACATCGTCTCAGCACTCTCAGCTGATGAGGCAAAGGCTAGCAAGTTGGCATTTGAGTATACCGACAATCCGATAGGAACTGGTGAAAATGAGCTTAAAAAAGTAAAAGAAAAAATAGCAAAGTTTGCTAAAAATCCTCAAGGATTAGGACCTTTTGCAAATGCTTACTGGGGACATAAAACTTTTAGACTCTCTCCTGAGCAAAACCTTATAGCACTCTCTCACTACTTAAAAGCACTAGAGATTCAAAGAACTGTAGCACAGATGATGGCTATATTTGGTGGTAAAAATCCACATCCACAGAGTTTGGCTGTTGGTGGTGTTACTTGTGTTATGGACCTTTTAAATCCAGCTAGAATGGGTGAGTATCTTGTTAAGTTTCAAAATATTGCCGAGTTTGTAAACAATGCTTACTATGCAGATATTGTTATGGCGGCCCAGATGTACAAAACAGAGCCATCAGTTATGAAGCCAATGGGAGTTAAAAACTTTTTATCAAATAAATCATTTATTATAGGGCGAGATGAGTACCTCTTTGAGAGTGGCATCATTAAAGATGGAGATCTAAGCCGTGTTTTTGATATAGATGAAGATAAAATAACAGAAGAAGCTACACACGCGTGGTATAAAGATAATGAGCCACAACACCCTTATGATGGAACAAACAATCCAAAATACACAGGCTTTGTAGATGGGCAGAGTGTTGGGCCTGATGGCAAAATGGTAGCTTCGAAAAATATTAATGAAAAAGAGAAATACAGCTGGATAAAATCTCCTAGATATGATAATGAACCTATGGAAGTTGGACCACTTGCTTGTATGTTAGTTGGTTATGCACGAGGTAACAAAAGAATAGAAAAAGTTGTAAATGGGTTTTTAGCTCAGACTGGTTTGCCTGCTAGTGCTCTGTTTTCAACACTAGGAAGAACAGCTGGAAGAATGCTACAGACTAAACTTATAGCTGATAATGCACTTATTGCTTTTAATAATCTTATAGAAAATCTTAAAGTTGACCAAGAGACTTGTGCTACTTATACAATTGATAAGAACAAAGAGTATAAGGGTAGAGGAATGGGCGATGTTCCTCGTGGAATGCTTAGTCACTGGATCAGGATCAAAAATGGTGTTGTAGAGAACTACCAAACTGTAGTGCCATCAACATGGAATGCAGGACCGATGGACTCAAAAGGTGCAAAAGGACCTTATGAAGCTGATTTAGTTGGTTTAAAGATCGAGGATTTAACGCAGCCATTAGAGATAATTAGAATTATCCACTCTTATGACCCTTGTATAGCGTGTGCAGTTCATGTTATGGATACAAAAGGCAATAAACTTAGCGAGTATAAAGTTGACCCGCTTTATGGCGAATGTAGTATTTAAAGGAATTATTATGGATAATACTCAAATAAAAGAAAAAGGCGTAGATGAGAACATCAAAATGGAGCTTGAATTTACTCCGTTTTACAGATGGCATCACTGGATTAGAGTGCTTAGTATAGTGGTTTTACTTGTAACTGGGTTTTATATCTCAGTTCCATTTGTCACACCCGCTGTAAACGCCGAGCCTACAAATTTTGTAAATGCAGAGTTTAGAGCCGTGCATCAGATATTTGGATTTGTTATGATTTCAATGTTTATAGGAAAGACATACTACTTCTTTTTTTCAAAAAAGAATAGAATGGAAATTAACTCTTTTAAAGATCTCTTTAGTGTAAAAAACTGGGTGAGTCAGGTAGGTTACTATCTCTTTATCTCAAAGCATCCAAAGCTAAGTGGCGCATACAATGTTGTACAGCTAATGGCTTACTTCATATTTTATATCGCTATAACAGGGCTTATTATAACTGGGCTAATACTATATGTTCATAATTATCATAATGGACTAGGCGGATTACTTTATGGTAGCATGAGATACCTTGAAGCTATGTCTGGCGGTATGGCATTTATTAGAGAGTTGCATCATGTGCTTATGTGGGGAGTTATCATCTTTATAGTCGGGCATATTTATATGGTAGTATTTAATGCTGTTTATGGCAAAGAGGGCACAGTTGATTCTATATTTAGTGGATATAGATGGAAAAGAAAACATTAGTTTAAAAAGGATTCTTTTTGAAGATTTTAATCTTAGGTATAGGCAATGTCCTCTTTGGCGATGAGGGTATTGGAGCTCATTTAGCAAACTATCTTGATGAGAAGTATGAGTTTAGTTCAAGCGAGCATGAAGTTGATGTTCTCGATGGTGGAACGCTAGCTCATAGGCTCATACCTCTTATTACTGAGTATGAGGCTGTTTTACTTATAGACTGTGTGAATGTTGATGATGCTAGTATTGGTGAAGTTTATAGTTTTGACTTTAGTGATGTACCTGATTTTATAACATGGAATGGAAGTGCACATGAAGTTGAGATGCTCCAAACTCTGCAAATGATAGAGATGATGGGAGATCTGCCTCCTACGAAAATAGTAGGAGTCATCCCTTTTGTTATAGGAGAAAACTCTACATTTACTATGACAGATGAGGTTCTAAGGGCAGCTGTGACCATGGAGAGAGTCATTTTAAAATATATAGAAGATTTTGGAATAAAGATTTCTAAAAAAAGGGAGATAACTCTGCAAGAGGCTTCACAATATACATACTTAAAGGTTAGTTTATGATACTAGAATTTTCTTTTAATTATCTCTCATCATCTTTAATCTATGAGAAGATAATCATAAGGACTCTACAAGATTTTGCACTAGAGTCTAAGATGCTAAGAGATAAAGATGAGCTTTTTTTATATGTAGAGGGTAGTGATGATGAGTTAGAAGCCTTTGCACAAAAGCTCTCACAAGAACTTCCTCACTCTATATTTTTATATGCAACAGATGCAAGAGTTGTAGATGAGATGCCAGAAGAAGAGGGTCTAGTTTTAGTAAGAGAGCTAAAACTCTCAATGCCGTTTTGCCCAAAGTGTTTGGCTGAGGTTATGGATGAGAGAGATGAAAATTACTACAACATTTTTCATGAATGTGAAGTTTGTGGTTATGATGTAGATGGCCAATCACGGAGTTATAAAGAAGAGTTAACACAAATCGCAAAAGATATCAGCGAGGGCTTGAGTGTTGGCATAAACACATTTTATGGAAAATTCTCTATTGGCAAAATAGGCAAAAAGTGCAAGAGTAAAAACTTTGACATCATTAGTTATGATCTAGGAACTATCGCACAATATACTAACGCAACAAACAGTGAAATAGCAGCTCTTGGAGCTATAGAGAAACCACTTATAAAGCTCAAAACTAATGTTAAGTTTAAGATGGATTATGAAGATGTAACAGAAGAGCTTATTCGCTTTAAAATGCCTGATGATCTGCTCTTGCATCTACTTCTTTGTGAGCTAAATAAGCTTGGAATCAATCTAGTTTTCATAACAAAAGAAGATATAGATAGTATCAAGCAATTTGAACTAGTCAAAGGAGCAAAAGAGCAAGAGCCAATAGAGATAGTAGTCGGTGACAACCATTTGGCGATTATAAGCGGTCAAAAGGGCTTGCCTTATGAAAATTTACAAGATTCAAAAGCTTTAATTCCTTACATAGGTGCTTTTTTCTCGGTAGTGAAAGAACATAATCTACAAGAGAAGACTGTAGTCGGTATAAACATAAGTAAAGATTACCATAACAACATTTTAGTCTACTCTAAAAAGTTTGGGATGATTGAGTATCTCTCATTTGCGTTTAAATTTGACTCAGTTAAAGATGTGTTTAGTGCGATAATCGCTTCAGATGAGAGTGGTAAAAGGTTAGTAGAGAACTTTAAAAATAGCAACTCTGAACATTTTAAAGAGATATCGAGCATAGTTTTTCAAAACGAAGATTTTAATATTTATAAACTATGGGGAATTGTAGCTATTGTTGTGGGTCTTACCAAGGAGAAAAAACTCTCTGAGGCGGCAAAAGTTATAGAAGAGAACTCAACTCTTTTTTTAGGTACAAAAGGTCCTAGAATAGACTATAAGGTAAAAAGAGTTGACTCAAAAGTTTACTTAGATCCACTAATGTGTATAAGAACTGCGATGAGTTTTAAACTTGCAAAGATTGATGATTTGACACTTAGTTATGGAGTTGTAGAGAGTTTTGTAGAGTTTTTATCATCTCTTGCAGATGAGATAAAAGATGAGATGAGGAGTGATGCTGTAGTTGTAGCTGGTTCACTGCTACAAAACAGAGGGCTTTTTAGCAAACTAGCAAAAGAAGTCTCAGCAAATCATAATTTATACTTTAACAAAGAGTTGCCAGTTGATGGTAGAAATATTTTGTATGGTACAAATGAGCTACTTTAATGAGAGTCAGTTATAGTATAAAAGGGCAGGTTCAGGGTGTTGGGTTTCGCCCTTTTGTCTATAAAATGGCACTAAAATTTGACCTTGTCGGTTTTGTTAAAAATAGCGAAAGTGGAGTAGAAATCCAAGCGCAAGGAACAAAGCTAAACATAGACAACTTTGAAAAATCTCTTAGCCAAAATCTTCCTCCACTAGCTAGAGTTGATGCTATAAGTAAAAAAGAGATAAACCTTCAAGAAGAGACAAGTTTTAAAATACTCCAAAGCTCACAAAACCCCTCAAACTCAAAAACAGCACAAGTCTCTAGTGATATTGCCACTTGTAAAGATTGTTTAGATGATATAAAAACAGAAGGTAGATTTTACAACTACTTTGCAACAAACTGCACAAACTGTGGACCTAGATACTCCATCGTTAAGAGCGTTCCATACGATAGAAAAAATACTTCTATGGATATGTTTCTTATGTGCAGTGAGTGTAGAGATGCATACGAAAATCCGTTAGATAGAAGATACCACGCACAGCCTATCTCATGTAACAACTGTGGGCCAAAACTCTCACTTTGGCAGCTTTGTGACAATGCCCAGATGCAAACACAAAACATCTACAAAAGCGTTGCATCTATGATAGAAGATGCCAAGATAGTGGCTATAAAAGGTATTGGCGGTTTTCATATCGTTTGTGATGCAAGTAACGATGAAGTTATAGAGAAGTTAAGAGTATTTAAAAACAGACCTACAAAACCATTTGCTCTAATGTGTAGAGATCTTGTGCAAGTAAAGAGCCTTGCTTTTGTAGATGAGAAAGAAGAAGAACTTTTGAGTTCAAAAGAAGCGCCTATAGTGATTTTGACAAAAGCCTTAGATGCTAAGCTCTGTGCAAGTGTAGCTCCAAATATAGACAGAGTAGGTTGTTTTTTGCCTTATAGTGCTTTGCATCATCTTCTCTTTGAGCATTTACAAAACCCAATAATCGCAACGAGTGCAAACTTAGGCGATGAACCTATTATCACAAGCAAAGAAGAGATAGTAAGAAAGCTCCCTTTTGTTGATTATATACTTGATTTTGACAGAGAGATAGTTAACGGAGTAGATGACTCTTTGGTTCAAGTTGTAGATGCAAGTACTCAGATACTTAGACTAGCTCGTGGATATGCTCCAAAAGTTGTAAAACTGCCTTTTGCATCTGCAAAAAGTATCCTAGCTGTAGGAGCAAACCAAAAAAGCTCTATAGCCTTAGTGATGGATGAAAACATTATAATATCTCCGCATATTGGAGATTTGGATTCATTAGAAGCTTTTGGATACTTCGAGCGTTCACTTGAGACTTTTAAAAACTTTTACGGTTTTGAACCTGATCTGATTGTTCATGATAAGCATCCAAACTATGAAACCACAAAATGGGCGAAAAAACAAGATAAAGAGTTGGTAGAAGTAGGGCATCATCTAGCTCATATCTATGCTTGTAAGGCTGAGTTTGGGCTAGTTGATAATTACCTTGGTTTTAGTTTTGATGGAACTGGTTATGGAGATGATGCCACGCTTTGGGGTGGAGAGATTTTTGCGGGAGTTACTCGCAGATATAGTTTTAAAAAGATTAAACTCTTAGGCGCACAAAAAGCCATAAGAGAGCCAAGAAGAGTTGCTCTTAGTATGCTTTTTGATAAGCTTAGTTTAGAAGAGGTTTTAAAGCTGGACTTAGATGTTGTAAAAGCATTTTCACAAGAAGAGGTGAAAATGCTCCATCAAAGCTATGTAAAAAATCTAAATGCACCAAAAACAAGTTCTGTAGCAAGACTCTTTGATGCTATCGCTTCATTTTCAGATATTGCCCAGACTATAAGTTATGAAGGTGAGAGTGGGCTTTTGTGTGAGAGCTATTATGATAAAAATATAGTAAGATGCTTTGACTATACTATAGATGAAAATGTGATTGATATAAAAATAGTTGAGTACCTTTTAAAGGGCAATATAACTAAGAAAGAGTTAAACTCTATGCTTATAAACACACTGGCAAAAATCATCACAGATATTTCAAAAATTGAAAAACTAGAAGTGATTTTAAGTGGTGGAGTGTTTCAAAACAAAACACTCCTAGAGCTTGTTTGTAAAAGTTTAAGAGATGAGAAAATAAAATACTATTTTCAGCAAAAAACGGCTATTAATGATGGTGGCATTGCTCTAGGGCAGGCTTATTATGTTTTATCATATAATAAGAAAATATAAAATTTATATTCAATTTATATTAAAAACATATAATATGAATACTTATTCAGAACAATAAATTAGTTCATTTATATTACGAAAAAAAATTAAGGATTTAGAAATGTGTAAAGATTGTGGTTGCTCAATAACAGAACAAAGAGAGAGTCATTCTCACGAACATCATCACGGAGGCTCGCATGAGCATCAAGAAGCACATGCGCATCTACATGATAACCCTCAGTTAAACGATCCTAAAACGATTTCAATTATTACAAAAATATTGGATAAAAATGACCATGAAGCAGGGCATAATAGAGCACACTTCGACTCACATAATGTTTTGTCTATAAACCTTATGAGTAGTCCTGGAAGTGGAAAAACTGCACTTTTAGAGACTTTAGTAGATGTGGCAGATTTTAAATTTAGCGTAATCGAGGGAGACCTTGAGACTAGTCGTGATGCAGATAGACTAAAAGCTAAGGGCATAGAAGCTCATCAGATTCAAACTGGTTCAGCTTGTCATCTTGATGCTTTTATGGTTCATAAGGCTCTGCATCATATGGATTTGGATAGTGTAGATGTCTGTTTTGTCGAAAATGTTGGAAATCTAGTTTGCCCTGCATCTTATGATGTTGGAAGTCACTTAAATGTGGTTCTTGTTAGCATCCCAGAGGGTGAAGATAAAATAGCAAAGTACCCTGTTATGTTTCGTCAAGCTGATTTGATCCTCTTTACTAAAGTAGATCTGCTTCCTCACTTTGAGTATGACATACAAAAAGAAAAAGAGATGGCAAGAAAACTAAAACCAAATGTTGACATACTTGAAGTTAGCACCAAAGATAAAGAGAGCATAAAGAGAGTTGCTTCTTGGATTAAGTTTAAAATAGGGATGAGATAATGTGTCTTTCAATTCCAAGTAAAGTAGTTAAAATCGACAAAGAAAGTGAGATTGCTACCGTTGATACGATGGGAGTCCAAAGAGAAGCTTCTTTGTCACTTATGAGCGAAGAAGATATTAAAATAGGCGACTATGTACTTTTGCATATCGGTTTTGTTATGAACAAGATAGATGAAGCAGAAGCGCTTGATAGTTTGGAACTCTACAGAGAAATCATAGATGCCATGAATGAAGAAGATAGGCAAATGGCAATTTTAGAAGCCGATGAGTGTCCAAACAGAGGAGAGTGAGATGGAACTAGAGCTAAAAAATCTTTATGATGACTTTAGAGATGGCGATACCATAAGAGCCTATGCAAAAATCATAAAAGAAGATGCAAAAAAACTAAAAACTCCCATAAATATTATGGAAGTTTGCGGTGGACATACTCATACCATCATGAAGTTCGGTTTGCCTCAACTTCTTCCTTCAAACATCAAGTTTATCCACGGCCCAGGTTGTCCAGTTTGTATCATGCCAAAAGAGCGCATAGACCATGCCTATGTTTTAGCGATGCAAGAAGATACAATCTTAGTAACTCTAGGTGACATGATAAAAGTCCCTGGAAGCAGTGGAACACTTCAAGATGCAAGAAGCAGAGGTGCGGATGTTCGTTTTGTCTACTCGCCTCTAGAGTGTATAAAAATCGCTAAAGAGAATATAACAAAGAAAGTCATCTTTTTTGCTATAGGCTTTGAGACCACAACCCCAATGACAGCAGCACTTCTAGATGCAGTAATAAAACAAGATATAAAAAACATCTACTTTCACATAAATCATGTAACAGTTCCTGAAGTTATGCGTGAGCTAATTGATAGCAGAGATGAACATGTCGATAGTTACAACAACAAGATAGATGCGTTTCTTGGGCCATCTCATGTGAGCGTTATAAGTGGAAGTAAGATATATGAAGAGTTCCCAAGAGATTACAGTCGCCCAGTAGTTGTCGCAGGCTTTGAGCCAGTTGATGTTATGCAGGCCATTAGTATGATAGTAAAACAGTTTGTAGAGGGTAGATGCTCTCTTGAGATAGAGTACAAAAGACTTGTTACTTACGATGGAAATGTAAAAGCGCAAAATCTTATAGATAAGTACTTTGACAAAAG
>Ga0265294_10010599_pt1 | contig 10460 bp, 13 predicted proteins | sample MunlanPumphouse3_FD_192504 | JGI IMG/M metagenome (GOLD analysis project Ga0265294, IMG submission 192504) | Groundwater microbial communities from a municipal landfill in Southern Ontario, Canada - Pumphouse #3 | ecosystem: Environmental > Aquatic > Deep subsurface > Groundwater | place...
CATCTTCCCGCCGCTGTAAGCCAGTCCGATTACTTTAGGTTTGCCGCCTTCGGCTGCCGCTTCGATCATAAGAAATTCCTTACCCATAATTTTGTCCTTTCTATTTTGGGGTTTGTTTATTATCCATATTTATTACCTAATTATTCCTCATCTGACTCCTCCTTTTCGTCTTTATTTTTATCGTTTGACGGAACTGTTTCTTCTTCAGTCAATCCAAGCTCCTTCATAAGCCTCTTTTCGCGAGCCCGTTGACGAATTTCAGTTTCCCAATCCTTGCCCTGAAGAGCGTATTCCGTGGCAAATGTCGTCACGTTGTTTTTGAGCCTGATTTCCTGACCTCTGGCTTCTTTCAAAGGGTCGACATGCTGCGTCCCGTCAAAGAACCACGCATGCGACGGCAAGGAATATCGCATAGTTATTTCAAGCTCAGGATGCAGCAAAAAATACTCCCTCAGCCAGAGCGCCAATATCCTGTCAAGTATCGCAGATGCAATGAACGCCTGATCCACGCGAATAGCCTTGAAATATCCCTGATGATCTAGGCGGCCGCTGGCGTAATTGTAGCCGGACGAATTGCCTTTCCCGATGTTGAAAGGCATCACGACACAGCGAAGGATTTCTTCAAGAACTCTGTCCACATGCATTGCATGATTTGCTGAGGGCTGCTTGGGATCAATCTGTCCCATTTTCCAGCCGCCGGGAAGTGTCAACAGCATGTTCCTGTCAAGCTCGACCAGAGCCATCGGTTCCATGTATTCCGCTTCGCCGTTTACAGGAGCGTCCGTGTATAAAATTCCTGAAAAAGAAGCGGCGGCCTCAGCTGCGGAAAGCACTGCCTGTGAATACCTTCTGAGATAGGCAAAGAGTCCCAAAGCAGGGGTGATTTCCGAAATGCCGCGATGAAGACCGGGTCGATCCATCCTGAAGCAATGGAGCATAAATTCAGCAGGAATATTCAATGCTGCATTGTTATAATTATAGCTGCTGCCGCCAGGATGATATTTCAGGATACGATAAGACATCGGATTCCCGAAACTATCAAAAAATATTCCGTCTATTTCGTTGTCATCCCTACTTATATAGAAGCCGCTCGTAACCTGATCAGACTCAATTAACATGACGTCAAGTTTCACATCATGCATGACTTTCGGATTGGTTCCCATTACCCCAAAAGTTTCCCCGTCCTGGCATCGCGCCATTCTCATAGTGCGTAATTTTTCGGGCAATCTTACTGCGGTTGTCCACATCATAAAATCCCGTTCAACGCATCGGTTCAAGTCCTCATTATCGGTAAGCATCTGGAGCCTCGGGCCAGTCCCGATGGTGTCGTTGGCAAGCGTCAGGAGAATCCCTTTTGCGTATGAATTATTGGATACCTCGTAACGCGCCCGGTTCCGCAAGGTACGTCTGACTTCCGGCGATGCTTCCGCGTCAGCGCTCAGACTTTCAGCCGCCGCCCAGTGCCGCCGGTTTTCGTGGGTAGTCTGCGCCGCATCGAAACGCGCCCGTACCTGACGTTGCCAGCCTGCAGTCTTTTGCAATGGAGCAATCGACCGAGCCCCGTTTTCGCCCGACCACTTTTTCCCGTTCGGCAGGTAAATAAATGTATTTTCCGCTTCCAAGATTATATACCGTTCCTTTCTTTTGCATCTTGACAAAACGCTATTTCGGTTATATCTTTGTATAGACAACGTGATAACACAGAATCGGAGGTCATGACCATGATTAAGACACTCACAAGACACGGCAACAGCATGGCGCTTCTAATAGAAAAGCCTATTCTCGACCTTCTCGGCGCGGATGGCGATACGTCATTTGATATCACGACTGACGGACAGGCGCTTGTGCTTACGCCCGTGCATGATGAAGCCCGTTCAAAGGCGTTTAAAAAGGCCCTTGCTTCGGTCAATAGAAAATATCCTAAAGCCTTGAAGAAACTTGCCGAGTAATTATGAAACCGACATTTCTTTCTCTGGCTGAAGTTTTGGAAATTCATCAGGATCAGCTCGCGCATTATGGCGGAGAACCGGGCATCCGTGATATCGGCTTGCTCAAGTCTGCAATCAGCATGCCTTCCGCTACTTTTGGCGCCGAATTTCTGCATCCCGGCATCCATGAAATGGCCGCTGCCTACATATTTCATATCGTCAAAAACCATCCATTCATCGATGGCAACAAGCGTACAGGAGCGGTCGCCGGACTGGTTTTTCTCATTCTTAACGGCTATCGTTTTGATGCGCCTGAAGATGATTTCGCCGATATGGTTCTTGGTGTTGCAAAAGGCGAAATCACAAAATCCGAGATAGCTATTTTCATCCGCAGATGGGCAAAAAAGTAAAGTTCTCATCATGCTCCTCCCGGAGGAACGAGTCTGGAGATTTTTATACCGACACCTCTGCTTTTCATAGCCTTTTTCGAGTTCAGATAACGGTCTGCCTCGATCTGGTCGGCGATGGAATGCTGTTCGACTTTCTGCCCGTCGCTCTCGGCAGACTTCGGCCCGACGGCATTCTCCTTTATCGATTTTTCAATTTCACTTTCGTCCATTGTAATAATCCTCCACTTGTTGAATTCTCTTTCCGATCCACCTGACGGTATTCAGAGGGAAACTGTTTCCGCACGCCTTGTAGCGCGGGCCGTCTGGACATTGTTCCTTCGGCTTGCCATTCCATTCGATCTGCGTGTGGTTGTCAGGAAAACCCATAAGCCGTTCAGTCTCAATGGGCATCAGCCTCCTGACTGTCGAACGGTACGAGACTGCATGTTCGGCCTGGCCGCGCAGCGTCATCGCGACATCTTTCGAATGATCACGAGCCGCATCATTCTTCACGAAACAGCAGACTCCGGGCGGCGCTGAAGTGTTCAATGTGTATTGAAGTTCCTTTTGCACTCCGATGCCGTTGCCGCCGTTTTTTACCTTCCGGTTTATGATGTTCTCGGCGATTCCATAGGTCTTGACGACACCATAATTATCGCATCCGCTCCGCAAAGTCGGCGCGATATCCTTCTCATAACCGATGCTGCCCGCTTTCTTTCCTTGCCCAGGCAAAAATCCCGCGACTCGCACCAGGGGAAGATTGTTGCCGCCGAGTCCACATTTTGCGTTAATTTGAGGAGAAACATCATCTTCCAACTTTCTGATTCGGCTGTCCTGCGGATGATTTTCGTAACAGGTAACTATGGGCGCTTCATGGTTACAATTGAGCGTTGGCGATTTACTGTCGCAGACCTCGGCGTTGCCTTGCCCGTGAGCCATGCAGAGCATCCCGGTCTGGTTGCGGATCGCGCCGTCTTTGCACTTTGTGTCGAGGGTTGCACTCACTTCAGTCCTGCGGCCTCCAGAAGGGCCGATTTCAAATCCTCCGGCAGTTCCTTGCCCCTTTTTGCGGCACGGTTCAGGATGCCTTTCGAAGCATCCCGGCTCAAATAATACCTCATAGGCACGTTGCCAATTATCAAGATATCCGACAATGAACACACGCCTTCGTCTTTGCGGGACTGCCCTGGAAAATCCAGGTTCCACTCGCATGAATTGAGCGTCAAGAGTTCGCCATGCCAATCCGTACCAGCCGGGGGCGTTTGTGACAATTCCTGAGTTCTTCCATCCACGGATAACTTGCCCGTTTTTCTTTCTTCTGATGACGGGGACTTCGACTTCCCATCCGCAGAGCAGAGAAAGGAAAGTTGCAAACGCTCTGCCGGAATCCTGAGATAAAAAGCCTGGCACGTTTTCTCCGACAACCCATTGCGCTTCAGTTCTATAAGCAAGCCTTGCAAACTCGAGCGCGAGACCGCCCCTTGGATCGTCGAGTCCTTTCCGAAGACCAGCGATGCTAAACGAAGTGCATGGAAATCCTCCGACGAGCAGATCGATTTTTCCATCATAATCATCCTTTGTTATTTTTGTAAAGTCCCCTAAATTGGGTATATTTCCGCCATCGTGAAACTTCTTGATTTGCCTGAACCAGTTCTCACGCTGCTTTTTCTCTTTCGCCGATTGAGCATGAGCAGGGTCGAGCGGCCTTTGCGGTTTTGTTGCACCGAATTTCTGCATCAATACCGCACTCGGAAACGGTTCTACTTCCGCAAAAAACACAGGCTTCCAGCCCAACGGCCTCCACGCTAATGTCGCCGCCTCAACTCCGCTGCATATGCTCCCGTACCTCATCGGTTCAAACCCCCTTTTCTGACTGGCTGTTTTCTTCCTGGAGAAGCTTGATCAGTTCCTGGATTTCTTCTTTTGAAAGACGCTTTTTTACGATGGTAAAAACCTTCTTGACTTTTTGTTTGTCGTCTTTGGAATTATCCAAAGTTTCAGAAGGTTTTAAAGTCTTGTTGTAGGCTTTGTTTATACTCATTTTCCCGGCGGTTACCGCTTTCTTTATTTCATCTGAGGCCTTGTCGAGAACGGCTCTTGCACGCTCAACCTTGCGAGAAGAAATGCCCAATGTTTTAGCCGTAATCTTGGATGTTTTTCCTGGGCAAGTAGCATAGGGCGCTAACTTTTTCCACTTCGTTGCCCCGGCTTCAGCCTTGGTTTTCCTCTTGTCCAATTCTGAAATGCACTGAAGTATTTCCTGATCTGTGAGATTACGGCGGTTGCTCTGACATCTGATGGCATATGCCAGAGCTTCTGCTTCCGACAGAAAACATTTTTCCTCTACCGGCACTTCGAATATGTTGGTTCGCTTGGCGGCCTCAAGGCGGGTATGTCCATCGAGTACCGTGAATTTATGCCCCTGCCAGAGAACTATCGGATGCGCATGGTCAAAGCCGTTTTTCTTCATGTCATTGATGATTTCGTTCAGGATGTTTTCCCGGATCGGGAAGAGATCCTTGAACGGCGATCTTGTTTTCAAGTCTCTCGTGAACATCATTTCCCCTCCTGATCTTTGAATTTCGTTACCCGTTCCTGCTGATTCTGTGTTTTTTCTCATTCTTCTTTTCCTTTTTGTTGTTGAAAATTTTTATTTGCCTTTGAGCTTTCCTTTTTTCTTCATCCTGATGATTCCCGCCGCCAGTATCTCCGTAATCTCCACGATTCCCGATGATGTTTTTTCATTCTTCATCTGATCCAATTCCTCCTTTAGTGGTATCCCTCTACTGGTATATATCTCCAAAAACTGCCTAAAGTGTCCACGCATTTCTTTAAAAAACAGTAGATTTGCAAGTTGGAAAATTCTGTAAACAAGCGACTTATAAAAAAATTGAAATTTTTTTATTTTATCATTCTTTCAAGCCGTTTTGGCGGCAGAAAGAGAAGGAAAACCTTGATAACGCGTTGCCAAGATCATAAAAAAATTGAAATTTTTTATTTTCATTAATTGTAATTGCAGCGATTGTACAGTATTTTCTAAACAACAAGGGGGATTGAGCAACAGCACTTTGATAAAAAGGTATTTTTATGGTAGGGAATTCCTCGTTCGGTCAGAAGATAAGGATTGCAAGAGAAGAGTTGAAGCGAAGCAATCCTGAATATTCGCTCCGTAGGTTTGCGGCGGCCGTAGGGCTGAGTCCGACATTTATAAGTAAAATAGAAAAAGGAGAGTTTGCGCCGCCTGCGGCTGATAAGATAATAAAAATGGCTGAACTGCTTAAGCTTGATGCGGATGAACTGCTTGCACTTGCGAACAAGGTCGATCCGAAATTGAGTGTGATAATACGTGAGCAGCCGAAGGAAATGGCGACATTTTTGAGGACGGTCAGCGGAATGTCGGCGGAACAATTAAAATCTCTAACAGATATGGTAAACCAAATTAAAAAATAAGATATTTACGAGAAGATGGCAAAGGATTTCATAGCAAAGAAAGACATAGAAAGTGAAGCCATTTCACTTATTTATGCGGCACGGGAGCGATGCGGAACAATTGATGAACCGCCAGTTCCCGTGTCTGAAATACTTGAATGCCATCTTGAATTCGTCCTTGAGTTTGATGATTTGCAGAAAAAATATCAATCTGCCAATATTCTTGCAGAAGCCTATCTCGCTTCCAGAAAAGTAGTTATCGATGAGTCGCTTGATCCTGATGAGTTCCCCGATATGGAAGGCCGCTACCATTTTACTGTCGCTCACGAGATAGGGCATTGGGCTCTGCACAGGAAGCATTTCGAGGAAGCTACGCCGGATATGTTCGGGAATGCCCACCCTTCGGTCGTCTGCCGTTCAAGCTTTAAAGATCCCAGAGAATATCAGGCTGATTCTTTTGCCGGCTACCTTCTGCTGCCCGGTGATATGCTAAGAAAAACCTGGAACAAATTCTTCCCTGACGGGAAGCCTCTCAACGTAAGCGAAGAGCTTGAATCAAAACGCAAGCTCTTCAACCTTAACGAAAAAGCCCCTCCGCCCAGCTGCGACCTGGCAAAGGAACTCGCCTTGCGGTATAAGGTCTCCGCCCAGGCTATGCAGATCAGGTTAAGCGAAATAAAACTTCTCGAACTCAGACCACCCGAAGCGACCTTGCTTTAATTAATCAGGAGGATCATCACCACCACAAGAAATAGATAATTCAATGAATATAGTGTTTAGTGTTTAATTGTCATTAACAAATATTTAACAGGAGAGAAATATTATGACATCCTACAATCCGAAAAAAGTTTTCCGTGCAGTCTCAAATGAACTCATGAAAGAGTTCTTCGCGAAAAACGGACATGCACTTGAAGTCGACTGGACAAAATCAGGAAACCAATACGCCGGAGCGCTTTTCCAGCAGTTCATATCCTTGCCGGAAAACGAATGCGGCAAGCTGGAAACTCTTATGCATGAAGTACATGATGTTGCAAGTGACGATGATAACATTGCAACCATCCGCAAGGAATCCGAACTTCGAGGAATTGTTCTGAGCGATGATTTCTGGGAATGGAAAAACTATGATATAGCCATGTTGATATATCTGAAACATGAAAACATGTGGGACACTATCGTTCGTTTCGCTCATGCGGACCGTCTGCCTAAACGCAGCTGGACGGCACGTATCGGACTGCCGAAGGAAAAGGCCGGCTTTTCGGAAGAACACAACGATGAGCTTAAAAAAGCTATTACCGGCTACATGCATCAGAAGGAGGGGCGAGGAAAATATTGCTATATCGAATACTTTGAGCGGGGAAAAGAGCTTGAATATTACTTCGTATATTTAAACAACTTCACTGGGTTAGCCATGCACTGGGAAAAAAATGATGAGTTCAAGCTTCTGCCGGATCGGCGTTCTTTCGAGATAGTCTTTGTCTTCAACCGGAAGGAAGGCAAGCTGGAACTTAACTCGCAAGGTGACAAAAATCTGAAGGAGACATTGCTCATGACTTTTGCAAAAGTTATCCTTGGAATAGATGCGGAACTCGATCCCGATGAAAAGCCGGCATATAATATCGGATGCCTGAAAGACCGGAACTTCGTTTTCAAGTTCGGTCCGGAAGATGGCATCTCCAGAGTGTCGGTACAAACGCTGACGCTTTCCATTCCCGGTTGTCCCGGGAGCCGTCGCGAGTATGAGGAAAAACAGAGCAATCTTTACGACGCAATGGACAGGGAAATAAACAAAGAAAATCTACCGTTGTCCATCTGCAAAGTGGAAAAAGCCAAGCTGTATTTTAAACTCGAGGGTCGCGGCCGTTCAAACTCGCAGACGATCAAGATAAGCCGCAATTCCTGCGATGTAAAAAACAAGCCTGAGAAAATACGGGCACTACTGGAAAAATGCCTGAAAGAGAGCGGACTTTATGCAGCCTGATTTCATGAAGCGGCTCTCCGCATTTGCAGAGCTTGAAGATAGCTGTTTCAGCGCTGCTGATCTGGGAGATCATACTTCATTAATGAATAAGTCAGGCCTTCTCAGAGAGCTTTCTTTCGGCGAGATCGTTATGTGCGATGCCTGTGAAGAAGGACACAGCGAAAAAGTCGTAAGGGAAGAATATCCTGACGGCAAGTCCAGGTTTTACATATTCTGTCCCTATGGCGGCGGTCGGGTTGAAGTCGCTCCCGACCGCTTGCGACGCTGGACTATAGCATATAACAAGTTCGCCGAGATCATTGCTTCCGAACTGAAATGCGGAGGCGGGATATCCGAGGTAGTTTCAGGCAGACTGTGGAATCTCGGAAATTCTATGATCCCTCTGGATGGAGTAAGGCGGCCTGTCTGCTTCGCCAGGAAATTATGCGGTTCAGGATCGGGCAATCTGATAAGCCAGCTTCCGGAAGGACGTTCACCCCTGCTTTTTCACATCGGAGCGATTCCAGTAAAAGGAATTGAGGGATTCGATGAAAAGAGGATATTTAATCTTTCAGATGTCCTTTTATGGGAAAACTCGGTTTTTACGCTCGATATTGATATGATTCAGGAACAGTTGAAAGGCATCGCCAAGTTCATTCCACCCAAAAAGAAGGCGGAAGCCAAACGAACAAAGAGAGCGCTCACAGCCGATAAACTGCTTTATGAACTGAAGCAACATCTTATTGGAGCACGAAACCATGCATACAGTACGCGGGAAAAAACAGGTCAGGCGGAACTCCTTTCGCGTCCGACAATGGCTTTTTGGGCAGAAAAAGTTGGCGTAAATAAGGCAACCGTAAGCCGAATATTGAAGGACAAGGCATTTCTTCAAGTAAAACTGTTATGGGAATCATGTCTAAATATTGAAAGGGTCATGCAATCTAAAGAGAAATTCTGAATCGTTTTGTTGCAGTTAAGGCAATAATCTGCAACTGCAACAAGGTAAAAATCACAATGCAATCAGTTAATTATTAGCTGGTTGCATTTTTTTTGCGCTTTTTAAAGGCGTTTTTGTGCAACATCTCCGGGGTTTGAGGCCACCGCACGAGGCGGGGGCTTCGCAAAACCCAAAGAAGGAGATGTTCAGATGAGAACAGCACTCGCATTCACAAAAGAAAATGCCGCCGCAGAAAACACAGTATCTTTGATGGAGGAACCGCTGCATTCCTTTATCACAGCAAGGATCAAGGCTGAAATCCGCAATCTGATAAAAAGACGCAGAATAAATCCGCAGGACGCCGATGATATCAAACAGGAAATTTTTCAGGAACTGATCAGAGGCATCGACTCATTTAATCCCGAAAACGCCAGTATCAATACCTTTGTATCTGCCATCATAAACAGCGCCGTCAGAAAAGCGGCGAGGGATTACTGGGCCAATAATCAGGATTCTTGTCTTTTCTGTCCCTCTCTGGATCAGCCTAAAGATTCTTCTGTTCCCGATTGCCAGGACTTGCTGGGAGATGTCGTTGGAGATGATGAAACGGCTATGTACCTTGGAAAACGAGAACGCACAAAACACGATCAGGAACTGCTTGCTTCGGAAGTCAGAAGCTTTATCTCATCTCTCTCCAACCGACAAAAATCTGTCTGCAAGGAACTGATGAACGGTAAAAGCCTCAAAGAAATAGCCGCCAGTAAAAAAATACCGCGCGGGAGTTTTTACAGAGACGTTATTCATCCTCTTAGGAATGCTATGAAGGACTCAGGGCTATTTGAATACTTGACAATTCAGAAAAATTTTTCACTTTTATAACATATTGAATATCAATGTATAGCAACTTGAAAATTTCAAAAATCAAGCAAAATGCGTGGACACATTGAGGACTTTTTGGAGATATATACCAATAACGGGATGTTTTTGAAACAAAAAGGAAGAAAAAATGGAAGTGACAAACTGCATCATCAAGGAGTCGGAGGGGGAGTATCGGGCGAAACGGAAGGATTTCCTTTCCAGTCATGCGCTGGGGGATTTCAGGAAGTGTCCGGAGTTCTTTCGCAAAAAGGAAACGGGCGAGATCGGAGACGAGGATTCGCCGGCGTATGCGCTCGGAAGAGCGGCGCACTGCCTGATACTCGAAGGCGGCGAAGTCTTTCATCAGCAATATTTTGTGGGTGAACCTGTCAACGATAAGACGGGCAAGGCTTACGGACGAAACACCCTCGCGTACCAGGAATGGCTCGCAGAACAGAAGCAGGAAGTCGTTACGCCGTCCGACTTCGATTTCATCAGGAGACTGCAGGTTGCGGTCTGGCTTCACAACGAAGCCGCGAAGTTGCTCCAGAATGGAATCGCGGAAGGCGTCGTCAGGGAAAGTTATTGCGGTATGCCATGTCAGATCAGGATGGATTTTTTCAATCCCGACCGTGGCATAATCGACCTTAAAACTTGCGACGATCTGACCTGGTTCGAAGCCGATGCCAGGCGTTACGGATATATCTATCAGGCAGCGTTTTACCGGGCGATTCTCGGGAACGCGTCCGGCAGCATCTATCCGGTTTACATCGTCGCGGTCGAGAAAAAACAGCCCTTCCGCTGCGGCGTCTGGTGCGTCAGCAGCACCGCGCTGGATTTTGCGGCGACGGAAAATGCCGCGGCAATCGAACGGCTTAAAAAGTGTCGGTCGGAAAACGTCTGGCCGACAGGTTACGAAGAAGTCCGTATTATGGAAAGTATTTAAAATCAACAAGAAAGGA
>Ga0265294_10010600_pt1 | contig 10459 bp, 9 predicted proteins | sample MunlanPumphouse3_FD_192504 | JGI IMG/M metagenome (GOLD analysis project Ga0265294, IMG submission 192504) | Groundwater microbial communities from a municipal landfill in Southern Ontario, Canada - Pumphouse #3 | ecosystem: Environmental > Aquatic > Deep subsurface > Groundwater | place...
ACCATTCCCATACATTACCACTCATATCATACAAGCCTGCTGCATTAGGTAATTTCATACCTACAGGGTGTGTAGTTCTTCCTGAATTATCAGCGTACCAAGCTACTTTATCAATGTCTTCATTACCTGCGTATGTAGAATCGTATTTAGTTTTGTCTCCCCACTTCATATACTCAGGCAACATTGCCCTGTCTGGTCTGCCGCTATTCCACAGTAGAGATACTTCAGCAGGATTGAGTGCGTAGTTGAATATGTCCTTCCTCATCCACTGCTCTTCAAGAGCAATTTCAAAAGCAACATTAGCTAACACACTTGCCATATATTCAGCATTATAGGTAATAGATGTATTTTTGTATATAGGGATATTGTTTTCATATAATTCAATAATTCCTGCACCATCGGTATCGCCTGAATATCTCAATACATAATTGTATATCTTGCCAACAGTTAATGTTCTTGTAGCAATAGTAACTCCTGTAGTGTCTGCATCTCCTACCGTAGCAAAATTTTTAATAACTAATGAATTATCTGTTAATGTCAAAACTGGTTTAACTATATCATTGCCTAATAATAAGTTAGCAATTACCCTTGCAGTAGTTACAGATGGAGACTGATGTTTGAATGCAAAATTGAAAGAGATACTGTTGGCTAAATATCCCGCAACTTTAACTGCTGTTGATTTTTTTGTTCCTGTTTTGAGGTCAACCGCCACCGCCGTATTGCTTGGCAACACAGGTACACCTGCATACGCCTTAGTATTATCATCATTTGCCACAACCGGCTTAGCTCTTAGTGGATTGTGTGCAAGGGTAATGCCGGAGAGAGTTTCCGGAAGTTCCTGCCCAAGTATAGCGTCTTTCATGCTTGTCGCCAAGTTCTTAAGCTCTATTGGTTTTGCAACAGAGCCATCTTGTTCTTGTGTAATCAGAAGAGCCGTGTCTGTAGCAGTTGTTGCTACAATACCTCCGTCTTTTCTTTGCTTTAAGGTTTGTCCTGTTAAGCTCATCTTTTATTCTCCTGTTTCTGTTTTAATATATACATCTTCTTCCCAAGACAGAATATTGTCCGGGTTGTCTCCGAATCTTATAGCGTTCTTAATAACGTGGGACACGATTGGTGTTAGGCGACCTTTTACAAACGCCCAAAAATTACTAATGAAGCTTGCCCACATTATTCTATACCAAGCAGTGCGTTTCCAGCCGAAATAGTGACCTTGCGGAACTCGCATGGAATCATTGACACTCCAAAGGTTGCCACATAGCCGTTGAGGTTGATTCCACCCCTGTCAGTTGTGACCTCGGTTGTGTTGTCTGGAAATTCACAATCATTAGACACTATGATGTAGTTGATTTTTCCTTCGTAACTCTGCCCAGCCGAGAGCTGAACCAGTCCCTTACAAGTATAATCTTTTTCTCTGCGTAATGTATTATTGCTCAAAATATCCTCCTATTTTAATTCAATGTTAGCGTTGCCGATGCATTTGAAATAACATTGCTATCCAGTAAACTGAGTATTGTTTCTCCGGTCCAATCGGTTGGCGTTGTTCCTGTTGCTACAAACACACAGCCATCAGTATTTATTTCGCCAGATATAACTGTTGACTCTTCTCCATCTGTTGAGACATTCGTGAAGTCGTCTGTGCCTTTGTATTCTTCGATTCTGTATGTCTTGCCAATAACTAAGTCGCCAGATGTTACTGTGTTTGTTCCGCCCCATTTGTATTTGACAATAATAGTATGACTGTCGGATGGGTCAATTACCGGTGCTGTATTGATATTGGTATAAATTACTCTTGTCGGATTTGCCGCCCCGTAGGAACGCTCCCAGCCATTTACTATTATTTTGTTTTCGTTCGACAACAATACTTCAAAATACAGCTCAACAAGTGTATATGCGGCGTTTGTGGTTTGTATTGCATTGTCGGTGTAATAGTATTCATCTGAACCTGTTGAGTTTTTTATGTATATTTTTAGTTCATTTGTTGGCGTGCCTGCGTTTTTTAGTATGCTGAATGCCCTAAATCTAAGCACATCGCCAATCTTTAGTGTGTTTGCGGGGATAACAATATCGCCATCTATGAGGACTGTGTCTTCTGTTGTGTCGGCTATCGTTTTTGGAGTGCTTGTAGAAAATAGTGTGCGAGACAAATTAATGTCCCTAAATACTTTTTTGCCGGTAATGGCATCTGTTATTTCTGATAGTTTGCTGTTTAGGTTTGGACTTTCCCATAGGTCACTTTTAATATCCTGTAATCTTGTGTTCATTATTCCTCCCATTTAAGGTATTTTTCTGAATCCAGAGCAATTACCTGTTCGCCCCAGAATGTGTTTTTTATCGCTGTGGAGTCTGACTTTATGTATATTTCGGGATTGTCATTGCTGTCGTCCTGACCCCAATATTCTATAATTGATTGTCTTTCGCCTGACTGTATGTTGCGAGAGTACACAAGAATACTATTCAGAGCCATCGGCACTTCACTTTCATCTATCAGTCTTTTTGCCATATACGTGATTGCTGGATGTTCGCTCGCCAAATAATCTTCGTATGCAATGCGGTACAACTCCTTGAGATTCCAAAGAAAGAAATTGTTATCCAGTACGCAGCGAGGATAGAATTGGCTGAGATAAATATTTGAGTTGAAATATTCCGGTAAACCAAGCGTATTGCCGACAGTTGCGAGTTTGTTAAAATGATTCGGCTGGCTAAGAGAGTAATCAAACCAAGTAGCCTCATCATCATATATATATGGCTCAAGTTGCTTGCCAAGATATTTGTTTGGCTTGCGGTCGCTTCCTTCTATTTCAAAACCGTTGTATTGGTTATAGAAATAAAACTGGCGTGTATCTATCCATTCTGTCGCAAGAACGGTTGATATTTTATTTCCTGAAATAACATCATAAACACCTGTGCTCCCAAGACCTTCCTGCATTGGCATCCAAAATTGTTCCCCAAAAAATCTACCTGCCAACAGGTTTGAATGGATTTTGCTATCGAACCCAACTCCCATTCGTATGTCGTATACTATGTTCCCTGCATAAAGTAGTATTGTAGCGTTTCCGGACACTGTGTCGTTTGCTACTATTTGAGTCACACCAAATTCTCTATCTATATCTATGTGCAGATTTGTGGCTATCTTTTGAATTGTTATCCTATATTGCCTACCATACTCAAAAAGAAATGTTTCGCCACAGATACTAATATTATCTATACTATATGTATGACTTCCTATTGTTAACTGGATTCCATTGCCATATATATTATCGTTCGTAAAACAGAGAACTGTCGAGAAAAAGAAGTCTGTGTCCGAAATTGAATAGCCTGTATTGATTGTCCTGTCGTCAGAAGGGTTATAAGCCCATCCGTTTGTCAGCTTAACTTTGTTTTTTCTCGTCTTATCATATATTCTCAACTATGCCTCCTCAAATGGCTTATTAACAAACAACGCTGAACTACTTATTGCTATAGACTCATTGACTGGTAATGTATTATTGCTTGTTTGCTTGTGTTTTATTGCTCCAAACGGGCAATTAGATATACAAGCACCTATTCCGCCATAACACCCAAACGGATTACAATTTGTTGAAAGTTTTGGCAAGTCATCATCAGATATATATATGTTACTCTTAGGAAGTGAAGTATCTGCCGTAGATGCCTTAGAGCCAGCACAAGCCCCAGAACATCCGGCAATGTGGACACACAATCCATTCGTATATAATTGCCCATTTATCCACGTCACGACGCTATTGTCGTGATAAATATGAGAAAACACATAAGGCACTGCAATGTAGAACCAACAATCACCTAAGTCTTTATTCATGTTGAGATAACTAACTACGTATTCAGACTCTACAAGGCTATTAACAAAACTAATCGCAAGCTCAATATTTGGCTGTTTATATACTTGTGCTCCCTCATCCCAATAAATATTTTGATATTTGTTATAAAAGTATTTATTTGTGAAAAATATATCCCCGCAATTAATAATAACAGTATCATCATAACTGAAAGGGTTGCTATTATTACTCCAGTAAGCTTCTAATCTGAATATATTGTATTTACATTCCTTTCCAGCCCCACAAATTGATTTGTCAATATATAGTTGACAACCACTTTGCGATTTGTCATTTAATTGACTTAGTGAATCCCAATAATTGCCAAGTCCAACTTCATTTTTCAATACTGGTTTCGCAACGTTTCGTGCTTGCAGTAAGCTGTTTAGGTCACTATCTGCATTTTGTGCTTTTATTCGTATCTCTGTTTTAGCCTGTACAGGCTGACTATTCCCTATCCAATTGTTTGCCACTGTTCAAGTCCTTTGGTAGGCACAGGCGAACCTGCAAATGCTCGAATCCAGAACTGAAAATAATCTCTTTGGTTGTCGTCTGGTTCGATGTCAAATGTCAAGGATTCGCCCCGCCCAGTATATATTATTATGCTGTCTTCAAAATTGCAATCTGCTTGCGTTGATGCCCTACTCATCCTTACCTGCACATACCCAAAGCTCTCAGTTGTTGGATTTCTCCAAGACAGAATAAAGCAATTTGTTTCCGGCTCAACAAGAAATCCGCTCACGTTTGAACTAATACTTGTTTTAGGCAAATTGTTTGCGTTTAAAGCATTTTTATACATATTTGCAAATGTTTGCCCAATTTCTGATTTTTCATGGTTAAACAAAAAATGGTTCAGGTCAGGCATTTTATTTCTCTGAAATCTGAGACGCTACAAGCGATGCAAATGCAGGATTTGCAGCAAACACAGGAGCTATTGCTTTTATGAACGATTCACTGTGGATAAGAGCATCTACAAGCTGAGGAATGTCCATTGAGTTATATCTTTTTATTGCAACATTTGTTTGGCTGAATACACTTGTTTCGGTATTGTTTATTGGGTTTAAAGCTTTCATCGCTATATTCATTTTAGCACTTCCGTTTTCATCCCAAAGCAAACTATCGTCACCAAGTTTAGGTATATAAATAACGTTTGCAGATGAATATATTGTGTTATTGTATATAAATAACCCTTCTGTTGTATCAAATTCATACGTTAGTTCATACTTCATTATTGGAGCAGGATTCAACATATTCAGTATTACTGATATGTGTGATGAATAAGATTCGTTTGCTCCCGATATTTCGGCGGTTATTGTTTTTTCAGTTATATCCATTCCTATGTTCTCGATTCCTGTTATATCGCTTAGAACGTGTGTATGTGTTAATGCCGCTTTTAATGCTAATGCTGAAACAAGTCCGGAAATATCTTCAATAATATGGTTGTGATTGCCTTCGGATATATTACCGCTTCCTGTTCCGAAAGCCTTGTTAAATGCGGTTGCTTTTGTTTCGCCGGTTATCCTACCGTTTGAATCCGTAAATAAGACAAAATTATCCTTTCGGACTCCGCCAATCCATAATTTTCCATCAGCACTTATATATCCATGAGAGTGTGTATCTTCTGCTTTATCGTCTATAGCATCTTCCAACTTATCCATATTTCCGTTAAATTTGTCTTTGACTGTTGTCCCATTGTCGCCAAGTGCCAAGTCTTCTAATCCTAAACTCATACCTTTTCTCCTATAATATTATAAATTGCTCTATAAGTATGTCGGCTGTTAACACATTATAATATGTACCCATATTAGACCAACCATCCATCAAAGCTATTCTATTGTTACCATTTTCTAATTCCAATTTCAGAAGAACTCCATTGAAGTGCTTGCCACCGATATATTCGTTGTATTTTATGTCATTGTTACACATATTTACATCGCAAGAAAATATCGGAGCACTCTGAATTTCGGAGCTCATCAGCATAACTGCCTTGCCTCCGCCTATATCGTTTATTTCGTTGATAATTCCGTTGAACGTGCTAACATCGTTTGGCTCAATGAACGCTTCCAGTTCGACTTTTTCTCGCCAGCCCTTGTGAATTGTAACGGTATTGTAATTGATGTTCTCGTATTTAGACAAAATCGGGCTTGCAATGTACTTTAGATTGCACCTGCTGATTTCCGTGTTTCCGAATTTCACTTTGCCATTATAATTCAATATCATTACTATTTACCTCTGTCAGCCATTTTAACTTATTTGTTGGGATTTTGTCAAGTGTTTTTTGTTCACTTGTGCTATTTATTTGCAACAGCTCGCATTGGAGTGTATCTTCTTTTCGTTCCACGCTATTCACATACATAACCATTTCGCCGTGTGAGACAATATCACCAACGCTTAAATCTGTTTGCAACGTCTCTAAATCTATCGCCTGCACAATGTTACCCACCTGTCCACGATACCAAAATATAAGAAGCCGAACGAGCCAATGCAAATCTGTTTCAGCGAAGTTAGCATCCCGAAATTCTTTCGACAGATTACGGAAACTATTTTTGCCCTTCAGGGATATTATCTTCTCTTTGATTAGTGGAGTTGAACCTGTTGCAGAAAAGGAAATCTGCTTACTGAAGTCCAATACCTTACCATTCTTGAAAAACATATATTTGCCTGAAATAGTCAATAACGTACGAATAAAATCTTTGAAATTGTGTTTATCAGGGTTAAACAATCCTATTGTGTTTGAATCATTTGCGAACGAAACTCCGCCGCCTTCTTTTATTGTCACCTGTATAATTGGACTATCTATTTCACCGAAAACAAAAACTTCTGAATTCTCTGCCATAAATCTCCAAGATAGCCCAGAAAGCATATAACCTAATTTGTTTGAAGAACTAAATTCTTCGGGAGGCAATATTCTATTATTGATATTTTGCTCTATGGCGGATGATAGCATTAACCTTATTTCATTCTGGTGGGTATATGCGTAATTGCTTTCCTCCGCTCTAACTTTTATCGTATAGCCTGAATCCTCGTCTCCTTCTATGTCTTTACGCAATGATAAGTAAATGGTTGTACCGTTGCTTAGGTTTACCCGATTAGGTACGTTATCTGCATTTACTATGTTGTTTGATAATACAGGCTCTTCTTCCTTTATTGTGAAATTATTCCAAAAACGAACCTTTTTTTTAGCCAAATATTGAGCTGGAACAGATATATCGGTATAGACCGTATTATTAAATGTTCCATCGGAAACAAAGAGAGAGATGTTCACGTTTACAGAATCAACTTCTCTTTTGTCAACCCAATTTACCTCAATATAGTCATCCCTTTGTAATACTGCATTTTCAGACGGGAAAAACCTTTGAGCTATACCGTTAATTCCAAATCCATTCATATCTATGTAATATCTTGTTGGTGTGTTTATCTGTATCTCGTTTGCCACGATTTCGCCAACATCTATGCCTGTTTGTATTGGTGTGTTTGACGCATATTGAATTGCCTGTGTTAAGAGGTTTCCAACACTTGGATTTGGGGTTGTCAATTGTTCGTTGAATATTCTAAGGTCTGATAGGTCATCAATATTCTCAAAAAAGAGTCCGTATATAGACAGCAGTTCAATTGTCGCTTCTCCGCTCTTATAATCTCTCGCATATCCGGACATATCGGGGATTCCGACAAAGGAAAGGCTATTGTTAACAAAAATCTCCACCCTGCAATCAATATATGGGGTCGGCACAGTCTCTGTTGTTATTTCGTTTCCTTCTCTTGGTACGGGCACTTGTTTTTGTAGCATATTTTTGCTGTTCATTTTATTAAGAATGTCTTCAGCAAATGCACCTAAGGGAACAACTTTTAGTTTGGCTCGTTTTCCTTCAAATGCAAAGAAGTCTTCGTCAACAAACTTGTCCGGCTCAATGTCTATCTCTATTAGTCCCTTCAAATCTTCTTTAGTTTGGTAGGTGGATTCGCCCTCCGTTCCCGTGAAAGTTGGATATATCTTTATTCTGTATTCGAGCATTAGAATTTCCTCCTGCGACTATTTCCAGCATCAACCCTGCGTGCAAGCTGAACATCATCTATATACTGTCCATGCATTTCCACGACAAGAGAAACTTGCCTGATGCTATCCGCCACAGAATCCAGCTTCTTCGAGAGTCCTGTTGTGTCAAATTGGTTATTTATCACCGGATTATTTGGTACGCTTGCAATATTTTGGCTTGGCAACCTATTTAGGGATTTCGTTTCGAGGCTATTCTGCAGTGTATATAGAAATTTCTCATTGCCGACTGTTGCTTTTCTACTGAACACAAATTCGCCTTTTTCTGCTTCTATTATTGTCCCGCCGTCCCGATGTCTCCTTCCTCCAACAAGTCCACCTTTTTCAAACTTTTGGGCGGAGATATTTGCGATACTTGTAGCTGTGATTGCCGCCAGCATAGCCATCAGCGGTATTGCCAACCATGCAGGATTGTCCTTCCATATACGAACCATACCAACAGAACTATTAACAATTGTTTCGCCGATTGCGACCTGCTGTTGTCTCTGCAATGTTTTTCTCTTTTCCGCTTCCGCCTGTTTGTCTACTTTTGCCTTTTCACGTTCTACCCAAAGAGAACTGCGATACTCTTCTCTTGCTTGCGTGTCGATTGCATTTATCCTTGCCGCCTTTTCCGCTTCTATTTGTTCAAGCCTACGATTCAGGTATGCATCGTACAGTTCGGTCATTTGGGATAGGAATTGCTTTGTGTGGTCAGTGATGGTCTGTGCGTGCTTTTTGTTTTCTTCGACTTCTATTTCTTGCAACATTTCCTTTTGCTGTTCTTCTGGGAGGTCTGAGTCCTGTATCGCCCGCTTACGAATGCTCAGCTCACTCTCTCTTCCAAATATGTTTGCACCTATTTCGCCTGCAAGTCCGAGTTCCTGTTCTTTCTGTACTTGCGTGTTTATTGCATCGATTGCCTTTTGGCGTTCTGAGATTATTTTGCGAATAATGTCTGTATATTCTTTGTGGTTTTCGAGATTCTCTTGATTGTCTGATAACCAAGTCTCCATTTGCTTTATTGACATTTTGTTAGCATCTATGGCTATTTTTGCTGATGTTAGCTGTTCTTCTGACAGGTCGGCAAGTTTGGCGTCCTGCTCTTTTCTTTCTTTGCCGGCTTGTATTCTTTGGAATAGAATTACATTAATATCCTTTTCAGCATTACGTAATTCTTCTTGCAGGTCTAATTCAGCCTTGACGGATTCTGAGTCTGTCATTCCAGACAAGGTGCTCAACCTGTCTTTATATAGTTTGTCTAACTTTTCTTGTGCTTCATTGTATTCAGTTTCAGTTTTTGCTATTCTCTTTTGCTGTTCTGCTGCCTTAATGTTTTCGGATAGACGTTTGTCGGTTAAATTGTATAGGTCAAGCTTACTGGTTGCCTGCAACTTCTCTTGTTCAGTTTCATTGTCGGTTAGCTCTGTTACTTTCCTGCTATATGCTTTTTGTGCTGCGATTAAATCGTTAATTGATGTTTCCCCAAGCTCGAATTGTTTTTTTGCCAGTGCCCACGCATGGTCTCGGTCTTTTATCTTTGCTTCTTCTATTTCCGATGCGGATGGGGTGATGGTTTCAGACTCTATGTCGTCAACAATAGTGTTAAGTTCTATTATTTTCTTGATATTTTTAAAAGCATCCATATCTGCTTTCACGGACTCTTGCCATTCAGTCAATACTTTCTTATGTTCTATGGCTTTCTTGCTTTTAGATTTATCTTTTATTGCTTCATTATTCAGCTGCTCCTGAACAGCAGTTAGGTATTCTGTATATTGTTTGACAAAAGAATCATACTCTTTAAAACTCTGTTTGGCTTCCGTATACTCTTCTTTCCTAAAACCACGTAATACGCCACTGAGAGAATCACCCATTCTTGTTTCGATCGGATTTGAAAACTTTCTTCGTCTTATACCTATTCTTTTTTCCGGTGTATCATATCCACCATCCATAATAAATTCAGTTTTTGCTTCTCGAATAGCATTTGCTTTTTGTTCATTGCGAAGTTCTCTCTGAGCTTTCAAGCCCTCCTTCAGTTTCTCGTTATAGGTCTCAATTTTGTCGCTGGAAATTTGGTAAGTTTCTGCAAGCTTACCTTGTACCGTGTTCAGGAGCGTGGCTTCTGCTTTTGAGAGCGAAACACCCCTTGCTTCCATTTCTTTATAGTGTATGTATGTTGCAAGCAGTTCATTTTGTTTCTTGCGAGCGTCTATTTCTGTTTGTATACGAGTGCTTTCTTTCTCTGCAATGTCTTTTTGAAACTTCTCCATTTCTTCTAAGTCTTCTTTGTGTTTGCCAACGAAATAAGCAACAGTGCCTAATAGAGCCAGAGTCCCCATTATGGCGAGATTCTGCTTTGTAATTAGTCCGAGCTTCTGAATTGTTTTGCCGAGTAGAGTAAATGCAATAACTGCTGTGCCAATAGTGGCAATCAGTCCGTCCAATCCCTTCATTAGAGGAGTAACAAACCCATCAACAAACACAACGCCTTTACCGAGAGTTTCACCAATACTGACACCCAGTTGCATAAATGCACCACGCAATCTTTTTAACTTCATATCGGCAGTTTCCATTTGTTCGTTGAATGCCTGTTGTGTAT
>Ga0265294_10010601_pt1 | contig 10459 bp, 10 predicted proteins | sample MunlanPumphouse3_FD_192504 | JGI IMG/M metagenome (GOLD analysis project Ga0265294, IMG submission 192504) | Groundwater microbial communities from a municipal landfill in Southern Ontario, Canada - Pumphouse #3 | ecosystem: Environmental > Aquatic > Deep subsurface > Groundwater | place...
CTATTTTGTTTGTTATTTAGTTGTAATTACTTTAGCGATTAGCTCTTTTAAAATTGCCATCAATCTTGGGATAAACACTATCGACAAAATGACTGAATTTATGAAGCTGTTGCTTCCTGTTCTTTTAGTGCTTTTAACAGCTTTAGGAGGGCTAACTTCGGTAGCCTTATTACAGCCCTTTCTTTTAGTTTTTTTCAATTTTTTATCGGCTTTTACCCAAAATTTTATCTTTCCTTTAATCCTTTTAACAGCTATTTTGTGTATTGCTAATAATCTTTCTGATCATTTTAAGGTTTCTCGTCTTGCCGGCTTTTTTCAACAAATAAGCAAGGTGGGTATCGGTTTGGTCTTAACCATATTTATTGGGGTAATCTCGGTACAGGGAATTGCTGGCGCTGTCACCGATGGTGTTACTTTAAGAACAGCTAAATATATGACAGGTGCCTTTATACCTGTTGCCGGTAGTATGTTGGCTGATACTCTTGATGCGGTAATTGGCGGGTCCTTATTACTAAAAAATGCACTAGGTTTAACCGGAGTCTTGGTATTAGGGGTAATAATCTTTTTCCCTCTTTTAAAAATAATTGTTTTAGCAGTAATCTATCGACTGGCCTCTGCTCTCATCCAACCCCTGGGCGATTCTTTAATTGCTAATACATTAGAGAAAATGTCAGAATGCCTTTTTTTAGCTTTTGCTGCTGTAGCTGCTGTGGCGGTTATGTTCTTCATGACAATTACAATTATTGTCGGTGCAGCTAATTTTACGATAATGCTAAGGTAGGTGAATATCGATGCAGGCCTTATCCGAGTTAGTTCGTAATATTATTTTAATTATCTTCTTAACCACCTTTTTAGATCTGATTATGCCTTCAAATACGATGCAACGTTTTGTCAAGGTTGTGATGGGTCTATTTATTTTAATTGCTATTTTATTGCCGATTTTTAATTTAATTAATAAAGAACAAAACTTAGCCGCTTTTGTTTGGCAGCAGGACGAACATTCTGCTTTACAGTTTAATAGTATCTTAGAACAAGGTGAATATTTAGAAAAGGCAAATCATGATTTAGCGTGGGAGAATTATAGACAGAAAATAGAAAAACAAATGGAAACTGTAGTTAAGGAGCTTCACGGTTTAGATGTAACAATAAATACCAAGTTAGTACCGACAGCAAACGAAAACTTTCAAGAATTAGGACAAGAAATTATAGTTACAGTAAATTCAGCTAATAACGGTGAAAAAAGGGAAAGGGGGTTATTACAAACACAAGTAAAAACCACTTTATTTCAGTATTTCGGAGTAAAGGAGACTACACAGATAGAAATAGTTGGAGGTGAGTTCGATGAATGAGTTCTATAAATCCTTACTTGATCCTAAAGGAAGATTTGGATTTTGGGGTATTTTTCTCTTGATTGTCCTGGGAATTGCCTTGATGGTTGTTCCAGGAATGTTTTTAGAGCCAAAAGAGGCGAGATACTCTACGGAAAATCCCGCTCTAACCCCTCAAGATATTTCCCCAAATTCTTCTTCATTAGGAAGTTTGGAAGAAGCTTTAGTCAAACAGGCAACAAACATTTTAAGTCAAGTTAAGGGGGTTGGAGAAATTTCTGTTGCTATTAGTCTTGAGTCAGGACAAGAACAGGATTATGCTCGTAATCTTAATAATCAAAAAGCTGTTGTTGAGGAAAATGATCCGCAAGGGGGAGTAAGAGTGACTACTGAATTTGACGAACAAACAGAATATGTTTTGGTACAAAATAGAAACGAACCTTTACTTCTTAAGGAAAAGGCGCCTCGGATTAAAGGTATCTTAGTTGTAGCTGAAGGTGCTATTCATACTGAAATAAAAATACAATTAAGTAAAGCGTTGCAGTCTTTATTTGATTTACCGGCACATAGAATCATGATACTCCCAAAGGAAGGAAGGTAATGAAAGGTGACCACAATATTTATTCGTTTTAAAAATTTGCTGACATTTGGTCTAGTCATCCTAAGTATTTCATTTATTTGGTTTGCTTTAACCACTGATTATCAAAAAAATGAAATATTAGCTGAGGAAGAAAACAATCTTTTGGTAGTGGCTGAAGAAGTGGTTGAAGAAACAATTTCTCAACCACAAATTACGATTATCGCTGAAGAGGCAAAGGGGTTAAAAGACAACTTTTTTAATGAATACCGTTTGGAAAGAGAAAGAACACGTAGTGAACAAGTAGAAAAATTAAATGAGGTAATCAATAATCTGAATAGTAGTGCGGATATTCGCCAAAAAGCCCAGGAAGAGTTATTATGGTTTACCAATAGTTTGGGAAAAGAAACAAAAATCGAAAATGCTTTATTGGCTAAAGGTTTTACAGATGCAGTAGCAGTAATAGAGTTAGAATCTGTAATGGTAATTGTCCCTTCTGAGGGGTTACGTGATGATGAAATTGCCCGGATAGCTGATATTGTGACTATGATATCAGGATGTGATATGGAGGACATAATTATTGTACCGAAGGCCTGATTTTGGTTTATTGTAAATTAATTTAAAATTAGAAGGAAAATTTCGGAAATTATAGAATTAAGTTAATATATTGTAGAAACAACGCTAGATAAATCTTATTGAATTGGAAGATTATTAAATATGAACTTTTGGAAAAGTTACAAAACAAATGAAAAACTATTACTTCTTATAATTATCTTATTTATGATATTTAGTATTGTCGTAAATGGTGTTATTTATTATGAATTTTATAAGTTTACTTCTAATAGTTTGCTTAAAACCAATGCTGATTTAGGGATACAATTAATTGATGCTAAATATCCTGGCAGATGGTGGGTAGAGAATGATAAATTATATAAGGGAAAGGTTTTAATTAATAATAATTACGAAATAGTAGAATTGATTAAGAAAAACGCGAATGTAGAATGTACTATTTTTTTTGATAACATCATAATTGCGACTACTATAAAAGATGATGATGGTTTAAGGGCAGTAGGGACAATGGCAGAGGAAAAAGTAATAGAGACAGTATTTGCTGAAGATAAAGAATATCTTGGTTTAGCAAATGTGGAAAATGTAGAGTACGAAACCATTTATCTTCCGATCAAAGATGGCTATAATAAAATAATCGGCATGTTCTTTATTGGCATACCCAAACAACTTATTCAAGGTCAACTCGAGAGTATAATAAATCGCATTATCTTAGTAACAGCTTTATTGATTTTATTTTCAGCTTTCTTAGTTCACTTTTTCACTTCCAAAGTTATTATCAAACCTCTGAGATATGTAGAAGACCATTTACAGAAATTTGCCAGAGGTGATTTAACCACTGATATTGATCAAAAATATTTAGAGAAAAAGGATGAATTTGCGGAGATAGTATATGCTACCAAAATAACTAAAGATTCTACCAAGACGATCGTAAAGTCCATTTTCCAGAATTCACAAAATATTAACAGTCAATCTTCTAATTTAACTGCGGTATCTCAAGAAATGTCTTCTGCTTCGGAACTGGTCACAACGGCAATCCAGGAGATTGCGCAGGGATCGGGTACATTGACGACTAATTTACTTGAAATTAATGAAATAACGCATCGTTTTAATCAAGAACTAGAGAAGATGATTGTGGTAATAAGGGAGATTAATTCTGATTCTGAAAATGTTAAAGTGATAACTGATGAAACAAACAGTAATATGGAGTTATTAAGCGGGTCAGTTAATAACTTTACAAACTCTTTCAGTAGCTTTGTTAATAAGTTTGCAAACTTAGGCAATAACATATTAAAAATTAATGAAATAAGTGCCTTTATTAATGAAATTGCTGATCAGACCAATTTATTAGCTTTAAATGCCGCTATTGAAGCAGCAAGCGCTGGGGAGGCAGGTAGAGGTTTTTCCGTGGTAGCGGATGAAATTAGAACATTAGCAGAACAGACAAAATCTTATTCTGAAGATATAAACAAGTTGATTATGGAGATTTCCGATGAATCAAGTGAAGTAATTGATAATAACGGAAAAGAGCTGAATAAACAATTAGAGGAACAGTTTGTGATTATTATTAAAGCTTTAAATTCTTATCATAAAATAATTTCTATTATTAATACCATGATTACCAAATTAGAGGCAGTAGAAGCAGGAGTATTTTACATAGATAAACAGAGAGAGGTAATTTTAACGAATGTAGAAGAAGCTACCAATATATCCCAGGAGGTTTCTGCTTTATCTGAAGAAATAGCCGGTTCTTCTGAAGAGTTAAATGCCTCTACGGAAGAATTAAAGAATACTGCTCAAACCTTAAACAAGATGACTGAAAAAATGATTAATAAAGTAAATAAATTTAAGATTTAAAACTTGCATTATGATAATAAGTAAATTATAATTGAGATGTTTTAAAGATAGCGATGTCTAGGTTAAACGAGTCACCGACGTTTAACTTGGCTTCGGTGAAAAAATAAGGGAGGTGAGGCTGAAATGTCTTCTATGTCATTTAATCAAGAAAAGAAAAATGAGATTATTAACAAATACCGGGTTCATGAAAAAGATACCGGCTCTCCAGAGGTTCAAATTGCTATTTTAACGGAGAGGATTAACTACCTGACAGAGCATTTAAAAGTTCATAAAAAGGATCATCATTCTAGGCGCGGACTTTTAAAGATGGTTGGTCAACGTAGGCATTTATTGAACTATCTTATGAAAAAAGACTTAGACAGATACAGAACCATTATCGGGAGTTTAGGTCTTAGAAGATAAGAGCGGTATACCGCTCTTATTTTTATATTAAATAATTATCAAGAGGACAATAATTGGTATTTTATTTAATTATGGAAGGGAATAATAAAACTTGTGTAGAATAAAGTCAATGTTTAAAGTAGAAGAAAGAGAAATAAGGGAATAAATGTAGGGAGGTTATAGTATTATATGGAATATCCGTATCCGATTTTAAGAAAGCAATTAGATCTAGCCGGTAGAAACCTAGTTCTAGAAACAGGAAGAATGGGTAAACAGGCCGGAGGGGCAATTTATATTTCCTATGGTGATACTTGTTTATTGGCAACTGCAACTGCTTCATCACAACCCAGAGAAGGGATTGATTTTTTCCCGTTAACGGTAGATTATGAAGAACGTCTTTATTCAGTTGGAAAAATCCCCGGAGGATTTATTAAAAGAGAAGGACGACCCAGTGAAAAAGCGATTCTTTCCAGTAGACTTATTGACAGACCAATTCGTCCGCTGTTTCCTGAAGGTTATCATAATGATGTTCAGATTGCTGCTACCGTACTGTCAGTGGATCAAGATAATTCGCCGGATATAACGGCATTAAATGGGGCCTCCGCGGCGTTACATATCTCCGGTATTCCCTTTAAAGAGCCTGTTGGTGCAGTAATTGTCGGTTATGTTAATGGTCAACTCGTGATCAATCCTACCGTAGAAGAAGCGGCAAAAAGCCTTTTTCATTTAACGGTAGCAGGAACCAAAGACGCGGTGATGATGGTTGAAGCAGGATGTAAGGAAATATCAGAAGAGTTATGTTTAGAAGCAATTATGTTTGGCCATGAAAAGATTAAAGAAATAGTGGAATTTATTGAAGAATTCCGAGCGGAAGCCTTAGAATTAGGTTTAGCTAAGGAAAAGCAAGTGCCGGTCCTTGATGTAGTTGATCCGGAGCTGGAAAAGGCTGTTAAGGATTATGCCGAGGAACTATTACAAAAAGCGTTGCTGAATAAAAACAAAGCAGAACGTGAAGAAAATGTAAAAAAGATCAAGGATGATACCTTGTTCCATTTTACAGAAATTAATCCGGATAATCTTAAAGATGTAGATAGTGTTCTTGACACAATCATTAAGAATTATGTGCGAAAACTGATTAGTGTGGATAAAATTAGACCTGATGGCAGAGCTTTAGATGAAATCAGAACGATTACTTGTGAAACAGCTGTCCTGCCAAGGACTCATGGCAGTGGCTTGTTTACCAGAGGTCAAACTCAGGTTTTAACTATTGCAACTTTAGGGGCCATAGGTGATGAACAAATATTAGATGGTTTAGGTGTGGAAGAATCCAAACGTTATTTGCATCACTATAATTTCCCCCCATATAGTGTGGGCGAAACTCGACCCATGCGTGGACCGGGCAGAAGAGAAATTGGACATGGTGCTTTAGCAGAAAGGGCTCTGGAACCGATGATTCCTTCGGAAGAAGAGTTCCCTTATACGATTCGACTTGTTTCTGAGGTTTTAGAATCAAATGGATCAAGTTCGATGGGAAGTGTTTGCGGAAGTACCCTTGCACTTATGGACGCTGGTGTGCCAATTAAAGCTCCTGTAGCCGGAGTTGCCATGGGCTTGATCAAAGAAGGAGATTTTTACTCAATTCTTACTGATATTCAGGGTTTAGAAGATGCTAACGGGGATATGGATTTTAAGGTTGCCGGAACAAGTAAGGGAATTACGGCAATCCAAATGGATATCAAAATCTCCGGCATAAGTCGTGACATTTTACGCGATGCCTTAGAACAAGCACGTAAAGGGAGATTGTTCATTATGGACAAACTCTTAACGGCTATTTCAGAACCTCGTTCAGAACTATCTCCATACGCTCCTAGAATTATTACCATGACGATAGATCCGGAAAAAATCAGAGATGTCATCGGACCCGGTGGCAAAACAATTAAAAAGATTGTTGACGAAACCGGAGCAAAGATTGATATTGAAGATGATGGCAGAGTATTTATTGCGGCAATAAATACTGAAGCCGGGGAAAGAGCCATGCAAATGATTGAGAATTTAACCAAAGAAGTTGTCGTGGGCGAATTATATATGGGTAAAGTTATGCGGATTATGAATTTTGGGGCCTTTGTAGAAATACTGCCCGGCAAGGAAGGTCTCGTGCATATTTCTCAATTAGCCGAGGAACGTACTAATAAAGTAGAAGACGTTGTTTCCATTGGAGATAAGATTTTGGTCAAAGTGACGGAAATTGACCGACAAAACAGGATTAATCTTTCGCGTAAAGAAGCGCTTCGCGAACAAAAAGCCCCCGAAGAAGGAAAAGATAACTAGAATGGAAATGCGTGTATAATTAATATTACACGCATTTTATTTAATTTTAGGTTTTTTGATAATTATTCTAAGCCACCCTGCATATAGATTACGGTAAATAGATCTATAAAGAGGTGTGAAAAAATGCATGTCTTTTTTATAAGTAAAGGACGAATAATTTGGTATTTGACCATTGTTTTGTTGTTAATCTTAGGTTTTGTTTTTTGCAACTATTTTGTTAATAAAACAGAACCGACAATTAATCCAATTTATATGGGTAATACGCAAGAAAAAGCTGTAGCCTTAATGGTTAATGTAGATTGGGGTGAGAACATTATCCCTGATTTACTCAAAGTATTTAAAGAAAAAGAGGTTACAGCCACTTTTTTTATTTCCGGTAAATTTGCGCAGAAATTTCCGGAACTAGTTGTTAGTATCTTCAATTCGGGACATGAAATCGGTAATCATGGTTATTCTCATCCCCATCCTGATAAATTAAATCTCGAACAGAATATGAAGGAGATCAAAGATACAGAAGCGGTTTTTCAAGAATTAAAAATAAACTCTGCGAAAATATTTGCCCCTCCTTATGGTGAACACAGTAAAATAGTAGTGCAGGCAGCTAATTCCTTGGGATTTAAAACGATAATGTGGACATTAGATACTATTGATTGGCAAGATCCTACTCCGGAAGTAATCTTAAACCGAATTCTGCCCAAGGTTGACCATGGGTCCTTAATTTTGATGCATCCTAAAAACTGTTCCTTACAGGCACTTCCAAGCTTGATAGATTCACTAAGTCAAGATGGATATCAGTTTAAAAAAGTTACGGAGATAATTAAATCATAAAATAGATATTTCCAGCCATACTAATTTTAGCACGAAAATAAATTAGGAAATGGAAATAGCCATGAATCATCAGTGTAGGAGATTATTATTTTTATTTTTTTCTTTATTTTGTTTCTTTTTTTATGGTACAAACACGGTATTAGCCTCGTCTAGCCTGGATCTAACTGCAGCTTCAGCAATAGCAATTGATGCTGAGACTGGGAAGGTTTTATATCAGAAAAATGCGTTTCAGTTGAAGGCTCCGGCTAGTACAACGAAGATTTTAACGGCCATCTTAGCAATTGAAAGTGGCCGATTAGATGAAGAGGTTATAGTGAGCAAAAGAGCTGCTGCTGTAGGTGAGTCCTCAATCCATTTAAGAACAAATGACCGGATAATCCTAAGAGAACTTGTTTATGGTGCCTTAATCAAATCGGGGAATGATGCTTGTGTAGCCATTGCCGAACATCTTTTTCCCAGTGAAGAAGAATTTGTCGGAATGATGAATTTTAAAGCCCGCATTTTGGGGGCTTATAATACTACTTTTTATAACACTAACGGGTTGCCTCATCGTTATCATCTTACAACGGCATATGATTTAGCCCTGATAGCTCGGTATTGTTTGCAGAATTCGTTTTTCTCTGAGATTGTAATGACCAAAGAGCATCTTTTACATTGGACAAACCCTCGCAGAACAGTTTTGCTTACCAATACCAATAAGCTTTTATGGTTATATCCTGGGGCCACCGGAGTTAAAACCGGTACAACAAATCAGGCGGGAAATTGTTTAGTAGCTTCCGCCAAAAAAGAGCAGCACCACATTATTACTGTTGTCCTTAATTCACATAACCGTTATGGTGACGTACAAAAGTTACTGGACTATGGAATAAAAATAAAGGAGATTCAAGCTAATGCCAAAGAGTGAGCAAAATAATATTGTCAAAACTGAACTAAAAAATGGAGTAAGAATAATTTCGGAAAAAATTGACGGGGTTCGTTCCGTCTCAACAGGAATATGGGTGGGAGCAGGTTCGCGACATGAACAGGAAGGAAATGAAGGTATTTCACATTTTATTGAACATTTAATGTTTAAAGGTACCAAAAAACGTTCTGCGACTGACATTGCCGAGACACTTGATTCAGTCGGGGGACAATTGAATGCCTTTACCACAAAAGAATATACCTGTTATTATGCTAAGACTCTTGATGAACACTTTTCTTTGGGACTTGATGTCTTAGCAGACATGTTTTTTAATTCAACTTTTGACGAAAAGGCAATTAAGAAAGAACGCAGTGTAATTGAAGAAGAAATAAAAATGTATGAAGATACGCCGGATGACCTGATTCATGACTTTTTTGTGCAAACAGCATGGCCGAATCATCCTTTAGGTAAGCCGATTTTAGGTACGATTAAATCACTGGAAAATATCCGGAGGAAGGATATTCTTCGTTATATTCAAGATACCTATTTGCCTAATCGCTTGGTAGTAGCCATAGCCGGTAATATCGAACATGAAGAGGTGCAGGAGAAAGCTACTCAATTTTTTGGGAAGATGAAAGGACAAGAAGCTAAAAACGATCTTTCGACACCTGATGAAACGCAAGCGAATTCAGTAAATATCTCCCGTGATACAGGACAAGTTCAAATTTGTTTAGGCACCGGAGGATTATCACAGAAGGATGAGAGATTGTACGTCCTACATATCTTAAATAATGTTTTAGGTGGTGGACTTTCTTCGCGTTTAGTTCAATCAATTAGGGAAGAAAGAGGGCTTGCTTATTCAGTCTTTTCGTATCACAGTGCCTTTTGTGATACAGGCCTTTTTACTTTTTATGCTGGAACTAGTCCGACGAAATATGAGGAAGTAATCAGGATCTTATTAAAACAGGTTCAAGAAATTGTAGCAAAAGGGATTACGGAAAAGGAATTAAACAGAGCCAAGGAGCAGATCAAAGGAAATTTGTTTTTAGGATTAGAAAACGTAAGTAGCAGAATGACCAGGATAGGTCGGAATGAGTTGTGTTTAAACCGAATTATTCCTCCCTCGGAAATAGTTGAACGAGTTTTTGCGGTAACCTTAGATGATGTAAAGGACCTGGCTAATGATTTATTTAAAGATAATCATTTTACCTTAAGTACGATAGGACCTTTAGAAAAACCGCTGGAGCTACAAACATTTCTCTCGTGATATTACAGGCATAACCCTTCTTTACTTGCATAAAATTAGAGTAAAGGAGGGATTTATTATGAGTAAAATGCTTTTCTCCCTTTTTTTATTAATTGTCTTGATTTTGGCTGTTAAAACGAAAAGAAAGATTCGCTCTGTCAGAAATTTGGAGCGAATAGAGAATGCTGTTGAATCTCCTGCCTCTCTTGCTATTGGAGAATTAGTTGCTGTGGCGGGAGGTATTTATTTAGCCTTAACTCTCTTAACCACATTTTTGAAGATTTCCATGCCGGAAAGGCTTGTTTTCTTTAATTTCTCTGTAGATTATTTAGCTGCTATTGCCATAATTCTGGCCATATGTCAGCCGATTTGTTTAGTCCTGTATTATAAGATTATGCATAAACTCTAATCTGTGACCAATTTACGCGGAGTTTAGTATATTTGTT
>Ga0265294_10010602_pt1 | contig 10458 bp, 10 predicted proteins | sample MunlanPumphouse3_FD_192504 | JGI IMG/M metagenome (GOLD analysis project Ga0265294, IMG submission 192504) | Groundwater microbial communities from a municipal landfill in Southern Ontario, Canada - Pumphouse #3 | ecosystem: Environmental > Aquatic > Deep subsurface > Groundwater | place...
CGTTTTCTAACCTAACTCCTACACACGTTACTGTTGAACCCCAAGTTCCAATTGCATGTTCTACACTAACATATGGGGGTCTTTCATTACCAAATTCGTTTTTATACCATAAATGTACTCTTGCTTGATTTTTAATATCAAAGTCTATATTTATATCTTTTAATATTTTTAATAAATATTTAATAATTTTATCTTCCGCTTCATAACTAATATCTTCATCAAAATATACTATATCTATATCACTAATACCATGTTCTAAATCTAAATCATTATAATAATTAAAAACAGTTTGATTAATACTACCAGCTGCAACATAGTAATTTTTTAAACCTGATTTTTGTAAAATACTTAATACTTTTTTAAACCTTGGATTTAAAAATAATATGTTTTTCAAAATATTAATTTGTTCATTTAAAGATTTGTTTTTGCCATCTAACTTTTCCATTTTTTACTCCTATTAATAAAATGTTTTATAACCTAATTATACACTAATCAAATTATATTTGATATCCAAAAAAAAGATTTAGTAAAACTAAATCTCTCTTTCATTTCCATATAAAACGAGTAATTTATTATAAATTCCTGGTTCTACTTTATTAAGTGTATTAATTGTTAACTCTAAAGATTTTTGATATTCACCCTTAAAGAAAAGTATTTCTGAATTAGTCAAATATTGATCTAAATCTTCTATTGCTGAACGATAACGATTTCCATATATAATTGCCATTTCAGCAAACATCGCAGTTTTCATAATTTCTTTCGTTTTCTTAAATAACTTTAAAACTAAATCTCTTGCTGTGTCAACTCTAGTATTTAAAACTCCAATTGTAATAGGTTTTTTATCTAATTCTTTTACGATTTCTCTAATTGCACTTTGAGCCTCATTTAATTCAACAAAATAAGCTTTTGGAATAACTGGTAAATTATATTCTCTAATTTTTGATTTAGAGTCTTTTAATAATAATTTAACTTCTTCTAATTGTTGTCTTGCTCTAACTTCATCTTCTTTCATACTACTAATCGCATCTAACGAATTATCTAAACGATCTTCTATTGCTGAAAGTTTTAAAGTTAATAATTCTATCTCTTTAGTTAATTTAGAATAAGCAAATGTACTATTTCCAGTGTGATCTACCAATACTTTATGATCTGCATTTAACCCCTTTAATTCTTCTCTAATATTAGTTAGTAGTTCCATATCATCATTAGATAAGTTATACACAGTTTTGATATCTTCAATTTGGCTGAATATATCCGCAATTAAACCATTGATTTTGTTTAATTTTTTAATAAACGAATCATTAATTTCATCATAATTTTGTCTATTTATTTTTTCTTTTTCAAAATCATTAAAAATAGAATCAAAATAATCTAATAAAACTTTTAATTCAAATAAACTATCTTCTAAATTTAAAACACGACTACGAACCATTACATCTTCTAATTTTTTATTAGCTTCTGAAATGTTATATTCTATATTTAAATAATCAAGTGGATATCCACCACTAACCATTCTTTGGTATGTAGCTTCCGCTTCTGTAATCTTTTTAGGAATAATACTAGTTGCCATCAAGACAATCGCTGGGACTTCTTCTATAACAACTGCCATATGTTTCAGCATCTCGTCAATTGCTTTAATAATCTTTGTTACTTCTGTATATTCGTTATTTTCCATTACTCTTTCAAAATCTTCAAATCTTTTAGCAATGTTTTCAAATTGTAGCGAAATTGATTTAGCTATTTCACCATATTCTCCTCTAGTATCAGTGAACTTTTGAAACAGTTCACGATAAGTAGTTTTTAATTTAGTAATAATAATTCGATTTTTTTCTTCACTGTTAGTTATTTCCTTAATCTCATCCATTAAGAATTCAGAATTAGTTCTAACTTTATATATTTCCATCTCTAATTTAGCAATCTTATATATAGTTCCTTTATAATCCATTTGTGATAACGAAAATTCTGCTTCTAAAATCATTTCCGTTAATTTAGGTATTTGAGTCCCTTTTATAACTTTTAAACGATCTTTCCATTCGTTATACATCACTTCTAGTTTTTCGTTTTTTAAAAATGATTCGATTTTAGCAAGTTCTGGCATAATAGGCGCACCATCGATTAAATTCTTTTCAATATCAAGTTCGTCAATACGTTTTCTAATGTTTTTATTTTTGGTGTTTTGAATTATGTTGAGTACAATTACTACTAAAATAGCTGTGATAAAAAATAATGATATTGCTGTTAATATTGTTTCGTTCATTGTATTCACCTCACTATTATAATTCTATCACATTTTCGACTTTTTTTGCATACTTTTTTGAAATTTTCGATTTATTATGATTTGACATATCTAATAAAATTAATTATAATATCTTTTGTATTTTTATGGGGGTAATTATAAAAATGAAACAAAATGAATTCACATCCTTAATCACCGATTATATGGTTATGAAACCAGATGTAAGAAGTATTATTGGATATGGCTCTGCGGTTAAAAAACAAACTAACGATGACAATAGTGAAAAACAAATAGATTTAATATTAGCTGTTGAAAACGAAATAGGATGGCATCGATTTAACCATATGATTAATCCGGAAGATTATTCTGAAAAGGGAATTACTTTTATGCAAAAGCATCCTAAATTATTTGATTGGGGAACTCCTGTTAATTTTCTTTCTTATTTACCATATAAAAACAACAGTTTCAAATTAGGAGTTGTTGAATACGATAACTTGATAGATGATTTAACAGATTGGAAAAGCGGATATCTTGCTGGTAGATTGCAAAAAGCAATTAATATTGTCCAAAGTGATTCTAAATTAGATAACGCTATCAAAAAGAATCGCGAAAATGCATTAAGAGTAGCTTTAATGTTGTTACCTGAAGAAAAACATAACTTAAATGACCTATATTTTAAAGTTTGTTCTTTATCATATTTCGGTGATATAAGAATGTACTTTAAAATGGAAAATCCAAATAAAGTAAAAAATATAACTAGCGGAAGTTTTGAGGAATTACACGAAATATATTCTGAAGTTAATAAGGATTTTTATACAATCACAAACGAAACAATTGAAATTAATAAAGAATTATTAATCAGTCAAATCGAAGAACTTCCAAGTAGTTTAGTAAATTATATAGCTAAACATAATTTTAGTTTTGAACATTTAAATATGGATCAATTTATTTCTTTACAAAACTTGATTAAAGCATATCTTAAAGAAATGAATTTAAGAAGTAGTACTATCCAACCAATCAAGGGTATCATAATAAATGGAATTCAAAAAACTAAAAGATATGCCGAGCATAAACAAAGAAAAAGCCAACAAAAGTAATATTTTAGTTGACTATTTACATAAAACATAATATAATTATTAGTGCGATGTATCTAGCAGCGTTATTCAGAAGATTATAACGTGTTTATTCCCTTTAGGGGTTATTTGTAACTTGTGCTGCAAAGCGAAGATATTAATATAATACACCCTATAACCTGACTGAATAACCTCGATTTATTCGCAAATAGAATGGAGGAAAAAAATGTCAAGATACACAGGACCAATTTTTCGTAAAAGTCGTCGTTATGGATTTTCGATTACTGAAACTGGTAAAGATATAGCTAGAAAGCCATATATTCCAGGACAACATGGTAAAAAACGTGGTAAGAAGTTATCAAACTATGCAATCCAATTACAAGAAAAACAAAAAGTTAAATTCATGTATGGATTAACTGAAAAGCAATTCAGAAAAACATTTGAAGATGCTGGTAAGTTAAAAGGAGTTCACGGTGAAGATTTCTTAAAAATTCTTGAAAGTCGTTTAGATAACCTAGTTTATCGTATCGGATTTGCATCTACTAGAAACGGTGCTAGACAATTAGTTAGCCATGGACATATTCTTGTTAATGGAAGCAAAGTTGATATACCATCTTATAGAGTAAAACCAGGAGATGTAATTAGTGTTAAAGAAAATGCTAAAGATATGATTGTTATTAAATCTGCTTTAGAAGCTCTAAACAAACGTGTTGAATTTGTTACATATAATGAAGCTAATATGTCAGGAACTTTTGTAAGATATCCTGAAAGAGGCGAATTAAACGCCGATATTAACGAATCACTTATTGTTGAATTCTATAATAAATAAAATTAAAAGAATATTGAAAAATATTCTTTTTTTTGATTCTTAACTAAGGAGTGGCTTTTCTTAATTTATATAATTATATGTTATATCTAAATTATTATTGAAAATAACCAAAAAAGACATTAATTTCTAATGTCCTTTAATCTTATTTAATAAATTTTCCAATATAGTATTTTTTCTTTCCTCTTTTAATAATAACTAATTCATTTTCAATGGCCATTTTCTTTGTAACTAATAGATTTTCATCTGTTACTTTTTCATCATTAACAGTAATAGAACCACTATCAATAAATTCCCTTACTTCTCTACGACTAGAACATATTTCATTGTTAATTAGAACATCGATAATCGTTTGTTCATTACTAATAGTAAATCCTGGAACATATTTCAATGCCGCAACTAAATCTTTAGAATTAATATCTTTGATATTGCCATTAAACAAGGCTTCACTTATTTTAACAGCATTATCAAATTCTTCTTTACTATGAATAAAAGTAATTACTTCTTCAGCTAATTTCTTATGTGGTAATCTTAAGTGTGGTTCATTTGCTAAAGATGTTTCTAACAATTCTATTTCTTCTTTAGATAAAAAGGTTAATTTTTTCAAATATTCAATAACTTTAGAGTCTTCTGTGTTGATTAAGAACTGATAAAACTCATAAGGAGTTGTTTTAGTCTTATCTAACCATACAGCATTTCCTTCACTTTTTCCAAATTTTGTACCATCTGCTTTTGTAATTAGTGGCATGGTGAAAGCATATGCTTCCTTACCAGTTTTCTTACGAATTAATTCTACACCAGCAGTGATATTTCCCCATTGATCTTGCCCACCTATTTGTAGTATACAATTTTTGTTTTCAAACAAATACAAGAAATCTAAAGCTTGTAAGATCATATAAGAAAACTCAGTATAAGTAATACCAATATCTAATCTACTTTTAACTGTTTCTTTAGCTAACATATAATTTAAACTAAAATATTTACCATAATCTCTTAAATAATCAATAAAATTAATATCCTTAGACCAATCATAATTATTAACTACTTCAAATCCAAAAATATCTTCAACTTGTTTGCGTAATTTTTTATAATTTTCTTCTAATTCCTTTTTTGTAATCATTGGTCTTTCAGCATTAGGTTTTGGGTCGCCTATAAGTCCTGTTGCTCCTCCAACTAAAAGTATCGGATGATGTCCTGCATCCTTTAATCTTTTAGCTACTAAAAACGATGAATAATGACCTATATGTAAACTCTCTCCTGTTGGATCTGTTCCTATATAGAAAGTCATTCCCCCATTATTTAGTTTTTCTTCTAAGTCTGGACTTGATGTACTTTCAATAATACCTCGCCATTTTAATTCATCAAATAATTTCATCTTTAACACACTCCATAATCTTCACTCCACTACTAGTACCAAGCCTTGTAGCACCTGCTTCTATCATTTCTAAAGCAGTATCATAGTTTTTAATTCCACCACTTGCTTTAATTTCTAAAACATTACTTTTGCTTTTATTAATTAATTCTATATCTTCAATTGTAGCACCTCTTGTACCAAAACCAGTAGAGGTTTTAATAAAATTAACAAAAGTTTCATTACATATTTCAGTCATTTTTACTATTTCTTCTTTAGTCAAATAACATGTCTCAATGATTACTTTTAGTACTTTACCATCAATCGAATCTCTAATTTCTTCTATTTCTTCTTTGATATATTCATAATCCTTATCCTTTAGCGCTCCAATATTGATTACCATATCAATTTCAGTAGCACCATTTTCAACAGCACCAATAGCTTCATATACTTTAGTAGCTGTTGTGTTCATTCCTAATGGGAATCCAATAACTGTGCATACCTCTACATTAGTATCCTTTAATAATTCACTTGCTAAAGACACATAATATGGATGTACACAAACAGACGCAAATTGATATTTAATTGCTTCATCACATAATTTTTCAATATCTCTTATGCTCGCATCCATTTTTAAATTCGTATGATCAATATAACTATTCATAATATCCTCCTAAAATAAAAGTTATTACAAATATAGGGACGAAGACCGCGGTACCACCCTATTTCATAATAACTATGCACTTTTCTTGTAACGTAAGTAACGCTTTGATTCAAAATATGTATTTCATTATTTAACTTTGACTAATTTTCATCACCATTAGTTTTCTTATTACCTATTAAATAATTACTAAGTATTTATCACTATCAAATTTTCTTATCAATTTTTGTCCCTAAACCATTATCATATGGATTTTTCGGTTTTTCTTTATGAAAAATTGGTTTTTCAGCAGGTTGAACTTTCTCAACCTTTAAATGTTTCTTTTTCTTAGATTGAAAAAATATTTGACCAGATATACTGGTTATTCTTATCATAATATCACCAACTTATAAAATAATAACATATATTGCCTAATAAAACAATATTCTTTAATCTTTTTATCTTCTTTTTTCAAATTCTTCTAATTTAAATCCTGCTTGTCTATAATCACTATCTAAAATATTATGTATTCTAGTAATTGTTTCTTCTCTTACATCGTAATCTAAATGATGCAACTTTCCAGATAAATCTCTTGCCCATTTTATATTACTTAAAAACTGTTCTTTTAAAAAAGGCGAGACTTTACCAATTACATTAGCATTTCTTTCTATTTTACTCAAATAATGTTCACTATTCATAATATCCTCCTATATTATAGATTTTTATCTGTATCTTCACTGTGAATTTGTTCAATAATGCTTTCAATTTTTTGAGCATTACCAATTGATTCATCAAATACAAAAATTAACTTTGGAATATGTCTAATATCAATACGATCCGCTAATTCTCTTCTAATGAATCCACTAGCATTATTTAATGCTTTCAAAGTTTCATCTTTATTTGATTCGTTTAGTACTGTTACATATATTTTAGCAAAACTTAAGTCATTTGTTACCTTACAATCGGTAATAGTGACGAACTTTATATCACTATCTTTTATTTCATTTGCTAATATATGACTGACTTCTTTTATAATGTTGCCTGCGATTCTATCTGTTTTAATACTCATAATTCACCTCTTTATAACTATATTGTACCATTTTTTTATATATATTAAAAGAAAAAACTGTAACCAGTTTTTATCTTTTAATTTCTACCATTTCGTAAGCTTCAATAATATCTCCAACTTTTATATCATTGTAGTTTTTAATTGTAATTCCACATTCTAAACCTTTTTTAACTTCTTTAGCACTATCTTTTTCTCTTTGAACAGTATCGATAGTTCCATCATATATAACAATTCCATCTCTTATTACTCTAGTCTTAGCATCTCTTTTTATAAGACCATCAGTAACATATGATCCAGCAATTGTTCCGACTTTTGAAAACTTAAATAGTTGTTTGACTTCAGCTGTACCAAGTACCTTTTCTTCATAAATAGGATCTAGCATACCTTTCATAGCTGCTTCAATTTCTTCAACTAATTTATAAATAATATTATAAAGTCTAATTTCAACTGCGTTATCTTTGGCATAATCTTTAATTGTATTAGTAGGTCTTACATTGAATCCAATTAAGATAGCATTTGAAGCTTTAGCTAATACAACATCACCTTCTGTGATTGTACCAACACTACTTCTTACTACTTTAACCTTAACACCCTCTACTTCAATTTTTTCTAAAGAGTTTTTAACAGCTTCAGCACTACCATTAACATCAGCTTTTATAATAATATTTATTTCTTTAACTCCTTCTTGAATCTTAGAAAATAATTCATCAAGGGTAACTGCTTGAGCAGGTACTACATCTCTTAATTTAGATTGAACTTTTCTTTGTTCACCTATACTTCTAGCTTGTTTTTCACTTTCAAAAGTCATAAACTTATCTCCAGAAGTAGGAGTCTCATTTAAACCTGTTATTTCAACTGGAGCTGAAGGAAGAGCAGTCATAATTTCTTCATTACGATCATTCTTTAAAGTTCTTACTTTACCATAAGCTGTTCCAACTACAATTGGATCACCCATTCTTAAAGTTCCATTTTGAACTAAAACAGTTGTAACTGGACCGACATGCTTATCTAATCGTGATTCAATAACTGTACCAATCGCATATCTACTTGGATTAGCACGATAGTTTTGCATATCAGAAATTAATAAAATACTTTCTAATAATTTATCAATGCCTTCACCACTTTTGGCACATATTTGATTATATAAAGTATCTCCACCCCAAGTATCAGGAGTAAGACCATATTCAGTTAATTCAGTCATAATTCTTTCAGGATTAGCTCCCGGTTTATCTATTTTATTAATCGCAACAATAATTGGTACATTAGCTGCTTTAGCATGATCAATTGCTTCTTTTGTTTGAGGCATAACCCCATCATCAGCAGCTACAATAATAATTACTATATCAGTTATATTAGCACCTCTAGCACGCATTTCTGTAAAAGCAGCATGCCCAGGGGTATCAATAAAAGTAATTAATCTATCTTTACATTTAGCTTGATATGCACTAATTGCTTGTGTAATTCCGCCAGCTTCACTATCTACTACATTTGTTTTTCTTATAGTATCAAGTAGAGTTGTTTTTCCATGGTCAACATGTCCCATAATAGTTACTACAGCAGGTCTATTGACTAAATCATCTTCGCTATCAACTATTTCAAATTCTTCAAAATTAGTTACATCTGCAGTTTCTTCTTTTTTTAGTTCTTTATTATAGTCAACAATCAATATTTCAGCATTTTCAAAACTAATACTATTATTGATATTTGCCATTATACCTAAAGCAAATAACTTTTTGATTATTTCAGCACTAGGTACTCCTAAACTATCAGCAAGTTCTCCTACTGTCATATTTTCTTTATACAAAATAACGTTTTCATTAGTAATCGGTGTATTAGATACTAACTTTTCTTTATTTTTATACATAGCTTTCTTACGATCTGCTAATTCGTTTTTATCTTTTTTGCTTATAACATCCGGTTTCTTTTTTAATTTTTCTTTAACAATAACATCATCGTTATTAACTTTTTTACTGTCAAGAACAATCTCAATTTCCTCGTCAGTTTCTTCATCATTAGAAAAAATATTATCTAATTGAACAATAGCATCTTCACTTAACATATCATCTTTATCAGACACATTAATATCTAGTTCATTACATCTTTTTAATATTTCATCTACCGTTTTATTTATATCATCAGCATATTCACGAACACTCATCATAAATACACACCTCTTTTCTTTATTATATAAGTTCTTTTAAATCCTTAAAAATATTATCAGGAATTACACATTCTAAATGTTTTTCTAATATTTTACTTTTTTGTGCTTTCTCAATTATCTCAATATCTTTCTTCAGATATGCACCACGACCATTAGCTTTACCAGAATGATCGATAATTACATTATTCTCAGGTGTTCTAACTACTCTAATCATTTCTTGTTTAGGTAATCTTTCTCGCGATACAACACAACTTCTAATAGGTATTTTTTTAATTTTCATATAACACCTCTATTCAATAATATTAATTCCTTCTTCTTTAGCTTGTTCATAAGTTTTAACATCAATCTTAAAATGAGTTAGTCTTGCTGCTAAACGAACATTCAAACCTTTTTTACCAATAGCTAAAGATAAGTTTTCATTATCTACTATAACAATTGCTTCCCTTTTCTTTTCATCAGTAATAAATACTCTTACATTTTTAGCTGGACTCAAAGCATTTTCTATGAATTTAGCAAAATCATTACTATAAGCAATAACATCTACTTTTTCATTACCTAATTCTTTAAGAACTTGATTGATGCGCATTCCTCTTTCACCAATACATGAACCCACAGCATCTACAGCTGGATTTTCAGAAAAAACAGCAATTTTAGTTCTAGTACCTGCTTCTCTAGCAACACTATAAATTAGAATTGTACCATCATTTATTTCTGGGATTTCTAATTCAAATAATCTTTTTACAAAACCATAATGATTTCTTGATAATAAAATTAATGGTCCTTTAGAATTATTTTCTACTTTAGAAATATAAACTTTAATATTAGAACCCATTTTAATATTTTCACCAGGAATAATTTCTGTTTTAGGTAAAATACCTTGTGTTTTTCCTAAATCAATATAATAGTTTCGAATATCTTCCATCGAAACAGTACCAGATACCATTTCCTCTTGCTTATCTTCATATTCACTAATAATGTTATTTCTTTCAGCTTCTCTGATTTTTTGAATAACAACTTGTTTAGCAGTTGTAGCTGCAACTCTACCAAAATCACTAGTAGTTACTTCTTCTTCTATAGTTTCCCCTATTTCAATATTAGGAAC
>Ga0265294_10010604_pt1 | contig 10455 bp, 7 predicted proteins | sample MunlanPumphouse3_FD_192504 | JGI IMG/M metagenome (GOLD analysis project Ga0265294, IMG submission 192504) | Groundwater microbial communities from a municipal landfill in Southern Ontario, Canada - Pumphouse #3 | ecosystem: Environmental > Aquatic > Deep subsurface > Groundwater | place...
TTCAGGTAACTGTATGAGTTTTCTAATAATGATAGTGGTATGAATGAAGGCGGAACAGGAGACCTTATACTGTCCTATATCATCCAATATAAGATACCCTAAATGGAATAATTAGGATACAACACATCTACAAGTCAAATCCACTAAAATGAGAATATTTCAGTAGTAGTTAAAATATACTTGACAATAATCTTATAGCTAATTAAATTAATAATATTAATAAAAGGAGAGAATTATGAAAAAACTAAGCACAATTTTAGTAATAGTAATCGTACTGCTTACACTAACAGCTTGTGGTGAAAAACCTGAAAAGAATGCTATGGCATTTTTAGAAGCAGTTAGAACCAATGATTTCGAGACAGCAAAACAGTACACAACTGAAGAAGGTAAACAGCTTTTAACAATGGCTTCTTCAATGAGTGATGCTATGGGTAATAATGAAGAAGAAGATGTTTCTTTTAGATTTATTGAATCTAGGGTAAAAGGTGATTCAGCTTTTGTGAAATATGAAACTATCATTCCTGAAGAGAGTGATGAAGAGCATATTGCTGAAATGCCAATGGTAAAAATTGATGGGGATTGGAAAGTAGCTCTTACTAAGGATAATGCCAAAAAGTAAGCAGCTAATTCTAGTTTTTGTTGTTATCATTGTTTTAATAATTAGTTTAAAAACTGGATTATTTAGAATTAATGATGTCTCCGATAGAATCAAACAAGAGGATATTGTAATTTTAGATACACTCTTGTTTGAATCTGGAGATGTGCTGATGAGACATGGAGATTCTTTTATATCTGATTATATTGCGAAGTCTTTCCCTGAATCGCATAGTATGTCTCATTGTGGAATCTTAGTACAAGACGAAGGTGTTTGGAAGGTTATTCATAGTATTTCTGGTCAGATTTCTGGGGTGGACGGGATTCGGATTGAAAAGGCTAATTCTTTTATGGCTAATGCTTCAAACAATAATGTAATTTTAGTAAAGCCTAAATTTCATATTGATAAGCAATTAATATCTCAACTTGCATGGAAGTATCTTAAGCTAAAGCCTGAATTTGACCACGCATTTAATCTCAACGATAGAAGCAAACTCTACTGCTCAGAATTAGTTAGAGCCGTATATCTCGAAGCTGGAACTAAAGATATATTTATATATAAGACAATAGCGGGCAAGAAAATCATTGATTTTAAAAGCTTCTTTAGTGATCAATATTGGTCATATTAACAAAACTATTTAATTAATAAAATCAACATTAACCAAGATAAAGAAGCTTGTTTAAAATCAACTAAAAATTAGTAACTATTTACTTAAGTAAAACCATTCTGTTTGTTTGAGCTAAGCCATCATCTGTAGTTAGCTTGTATAGATAAATCCCTGAGCTAACTTTTTTACCTTTGTTATCATCACCATTCCATGCTAAGTTATGGTTACCAGATTTAAGACTACCTTTAAACAAATTTCTAACTAATTGTCCTTTAAGATTATATATCTTCAAACTTGCAATACTCTTGTTTGGTAGGTTAAATCTAATTGTAGTTGAAGGATTAAATGGGTTAGGGTAGTTTGTTAGCTGCAGATTAACCGCAGGAGGGGTTATTTCATTATTCTCAATAGCCACAGTTTCATCAAAGAATTCCATAGCTGTTTCGATAAATTGTTTAGCTTGCTGAGTTTTGATGAAGTAAAGAGGAATAGAAGTAATAATTGCTTTGGAGTTAGCATGAACCTTGCTTACAGCTACGATATAGTCATCAAAATCGTTTTGGGGAGAAGTATCTAAGTCAGATTGATAGCTCATGATATCCTGGACAGAGTCATCATCGGAAGTTGAGAATGCTTCAAGGCTAAAGAGTCTATGATTGAGTCCTGTAGGTATTTTGCTAGGTTCTATTTCTAAGTCAGGAATATTCCAAGATAAATCTTGTGCTCGGGCAAATCTGGCTGTACTATTGTTGTCTGTTGCATTGATTCCAAACAAATTATTAGCTAAGTCACCTTCTGAAAATGTAGCTGGATATGTCTCGTTGTTTAAGCCTAAGAGACGAATCGGGTCAGCTGCTGAAACAAGTATGTTTCCGCCTAAATTAGAATATTGTTGTAATGTTTCATTCAGTTCATGATACGCATTAGTAGTGAAGGAACTTTTAATGATAACAACTGTTGAATAAATACCGAAGTCGTCAATTCCTAGTTCTGCTTGAGCATTGTTAAGAATAAGGTTATAATCGTAGTTTCCAAAAACATCAGCATAGAAGTTTTGTACTGATTGTTGGGCAGGATAGAGGAGATTATTCTCAGAGAAAAAAGTGAAATCAAAAATTCCTATTCCATTATTAAAACTCAAATGCCGAGCTGTAATTATCTCAGAAGCTTCACTTTCATTATTATCATTATCAAAAGCAGTAATTGTATAATCATACCAGACATTATCTTCAGTGGTTGAATCTAAATAACTATAAACATCACTATTCAAGCTAACTAACTCACTAAACTCAGAATCATTTGTGTTCTTGCGATAGAGTTTGTAACCCGCTATATCTAATTCTTGGTTTGCGTCCCAACTAAATCTAATTTGTTGATTAAGTGATTCATGTTCAAAGCCCTCCACAAGGCGAGGCTGACTTTGAGGAGTAATAAATCTGGTTTGTCCAAAGCTTAAAATGTTATCTAAGTCTGAGAACAGAGTAATTTCATAGGGTGTGTTATCAGTTAAATCAGTAATGGTGTATATGTTAGATTCAACAGAAAAAGACTCAACTTCCGAACTATCCATATTCTTAACTTCTAAGACATAGCTTACTCCAGCTTCTTCAACTTCGTCCCATGTGGCAATGATTGATGAACCATCTCCCACATCTTCAACCATGAAGTTATCAGCAGAAGCAGGAAGATTGCTTACTGACATAGTTACAGAAGCAACTAATTTTATGAACTCTGCAGCATAATCAGGGTTAGTGTATTGACTCATATCTTGATAGGAGTGGTAATAAGGACTGAACTCATATTCAGAAAAGAAGATTGCTGGCATTCCATTTACATGATAAGCCCAACTATCTGAACCTGAAAGTGATGTATCTAAGGTGATTGTATTCATCTGTAGTTCTGTACTATTGTTAAGGGCTAAGTTGGTTAAAGATTCAGCTCCGGGATACCCACGAATCGTAAAAGTATAATCTTCTGCAGTATGATTAGATATCATATCGCTATTTAGCATTGCTATTACATCAATATCATTCTCAGCAAGATACTCAGCATCATGATAACCACCGTAAAGTCCAAACTCCTCCATTGCAAAAGTTGTAAATCTGATTGAGTTCCGAGGTTGTACATTGTTTAGTTTAAAAATCCGAGCAATTTCTAGTACTGCAGCGACACCACTGGCGTTATCATCAGCACCAGGAGCAAAGTGCATAGCGTCACTGACATTAGGCGTAATAATAGAATCATGATGACCACCAACTACCACATATTTATCAGGATTAACACTCCCCTCATCAATACAAACAACATTATATTGCCAGGTACCATAATTAGCTACATAAAATGAATCAATAGCGACATTGCTGTAGCCAAAACGGGTAAACTGGGAAGCAATCCACTCAGATATTTCTCTTCTATTATGAACAAGGGCGTAACGGGTTTGGAAATTTTCTAACTTTTGAATGAACCAAGCTACGCTATCAGCTTCTACAGAATCTAATACTTGGTCTAAATCGCGATTCATCTCCTGATTACTATGCGATAATTTGTTATACTTTGTTGCTTTGTTCTGATATTGTTTAGAAGATATTTTTACTGGAACAAATTTAATCCCATGTTGAGGAAGATAAGCTTGCTTATTAGTATTTGCTTTCTCAAGTCTAACAACATCATTAATTAATATCTCATCTAAGTATGCTTGCTCCTTCAGCTCTATTCCCGGTTTAGCTGAAATTAAATAAAGAGGATTTAACTCATTATCGGAAGTTAATACCCTATACTTAATATTAGCTTTATCAAGAAGTGATGTATCTTTCGGTGAAACTACTAGATAATCATTCATCTCAAAACAGAGATTTACCTGTAATTCTTCAAGTCGGTTCAAAACTTTGTTTTCTAATTTGTTAACCTGCACAATCGGTTGTGCATAAATCAGTGTTGGTATTAACCCAAGTATAAATAAAACTATCAGCCCTATCTTATTCGATTTCATCTTAATCTCCCTTTATCAAACGTTAAAATACTCTTACAGGACAACAATTTAAACCAATAGCTCTTGTGTCAAATTAAAAAAGATAAAGCTAGTTGGTTTCGCCTGTAAATGTGGATGGAAATAAACTGGGTATGCGAGCAGATAACTTGCCTGCTTCAAGCACGAATGTGCTTGGATAACTCTTCTTTTTAAGGCTTGTTTCCAACAGCCTTGCTGGCGGGACGCCCGCTTTCACAGTGCCATAAGTCTTGCTTACCATTAAGGTGTCTATTGGGGGTTCATTGGGGGTTCATTGGGGGTTTATTAGGCATCCATTCGGCAAAAAGCTAACAGACACCTAAACCAGATTCAATGATTCAGAAATAAAGTAGTAGCCAAGGGTATTCAAATCCCTCACGTGGCAAGGTGGTTCTTCTCTTTACTGGCATGCGAGCTTCCTTCATATTAAATTGATTATTCTTCATCAAAATCATTATTTATTAGTTCGTCCATATCGCTGTTCCTTTATAACATCATGTAGAAGTTAAGATTAAAATCAAGTAGTCATTTTTTTAGCCTTTTTTTCGTCTATTATTATAGAGAGATTAAAAAAAATGAAATTTAAATTTATTTTTCTTAATATTATTTTATATAGAATTTTTTTAAAGTTCTCTTGCTTTTCGTGGAGGTAGAGAGGGCTTATAGTTGAGTTACGTTTATAAATCTTATTATACTTATAGGAAGGGTAGCCACAAGTCGATCCCTACAAAAGGCAATAACTAAAAAAACTAAAGAACATCTTGACAGCTTAGAAGAATAAAATAAATATGAATAAGTATGAATAAAATAGATGTATGAATTAGATAAAATATTGATGTAGAGAGTTTTACGAAAGTATAACCACTGTGAAGGATTACTAACAGTGGTTTTTAATTTATTTTTAAGGGTGTATAGTAATGATAAGTGAAAGAGAAAAAGTATTGGAAGATGTTGCTAAGCGTGCCGCTTTAGAAACCGGTGTAGCTCTCTATGATGTAGAGGAGAAGCAAACTAATCACGGTTTAGTAGCATTAATATATATAACCAAGGTTGGTGGTGTTTCAGTAGAAGATTGTATAACTGTTAATCGGTTAGTGGGTTCTGAGTTAGAGTTATTGGACGTATATAAAGATAAATATACTTTAGAAGTATCTTCTCCAGGTTTAGAACGTGAGTTGAGATTTAAAAAGCATTATGCAAGTGCAATTAATGAAAAAGTTAAAGTAAAATATCAAGCCGAGGAAGAAAGACTGGTAACTCAAGGCGTTTTAGCAGAAGTTACACCTCAAGCTATCAAAATTATTAAAGAAACCGAAGAAGAGGTAGTGATTCCTTTTACTTCTATTAAGAAAGCGAGAACAATATTTGACTTTTCAGATGTGAAGGAGAGATAAGATGAGTTCCAATATATTAGCAGTATTAAATCAGTTGGCAAGCTTTAAACAGTTAGATAAAGATATGCTGACAGAGATTATAAAAGAGAGTTTATACTCTACCATATCAAAAAAACTTGCACCTGAAAATGAGCTGAAGATTCATTTGGATTTCACTACAAATGATATTTATGCTACCTTTAAACGAGTAGTTGTTTTAATGGATTCAGAGTTAGGTGAGATAAGCTTGTCTGAAGCGAAGAAGCTATATGGTAAAGGGATAGAACTTGGAGATACCGTTGAAGTTAAGATGCAGTTCCATGAGTTCGGTCCCAAGATGATTAAGAATGCTAAGAAGGCAATTCAGGAAAGAATCAAAAGCGAAGATGCTAATAAAACATCGCTTCATTTTGAGAATCAAAAACACACTATTGTTACTGGGAAAGTAAAATCAGAGGGATTCGGGGGAATTAGAGTAGATATTGGCTATATTACAGCTTTACTTCCACCTGAAGAACAAATTGAAGAAGAATATTATAAACAAGGTGATATTATCAAAGCCTATGTAACTAATATTCGCAGAAAAGAGTCTGGAGTAACTATAATCCTCTCCAGAACAAATCCCGAATTCGTAAAGAAATTGTTTGAAAATGAGATTCCGGAAATATTTAATGGTGATATTATTATTAAGAAAATTGTTAGAGAACCAGGAATCAGAACAAAAGTAGAAGTCTATACAGAGAAAGACCATATCGATCCAGCCGGTTCTTGTTTAGGCACTAAGGGATTGAGAATAGATTCTATTCGGAAAGAGTTACATGGAGAGCAAATTGACATAGTTGTCTCAAACGCTAATGATGACGAATACATTGCTAATGCGATTGGGAAAGATTTAGTAGAGAGAGTAATTGTTTCAGAAAGAGGTAAATTTGCCCGTGTGATTGTTAAAGAGAAAAACAAGAATTTAGCAATTGGTAAAAAAGGTAAAAATGTTAGATTAGCAGCTAAGTTAACTAACTATAATATTGATATATTTACAAAAGAAGAATATAATTCAAAGTTGGCTGAAGAGAGAAGAATTACTAATCATGTAACAGAGTTGGATGGAGTAACACCCAATACAGCTCAAATTCTTAAATCACATGGCTATACTTCCGTTCAAGATGTCTATTTAGCAACAGTTGATGAATTATGTAACTTAGGAAATATCGGAAGTAAGACTGCTGAGAAGCTCAAAGAGTCTGCGGAGGCTTTCTAAAGTTGTGTTGTGAAAAGCACAAACCTATCCGAACTTGCGTAGTTTGTGGACAAAAGAGTTATCAAGAGAATCTGCTTAGATTTCAAGTACTTGATAATGAAATTGTTTATGATTTGAGGCGAAGGCTTCCTGGCAGAGGATATTATGTTTGTGATAATAACCAATGTATAGAAAACTTATCTATATGGAAAAAAAAGAAATTAAAGAGGTTACAGAAAAAACAGAAGAGAAACTAATAAGACTTCTTCAGTTTGCCCAGAGAGCAGGTAAATTGAAGTTTGGTATCAGTATGCTCAAAACTTTGAATAGAAAGATAAAAGTGATAATAATAAGTAAAGACATATCGGAAAATAATTTGAAAAAAATTGTTAAATTTAATGATTCGAAAAGCCCCGTTATTCAAATGAGGACTATGAAAAGTGTTGGCGAGAGTATAGGTCATGAACCCGTGAGTGTGATTGTAATAACCGATACAGACTTTTCGAATGGAATATTGAAATTAATAACTCACTAATTGGGAGGAATATTGTCTAATACCAGAGTACATGAACTTGCTAAAGAGTTAAAAATTTCTGCTTCTGCCTTGAGAAAGACTTTAGCCGATTTAGGTATTGTCGTTAAAAGCCATATGAGCTTGCTCGACGAAGATGTAACAACAAAAATAAGAGCTATGTTTAATGATCAGATATCTGCTAATAAAAAGCATGATAAAGATGAGGCACAACGACTACAAAAAGCTCAAGAAGATAAAGCAAGAGAACATAAGAAAGATATAGATGAGAAAAAAGCAGCAGAGCTTAAAGCAGCAGAGCTTAAAGCAGCAGAATTAAAAGCTGAAAAGCAAGAAGCCTTAGCTAAGGAAGAAAAGAAAGAAAGAGAAAGCGTTAAAAAGAGCGAGAAACTAACTTCAAATGAAAAAAGAAGTAAAGATCAACAAGTAGATCGCCCACATAGAAAACGTGACCCTAAAAAGGAAACTCATTCTTCAACAAAAGCTAAAGAAGATTCTAAGAAAATTGTTCTTCCTATAGCTAGTACTGAAAGTATCTTAGCGCAGCTGAAGAAAAAAAGCCAGCCTGCAACTACAGATAGCTATTATCATGCTGATAATGTAGAAGAAAGAAAAGTAACTCAGCAAAAGAGTAATACTAATGATAATAGAGATAGAAGGTCAGGTGGTTACCGTAAGGATAATCGAGGTACTAATCAAAATAGAGACAGAGGTAGCCAGGGTAATTATCGGGGCAATTCAGATTATAAGAGACCTTATAGTAAAGATGGTGGACGTCCTAGTTATGATAAAAAGCCAGGTTTTGCAGGTAAAGATGGTGGACGAAGTTTTGATGCTAGAAAGAAAGATGCTCATAGTATTAAATCTACAATAATTGATTCAAGTATTTCACCAAGTGCGGAATTAGCTAAGAAAGCAGAAGCTGCAAAGAAATTTGGTAAGAATAAAAAATCATCAAAAGATTTTGGAGATACTAGTAGGCATTTACAGAATAAGATTAAATCTGCTAAAAAAAGAGATAAATATACAGATATACCAGTTGAATTAGATGAGTCTCAAATTTCAAAAAATATCAAAATGACTTTAAAGAAAACCAAAAAAGTCAAAAAATATCATAAAGAAGCTCAACAGCATAAACTACCTGAAGATAGTGTAGTAAAAATTAGTGAATTTACCTCTGTTAGTGAGTTGGCTAATATCTTAGGAGTTGCTCCAACTGATATTATAGCTAAATTCTTTGCTTTAGGTCAGATGGTTACTATTAACCAAAGACTAGACCATGATTCATTAGAGCTAATGTGTGCAGAATTTGATATTGAATATGAGTTCGAAGATGATGTAGCTGAAGAAATCATCTACAAAGATACTGATGTCTTTGAAGATGCAGAAGAGATTGACCGCCCACCGATTGTAACTATTATGGGGCATGTTGACCATGGTAAAACTTCTATTTTGGACTATATAAGACACGAAAATGTTGTTGCCGGTGAATCTGGTGGAATTACTCAACATATTGGTGCTTATCAAATTACCTATAATGATAGAAAGATTACTTTCTTGGATACACCAGGTCATGAAGCTTTCTCAGCTATGAGAGCACGTGGTGCTAACGTAACTGATATCGTCGTGATAGTTGTTGCTGCTACTGACGGGGTTATGCCTCAAACTATTGAAGCTATTGATCATGCTAAAGCTTCAGGTGTAACAATTATTATTGCAATTAATAAAGTTGATTTACCTAATGTCAATGTAGATAAAACTATTTCTCAACTTCTAGAAAAAGGTATCTATTTGGAAGGTTATGGTGGTGATGTGTTGTGGACAAAATGTTCAGCTCATACTGGCCAAGGTATCAATGATCTCTTAGATTTAATCCTTTTAACAGCAGATGTAGAAGAGTATAAATCTAAAATAGATGTTCCAGGTGATGGTATCGTAATTGAATCACAAAAAGATGCTAGTATGGGTACTATCATTACACTGTTACTTCGTCAAGGCTCGGTAAAAAAAGGTGATAGCATAATTTGTGGTTCTACTTATGGGAAAGTAAGAAAGTTAGAAGATGAACGGGGTAAGGAACTTAAAGAGTTAGGTCCATCTGATGTAGCTAGACTCTATGGTCTTAATGATGTTCCTAAAGCTGGTGATATTCTCAATGTGGTAGAGTCGGATAAAATTGCTAAAAACATCTCTTCAGAAAGAACAATAATTAGAAGAGATAGAGAGAATTTCCAGAATAAGGCAAGTTTGCATAATATTTTTGATAGAATAAAAGAGAATGAGACTTTAACCATTGATTTAATCGTCAAGGGTGATACTGATGGATCAGTCGAAGCATTATGTGATTCCTTTGAAAAATTATCAACAGAAAAAATCAAAGTTCAAATAATAAGAAAAGCTGTTGGCGGTATTAATGAAGCCGATGTAAGTTTAGCTTCAGCATCAAATGCTATTATCTTAGGTTTCCATGTTAGAACTAATGGTAAAGCACAAAGACAAGCTGAATTAGAAAACGTAGAGATCAAACTTTATAATATTATTTATGATGCTATAGAAGATTTAAGATCTGCTATGGAAGGTATGTTAGAACCTAATCTTGTTGAAAAAGCAACAGGTTCAGCACGAGTAAAAGAAGTATTTAAAGTTAAAAAAGTTGGAAATATTGCTGGTTGTGCTGTTGAAACAGGTTTTATTCAGAATACAGGTAAAGCCCGTATCTACAGAAATGATGTTATGCTTTATGAAGGGAAATTATCCTCTCTAAAACATTTCGCTAACGATGTGAAAATTGTAAAAGCTGGTACTGAGTGTGGAATCGGCTTTGAGAATTTTAATGATCTTAAAGAAGGTGATGTAATCGAATCATTCATCGAAGTAGAAGAAAAGCAGAAGTTATAATTATGGCATCAATTAAAATACTAAGATTACAGAAAGAACTAAAGAAAATGTTCAATACTGTTGTATTATATAATTTTAGAGACGAACGTCTGAGAAGTGTTTACTTCTCAGATGTAGAAGTCTCACCTGATTTACGTCAAGCTAAGATCTATTTTTATGATAACAGCTCGGATTTATCTAAAGATGAATTGATCCAATGTTTAACC
>Ga0265294_10010605_pt1 | contig 10455 bp, 9 predicted proteins | sample MunlanPumphouse3_FD_192504 | JGI IMG/M metagenome (GOLD analysis project Ga0265294, IMG submission 192504) | Groundwater microbial communities from a municipal landfill in Southern Ontario, Canada - Pumphouse #3 | ecosystem: Environmental > Aquatic > Deep subsurface > Groundwater | place...
AGTCATAATCCTCAATCACCATAGCTAAAGCTATGCTTCAATCGGTTTATTTCCTGCTTTTTCGTTATTTTAATGCTCATTATGAAACTTCTTTGCGGAATTTAGGTATTACGTAAATAACAGTATATTCCTTATATTAAATTGGACAAAAATATTAAATTTGCATTAGAAAGTATGTAAAATGACTGAGCAAGATCAATTTTTACTTGAAAATTTTAAAGCTAAGTTCAGGGTTTTGATGCAGAGACAACGTGAGTTAAAAGCAGATAACCATCAGTTGCAGGAGCAGTTAAAACAGCTGACAGAAGAGAATGATGTTTTAAAATTGGACATAGAAACTCAGGAGAAAAAATATGCGTATTTAAAGATGGCGAAGGTTTTATCTGCCGGCAACCATGAGAAACAAGATGTAAAACGGCAGATAAAAGACATAGTGCGGGAAATAGATAATTGTGTTGCTCGATTGGGAGTATAGTAGATGAGGAAATTTTAATGAATGAAAAGCTTTCAATAAAATTGAATATAGGCGGAAGAACATATCCGTTAACGATTGACCGGGAGCAAGAAGAAAAATATCGGAAGGTTGCTAAACGGATTAATGAACTTATTTCTAAGTATAGCAAAAGATATGCTAAGCTGGATACGCAGGATTTAATGGCAATGACGACTTTTCAGGTGGTTTTTGAAAATATGGAGAAGGCAGAGACGGAAGATGAGTCACCGATATTTGAGGAATTAAAATCTATGGATGAAGAGTTGAGTGATTTTTTAAACGAGTAATAATTAAATTTATGTAAGTCCGCATTCTGCTCATTACTATTAAAGATAGTTGATGATGAGTTGATTGTGGATTTTTTATTAATTCAAAGTAACTATATATATTATGGAAATTATTTATGTAATTATCGGAGCCCTTGGAGGGGGGGCACTTTCATATTTTTTATGGGATAAGACTCTTCACGCTAAGAAGAAGAAGATTATTGAAGATTCTGAAACGCAGGGAGATGTTATAAAAAAGGATAAAATTCTTCAGGCCAAGGAAAAATTTTTTCAGTTAAAGAATGAACATGAAAAGTATATTAACGAAAAAAATGAGAAGGCTAATATCATAGAAAATAAATTAAGGCAAAAAGAGTTAGCATGGACACAACGCAGGGATGATCTTCAGCGTAAGGTTAAAGAATTTGAAGTAACCAGAAAACAATCTGAAGCTATCCGTAATAATCTTAATATTCAGCTGAACATGGTTCAGCAGAAGGAAAATGAGCTTGAAAAGATGCATAGGGAACAGGTTTCAAAACTGGAGACTATTTCAGGATTGTCTGCTGATGAAGCTAAATCTCAGCTTATGGAATCATTGAAGGGCGAGGCTAAGAGTGAAGCTATGGTTTCTATTAATGAAATTGTTGAAGATGCTAAACTTACAGCTAATAAAGAGGCTAAGAAGATAGTAATTAAAACTATTCAGAGAGTGGCTACCGAAACGGCTTTAGAGAATGTCGTTACTATTTTTCATATTGAAAATGATGAGATAAAAGGACGTATTATCGGACGAGAGGGTCGTAATATTCGTGCTCTGGAAGCTGCAACAGGTGTCGAAATTATTGTTGATGACACTCCTGAAGCTATTGTTCTTTCAGGATTTGATCCGGTTCGTCGTGAAATTGCCCGTTTGGCATTGCATCAGCTGGTTGCTGATGGACGTATTCATCCTGCACGTATCGAGGAGGTTGTTTCCAAAGTTAAGAATCAGATTGAAGATGAGATTATTGATACAGGTAAACGTACGACGATTGACCTAGGTATTCACGGATTACATCCTGAGCTGGTTCGTCTGATTGGAAAAATGAAATATCGTTCTTCTTATGGTCAGAATTTATTGCAGCATTCACGTGAAGTTGCTAATTTAAGTGCTATAATGGCTGCTGAACTTGGGCTGAATGTTAAAATTGCAAAACGGGCAGGACTTTTACATGATATTGGTAAAGTGCCTGATGATGAGCCGGAATTGCCTCACGCTATTCTGGGTATGAAATTGGCTGAGAAATATAAGGAGAGCCCTGAAATTTGCAATGCAATAGGTGCCCATCATGATGAGATAGAGATGCAGAGTCTTATTGCTCCTGTTGTTCAGGTTTGTGATGCCATTTCAGGTGCAAGACCTGGTGCGAGACGTGAAGTTGTTGAATCTTATATCAAACGTTTAAAAGCTCTCGAGGATCTTGTTCTTTCTTATCCTGGTGTTATAAAAACTTATGCCATTCAGGCTGGTCGTGAATTACGGGTAATAGTTGGAAGTGATAAGGTGTCTGATAAAGAAACAGAACAGTTGTCATTTGATATAGCTAAGAGAATTCAGGATGAGATGACTTATCCGGGACAGATTAAAATTACGGTGATACGTGAAACTAGAGCTATTAATTACGCGAAATAAAAGAAGAAGCTCAATCGTGCGCTTGAACTAAATGATTGATAAATAATGTTTTTGGTGCAAGCATTTTTGCTTGTACCAACTTTCTAAAAAAGTTTAATTTTCTGCTGTATTTTTTATATCTTGTCAGTTAGTACTGGCTATTGATTTAGAAATACAGCAGAATTTTTTTGTTCTTATTCTGTCCGTACGGACGGAAATTCATAAATTTGTTTCTGCTTAATATTTAAGTATAAACGTAATGAATCTTGTAGAACCTGAAGATATATTAAAGGCTAATCCAATGCTGACTTATTGGGGAGGGGAGAATATGGCGAAGTTCATTATGTATGTTCTTCGTTACACCAAACTAAATAAAATTTACGATAAAATAAAAGACAAAAATGGTATTGATTTTATTGATGCCCTGATTAAAATTCTTAAAGTCAGCTATATAATTGATAATAAGGATTTAAATAAAATTATTAAAAAAGGACCTTTTATTATTGTATGCAATCATCCTTATGGTGGACTTGACGAAATTCTCCTTATTAAAATACTTAGCCAGATTCGTCCTGATATAAAGGTAATGGCAAATTCTTTATTAAAGAAGGTAGAGCCTATCAGTGATTTTTTCCTGCCTGTAAATCCTTTTGAGAAGCATAAAGATTTTGAATTCGGTTTTGAAAGTGTAAAAGGCACTTTTGAATATCTGAAAAGCGGAGGGTGCCTTTGTCTTTTTCCTGCTGGTGAAGTTTCAGGTTATGATGGTTTTAATAAAATTACCGATTATCAGTGGCAGTATTCTGCACTTAAGTTTATTAAGAGAGCTGATGTTCCTGTTGTACCTGTTTATTTTTCCGGGAAAAATAGTCTTCTCTTTCATCTGGCAGGATTGATTAATCCTGCTTTAAGAACAATAAAGCTTCCGTCAGAATTATTAAATAAGAGAAAGAAATCGGTAGTAGTAAGAATAGGTTTTCCTATTTCGGTATGTGAGCAGGATAATTTTTCGGAGGTATATCAGTATGGTCGATATCTAAGGGCTAAAACTTATAGTCTTGGGAATCCTGTCGAAGTAAAACATTTTTTTAATTATTCGCTAAAACGTTCTGTTAAACAGGCGATTGTAGTTCCTTCGCAGCCTAAAGATAAGCTTATTGCCGAAGTTGCACAGTTGAATAATTCGTATCTGTTGTTTAAAATTAAAAATTTTTGTATTTACTGTGCACCTTCTCATGAAATGCCATGTCTTCTTAATGAAATTGGACGTCTCAGAGAGATTACTTTTAGACAGGTTGGCGAAGGAACTAACAGAAGTATTGATCTTGATGAGTTTGATCTTTATTATAATCAGCTTTTTATTTGGGATGATGATAAAAATTGTATTGCAGGAGCTTACCGTATAGGTAAAGGTGCAGATATTGTTCATGAATACGGGACAAGGGGTTTTTATTCTCAAAGTTTATTTAAAATGAAAGAGAGCCTTATTCCTGTTCTTAAGCAATCTCTGGAACTGGGAAGATCTTTTGTTACTCTGGAATATCAGCGTCAGCCTATGTCTTTGTTTATGTTATGGAAAGGGGTTCTTTATTTTTTAATGAAGAATCCTGAATATCGTTATCTGATTGGGCCTGTGAGTATCAGCAATAATTATTCTACAATTTCAAGAGAGCTGATTATAAGATTTATTATGACTCATTATTTTGACTGGAATCTGGCAAGGCTGATTAAACCTCGAAAAGCTTTTAAGTTTAAGAGTAAGGATCAGAATATGAATATTATCATGGGAAATATGGATGATATTAACAAGTTGGATAAGTTTATAGGTGATGTTGAGGATATGAATACAGGATTACCTGTCCTGCTGAAAAAGTATATTAAGCTTAATGCTAAAATTATAGGTTTCAATATTGATCCTAAATTTAATAATAGTCTTGACGGATTTTTAATTCTAGACGTTTATGATGTACCTGAAAGCATAATAAAATCTCTTTCAAAGGAAGTCAATGATGGATCGATCCTTAATCGGTTCTATTGGGACAGGGAGTAATTAATCTATGGCTGTATGGACTTAAATTACTTAAAGTTTGTCTATAAAGTTTAACTTTTGCGTTACGCTTGTTCTCAAAATGGTTAATTACATCAATAAATTCACATTTTTCAATCTATGCAAGATTTGAATTTAATCTCTATAGCTTAGACTCTCGACTTATGGAGATGGACAGGTACAATTTATTATTTTTACCTTACAAATACAGATTACTGTCGCCGTAACTTAGGAAACGATAGCCGTTGTCCAACGCATGATGATAAATTTCTTTCCAATGATCTCCAAGATAGGCAGCAATCAATAAAAGTAATGTGCTTTGAGGCTGATGAAAGTTGGTGATCATTCCTTCGACAATTCGAAATTTATATCCCGGGACTATTATGATTTTAGTAGAGGCCGATATGAATGGAAGATTATGTTTTTCCATTACATCTAAAATAGATTGCATTGACTCTTTTTTTGTAACAATGGTTTCCTCCTGATAGGGACACCATTGTTCCACAGTACTATTATCTGGTGAAAGATCCGGATTCTTATGAAATTTAACTCCCAGCCAATAAAGACTCTCCAGCGTTCTGATTGATGTAGTTCCTACGGCTATTATTCTGCTTTGTGAATCACGTATCTTTTCTATAAAGGATTTTTTAACCAGAATTCTTTCGGAGTGCATTTCATGTTCTCCTATTGTTTTTGCCTTTACCGGTCTGAATGTGCCGGCGCCTACATGAAGTGTGATTTCCTCACATGATATGGCTTTTTCTTTTAATCGTTGAAATACTCTGTCGGTAAAGTGTAGCCCTGCAGTTGGGGCGGCTACTGATCCCTGAATTTTGGAATATATAGTTTGATATCTTATAAGGTCACTACTTTCAGTCTCTCTGTTAAGGTATGGTGGTATAGGCAGAATCCCTGCATTTTCTATTAATGTGGCAAAATCGGTATCTGGATTGTCCCAGTGGAAATGAACAAGTACACTTTCGCGTGTTACTTCTTTTTTTTCTGCTATAAGATGGATTGTTTTGCCATTAATGATAATCTCTTTTGAAAGTGATTCACTTTTCCATCCTTTCAGATTTCCAATCATACAGTGCCATGTACATTCTTCTTTTTGCTGAAACGATAGCTGATAATCTGATGGTTGAGATGGATCAAGGCAGAAAATTTCAATTTTTGCACCTGTGATTTTATGAAATATCAGCCGGGCATGGATTACTTTTGTATTGTTAAAAACCAGCATACTTTTTTTCGGCAGGAAATCTGTCAGATCATAAAAATGTGAGTCTGTTATTTCCCCATCCTTGTATACCAGTAATTTTGATTCATCACGGGTAGGAAGTGGATATTTTGCAATTCTGTTTTCAGGCAGATTGTAATTTAAGGCTTGTGCGCTTTGTCCGAATAAGGACTTTTTTGTATCTTTATCTTGCATTGATGCCAAAAATACGGAATTATTATATGTAGTGGAAATTGTTTTTACTTTTGTATTAAAAATATAGAATATGTTTAAAATAGGAGATAAGGTTAAATTTTTAAATGAAGTAGGCGGAGGAATGATTACAAGAATTACAGGTAGCGATTCCGTTTGTGTAGAGAGTGAAGACGGCTTTGAAATTCCTGTTAGTACAGCTGACATTATTTCTGCTGAAAATAATTCAGTGTCTTCTTCGGAAGAATCTCATGTATCTGTAAGAACATATGAAAAGCAGGATTGGTCCTCGCATAAAGAAGAAAAGAAAGAGAGTGATATTCCTTCTTTATCAAGAAAGACGGAATCAGGTTTTTTCTTTGGATTTCTGCCTGAGGATAGTAAAAATCCTTTAAGTGGCAGGATAGAGGTATATTTGGTTAATAACAGTGATTTTTATCTCCTTTATCAGTTCTCACATTTTAATGGCAGGGAATATGTTTCTCAGAAGTACGGAGAAATGCATCCTAATTCAAGGGTTTTACTGGAAACTATCAGCCGTATTGAAATTAATGAGTTGCCGGATTATTGTTTCCAGATTGTTTATTTTAAGAATAGTGAACCTTCTATGAATACTCCTTTTAATCAGGTTGTAAAAATCAATCCTGTGAAATTTTACAAATCGGGAAGTTTTGTGGATTCTGGCTTATTTAAAGATAAGGCAATGTTGTTTGATCTTAAAAGAAACACTTTTAGTAGTGCAATAGAGGATTTATCAGGTAAGGAGGTAAAAAAGGTTTTGCATGAAAAGGATCCTTCTCCTGTTACCAAAACGAATACAGCAAATCTTGAAGTTATAGAGGTTGATTTGCATATGAAAGAACTTCTGGATAATATGGCGGGTCTTTCTGCAAAAGAGATGCTGGAATATCAGATGAAAATTTTTAAGGAGAAGATGGAAGATGCTATTGCTTCTAAAAAAATTAAAAAAGTGATTTTTATTCATGGTCTTGGAAATGGTGTTTTGAAACAGAAAATCCGTCATGAACTGACTGCTAAATACAAAAAATATTCTTTCCAGGATGCCAGCTTTAGGGAATATGGATATGGTGCCACTATGGTAATATTGAAAAGATAAAAAAGAATAAATAAAGAAGAGTGAACTCCATTATTTATTCTTCTAATTTCGCAAGGATTTATAGTGATAGATAAATCCTTGCGAATTTTATGTATTCTCTGTTTATTGTTTTTCGGCGCAGATTGCTACATAATCTCCGCAATCATATCCTTCTATTGGTTCTTCCATTACATTATCCGAATAAAGAGGATGTTTTGTAAGAGTTTGTGCATATTTAAGACAAGTGAATCCTGATTTGTTCAGCATCTCAATTTTTTCTTTGGTTGTGCGCCAGTTTGCTACTTTTACAAATTCAATGGGATACGGATCTATAGGATGTATTCCTTTTAACAGGGGATGATCCCATGTTCCTACTGCTTTTGCAAGATTGTACATTAGTGCGTATGAACTTTCTTTGGGGACATCTATTACGATAATTTTACCTCCTTTGTGAAGTGCATTATATGACTTGTTAAAAGCTGATTGCAGGTCGGTGATATAACTTGGTGTACCGTTAAAAAGTACGATGTCGTATTTGTCTTTTCCCAGGATTGCATTTTCGATAGTATTTATTTCCACGGTTATACCTCTTTTCCGTGCTATTTCTGCCATTCCTTCAGAAGGCTCTAGTCCATTCTTAATGGTAATCTGAAAATCTTTTTTCAAAATCATTTCAAAGAGACCGCTGCCGCATCCTACTGAAAATATGCTTTTCCCCTTTTCTAAAAAACGGGCTACTAATTTTGCTTCTGAATAAAGTACGTTGGAGTTGTTCATAAACCACGCATCATAATTTTGTGCGTATTCGTCAAATTTACTATTTCCCATTATCTGTTTTATTTAATAAAAAAAGCCGTCTCGTAATAATACGAAACGGCTGAATGTTATATCTTTTTCATGCCATTATCGTTTTCCTCCGCTGTAGTTATACATCTCAGGTTCATAGGGTATTTTCTCAGCTTATTTTTATAAATAGGCACCCCTAACGATAGAATACAAATGTAATAATTTTTGATGTTATTTTTGCATTTTGGTTTTAAGAATAAATCTTTTTATCTATATATAAGACTATATATTTTAACCCCAAATACGATTGGTGGGGAAGTATTATTACCAATGATTAAATATAATTAGATAATTAAAAAACCGCTGTAACTAATTGTGTTACAGCGGTTTTTTAGTGCCCGGAACAAGACTCGAACTTGCAAGATCAAAAGATCATCAGCCCCTCAAGCTGACGTGTCTACCAATTCCACCATCCGGGCAAATCCGTTGGCAAAAATAAGAAAAATCCTTTATGTTTTTCTTATTTTTGCGTCTAAATTTTAAAAAATATATAAATTTTCAGGAAGGCATAAAAAAAACTTGCTGGTAAGCAAGCTTTTCTTTGTAAACAATAGTGAAAAATATCTTAAGCTACGGATTAAAGAATCCGTTATTGAGTTATTCTACTTTTGTTACATTAGTAGCAACCGGTCCTTTTTTCCCTTCACCGATTTCAAATTCAACAGCATCGTCAGTCTGAAGATCAATTGATTCATCAGATAAACCTGTACGATGTACAAAAAGGTCTTTCTCTTCCTCTGTGAGGATAAATCCGAAACCTTTTACCTTGTTATACCACTTAACTGTACCTTTCATGATTTTAAAATTAAATGATTAATAACGGTTTTCGTTACGGTCGTTAGACCTTCTGTCGTTGCGATAACCACCTCCGCGGTTGTCTCTTTCTTTTTTGATAGATTCGTTAACAACGATATCTCTACCTTCGACTTCTGTTCCATTTAACTGTTCAATGGCTTTTTTAGCGTCTTCGTCATTGTCCATTTCAACAAAACCGAAACCTTTACTTCTACTGGTGAATCTGTCTTTAATTACTTTAACAGAACTTAATTCGCCAAATTCTTCAAAAATGCCTTTTAAGTCATCTTCGCTGACAGCATAATTGAGATTTCCTACAAAAATATTCATAAATAAAATTAATATATTATGGAAACAAATGTAAAGTTATTTTTATTCTAAAAAAAATTATTTGAAAGAATAATAGATGTTTTTATATTTTTCTTTTTAATTGAATGTCAATGACTAAGAAATAAATCTTTCTTGTTTTTAAAAAATCATTTATACATAGGTCCATAATTTTTACAGGCACGATAATCCTGACCTTCTTTATCCATTCCGAAAGCATTCCATGCTGCAGGACGGAAGATATTATTTGTGTCTACATTATGCATGGATACAGGTATACGGAGCATTGATGCTAAAGTAATTAAATCAGCACCAATATGACCATAGCTTATGCCACCATGATTAGCTCCCCAGTTGTTCATCATATCATATGCAGTTTTGAAAGCGTCTTTACCTGTAATCCTTGGGGTAAACCAAGTGCATGGCCATGTGTAATCTGTACGTTTCCATATTTTGTCTGAAACTTCGTCAGGAAGGTTTATCATCCAGCCTTCCGCTATCTGAAGCATCGGACCAAGGCCTTTAATTAAATTCAGGCGAATCATTGTTGCAGGCATTTCTGCCCGTGTTAAAAATCTTGAGGAATATCCTCCTCCGCGAAAATACCCCTGATCTGCTGCGCACCATTCTACATTTTTCATTATGGTTTCCTGATCTTTTTCGGTCATATCATACCATGGTTTGAAAATTCCGTTACCATCTTTGTCTTTTATTTCACCACATGCATCCAGACAGCAGGCTCCAGAATTAATTAAATGTATAAATCCGTCAGCTTCTTTAGCTTTACCTGTCAAATCATAACCTGTAGCCTTTTTTACAGCATCTGTACTCCAGTATGTACGGACATCTGCAAACATCTGCGAACGATTGGTTAATAGTTTCATGAATAACATTCCAATACCATTAAGACCATCATTTTCAGTCGCTAAAATTTTTGGTTCACGTTTTCCATTCCAATCGAATGATGTATTTAGTATAGCTTCGGAAAAATCAGCATTTGGATAGAAATCAGTCCATTGACGTTGACCCTGAATGCCTGCTGCGATTGCATTGTGTCCCAACATTTCTTCATCACAACCCTTAGGCAAATTTTTATTACCGTTCATTAAATCTTTAATGATTAATGCCATTTTAACAACAAATTCCCAGTCGGCTTCTTTTTCTTTTGCGGATTTTTGAACAGAAGGATCATTTTTATCAAAACCTATTTTGCATTTTGCTTTAGTCCAAGCTAATGCCTTTTTAAATTCTTTTTCATCATAAATACCTTCGGTCATACGACGAATAATTTCGACTTCATCAACTGATTCTACTCTTAATCCAAGGTAATCTTCCATGAATGTAGAGTCAATAATTGATCCTGCGATACCCATACATATAGAACCGATTTGTAAGAAAGATTTACCTTTCATGGAGGCCACTGCTACTGCTGCACGACCAAAACGAAGTATTTTCTCTTTAACATCATTCGGAATACTGGTGTCATCGGCTTCCTGTACATC
>Ga0265294_10010606_pt1 | contig 10455 bp, 6 predicted proteins | sample MunlanPumphouse3_FD_192504 | JGI IMG/M metagenome (GOLD analysis project Ga0265294, IMG submission 192504) | Groundwater microbial communities from a municipal landfill in Southern Ontario, Canada - Pumphouse #3 | ecosystem: Environmental > Aquatic > Deep subsurface > Groundwater | place...
TTTGCTTGATCGGCTTATCGCTTCAAAGTGCGCCCGGCCTCCCAAGCCGCGCTATCAGCACATTCTTGCGCTGGCGTTGACCCAATGTCTTTTCCAGACCGGGATCGGGAAAGAATCGGCGGTCAATGTCGCGGTTGCCGTAACTCTGCGGAAATACGGCAAATCGGCCGGAGGATTCATTAACGGGGTTCTCCGCAATATTCTCAGGTCTGATCCGGATAAATACCGTAAGGAAGCGCTTGAAAACCCCTTGTCTCTTTTCCCGGAAATATTGCGCGAACGCTGGGAAAAGCGTTTCAGCCTGCACGAATTAGCCGAAATCAGCGGGGCGCTGCTTGCCAAAGCGCCTTTGACTTTTCGTCCGACCGGGGATTTGAGCGCTGAGGAACTTCTACAGGTAAAAGCCCTCAAGCTGCCGGCTTTTGACTGGGCGTCGGGTATAGACTTTTTCTCCGTAAGTGAGGCGAAAGAGCTTTTCCGGCTGGGCTTATTTGAACACGGCAGAATTTACGCTCAGGATCCGGCGACGGCCCTGGCTCCCTGTATGCCTTTGATCAGAGGCGGGGAGCGGGTTTTGGATATGTGCGCCGCACCGGGAGGGAAAACTTTGCTTTTGGCTGAACGCCTCGGCGGAAGCGGAAAACTGGTTGCCGCTGACCGTTCCGCAAAACGGCAGGAATTGACCCGGAAAAACTTTGCGTGCCGCAAGCTGGATTGTGAAATTGTTGTTTCCGCCGCTGAAGAACTGGAATTTCCGCCGGAAAGTTTTGATGTTATTCTGGCTGATCTTCCTTGTACGAATACCGGAGTATTCCGGCATAAGCCGGACGCCTTGTGGCGTTTCACGGAAAAAACTTTGACTGAAACGGTAAAGCTGCAGCTTAATATTTTGTGTAAGGCGGCGGCGCTTGTCGCGTCCGGGGGGCAGATAGTCTACAGTACGTGCAGTATTGAATACGAGGAAAATCAGGGACAGATCGAGAAATTTTTAAAAAATAATAGTGATTTCAGGCTGGTTAGGCAGAGATTGCTGTTGCCGAATAAATATCATGACGGCGCTTTTTCTGCAATAATCGTAAAAAACTAGTATGCAATTTGCATTCAGATACTTTTATTGCTAATATATATGAGATACTAAAAGTACGGATTTATACGGTCAAATACAGGCAAGGCGGGGTAAGACTTGGTCCTTATGTCTTAACACTTAACACTAATACGGGAGGAAAGAAAGGATATGCGTTTTCAATGCTCTTTCTGCTCGTCTATAGTGTCTACGGACCTTCCTCCCAAAACGCGCCTGGAATGTGCAAGCTGCGGACATTCGTGTTTTGTTCCCGCTACTCCGTTTGAGGAAAACTGTGTGATCGGCGATTTCGTGATCGGTGAGGTGATCGGCGCCGGTTCCATCGGCAAGGTTTATCGTGCCGTGCAGCTTTCACTTGGCCGGGAAGTGGCCTTGAAAATACTTTCCCCCGAACTGAGTTCGAGCAAATTCATAGATTCTTTCCTGCATGAGGCCCGCGCGGCTGCCCAGCTCAGCCATACCAACCTGGTCCAGGCGTATGCGGTCGGAGAGGAAAACGGAGTATGCTATCTGGCGATGAGTTATATCAAGGGGGAAACCCTGAGTGATCGCCTGGAACGCGAAAAACGTATTCCGGTGGATGAAGCGCTGCATATTATCCAGCAGGTTGCGGAGGCTTTGTTCTATGCCTGGGATGATTCCCGGCTTATTCATCGTGACGTGAAGCCGGACAACATCATGATCACTACCGACGGGATTGTCAAGCTTACGGATATGGGGCTTGCGATAACCCAGGAGGACTGGAACGAAGATGCGGAAATTTCGGGCAGCCCGTCATATATGAGCCCGGAGCAATTTGCCGGAGAGGAGCTTGACTGCCGTTCCGACATTTACAGCCTGGGAATTACGCTTTACCAGATGATCAGCGGCAAGCTGCCTTTCGTCGGGGAGTCTTTCCAGGAAATCGCCGGCCAGCATTTCAATGAAGAGCCGGTGCAGTTGTACCGTTTTAATGTGGGGGCGACGCTGAAAGTTTCGAACCTGGTAAAGAAAATGATGGAAAAACTGCCGGAGGACCGTTTTCAGAATTATGACGTATTGTTGAAATCTCTCTGGAACCTGCGCCATGTGACTGCTCCGGACTCGTCGCTGATTCCCGATATACATACGGTATCCATTCATCATCTCGATTATGGATTGCAGAAAAAATCCTACAAAAACATAGTCTCCACCCAGAAGAAAGTAAAGCAGTTGAAAAACCGCCGCGATATTTTATTCTGGACTCTGCTGACCGTTTTCCCGGTGCCGATTGTGGTGCTGCTGGTATTTTTGCTGGTGATGGAATCTTCCCGTGAACCGGATATAACCGGCGTCTATGAAACTAAAATGCAGGTATTGGCGTTGCGTTGCGGTTCATCAGAATTCCTGCTGCCGAAACTGAAAGAACAAGCCGAGAAGCTGCTTACTGAGCTTATAGAAATAAAACAGCCGACTTTACGCCAGGAACTGCTTTTGTGGCAGATAAGGTATTATATCAAGCATATCGAAAACCAGCAGTTGAAAAATGAGCTGAGGGACCAGCGGATTATGTTGGAGAACAATAGTAAAAAAATACTCAATAAACCCCAAAATTAGTTTCCGGGTTCTTGCAATTTCCGTTGTTTTACACTATACTTAAGAGAGCAAAAGAGGTTTTTGGTATGATAAATGAGTTTAAATCGCTTCCTCGCGGGAACGAAACTATTTTAATAGTTGACGACCACGAGACCATTTGGGATTTCCTTATAGAAGCCCTGCAGCGTCTCGGTTATTCCGTTTTGCTTGCGGAAAACGGGCTTGACGCGGTTGAAATTTATCGTGAAAACCCCAATGAAATAGACCTTGTCCTGTTGGATATGGTTATGCCGAAGCTCGGTGGCCACCAGACTTTTTACAAGATAAAGGAACTGGATCCCGAAGCCAAGGTACTGCTTTCCAGCGGTTATGTTTCCGAGGAAGAAGTCAATGATCTTCTGGAGCAGGGAGCCAAAGGTTTTCTGCCCAAGCCTCACCGTATATCCACGATGGCGGTGGAGATGCGCCGGATACTCGACGCCAAATAAAATTATCTTTCGGGATTTTCCTTCATGTTGAAATTAGCTTGCTTTAAGGTTGACGTTACTCCCCCGGTCGGAGCATGTGCCGGTTTTAAGTCAAAAACCCTGACTGTCCGGGATCCGCTTTTCGCCAGGGGACTTATTCTGGATGATGCTTCTACCCGGCTGGCGCTGGTTTCCCTGGATTATTGCGCTCTGGTGCATTCCGCCTATGAACAGTTGCGGGCGACGCTGGCGACAGCGGCAGGGACTGCCAATGATCGGGTATTGATACACTGTATTCATCAGCATGACGCGCCGCTGGTCGATTTTGAAGCCGCGAAACACCTGGAAATGCCGGAACAATACCAATGGTGGCCGGAGATGCTTGCCAAATGCGCCGCTACCGCTGGGGAGGGCGTCAGGAATTTTCAGGAAGCCGCGGAAATCAGTTCAACTTCATACTGTCTGGAAGGTTATGCATCCAACCGGCGCGTGGTAATGCCGGACGGTACGATTGCCGTGCGTTGGAGCCGTTGCGGCGACGAACGTATTCGCAACGCGCCGCTCGGCAGCATAGATCCGATGCTGAAAACCGTAGCTTTCCGGGGAAAGGACGGCAATATCCTCGGTAGTCTGAGCTTTTACGCTACCCATCCGCAAGTGGCGAATACCGGGGACAAATTCAGCGCCGATGCTCCCGGTGAAGCGTTGCGCCTGCTTGGGGATGAAGCCGGATTGCATCTGTTTTTTACCGGCTGCGGCGGTAATGTGACGGCCGGAAAATATTCGACCCCGGAGCCCGAAACCAACCTGCTTCATTTCGGGAAAAAACTGGCGGCGGCGATCAGGACTAATTTAGAACGGGCGGAATGGCGGAAAGCCGGGAAGCTTGACTGGCGGAGCGTCGCTTTTCCTTTTCCCTGCCGGGAACTCAACCGCCGGGAACTACTGGATAAACTGCAAAGCAATCCCGGAAATACCAATTTGGCGGCATTGCTTGGAGTTATTGATTTCGGGCCGTTGCCTTATACGATGTATAAATTGCAAAGCAGCGGTATAAATATATTTTTTCTTCCCGGTGAACTGTTTGTCGAGTACCAGTTGTTTATCAATTCGCTGTACCCGGAAGAATTTGTCGCCGTTGCCGCCAATTGCCGCGATGATTTTTTCTATTGTCCGCTGGCCGCCGATTTTGAAACCGTCGGCGGTTACGAAACTCAGAATTTCTGCTATACCAACAGGGAATTCGAAACGCGGTTCAAAGCCGCGGCAAAGGAAGTATCCCGTTTGTAGCGCCGCTTACTGAAAATTATAAAATGCGATTTTCTTTTTCAACTACTTTGTCAATCCGCAACATGGCTGTATATTCCATAACATGAAGAAATCACTGTCACATTTACCGGAACATAAGCAGGAAGAGCTTAAGACGCTTACCGGAGTCATTACGGAAAAAGTTGATGCCGATTTTGTAATACTTTTCGGCAGCTATGCCCGCGGCGACTGGGTCGAGGACAGATATATCGGTGATGACGGTATTGTTTACGAGTATAAAAGCGACTACGACATATTGATCGTCATTAAGGATCCGCGCAAGTACGAACACAAATATCCCCAGGAAAAGATCGCTAAAAAAGCCCGAAGTCTTGGAGTACGTACCGATTTGAGCGTAATTTTCCACAGCGTATGGGCATTTAAAAGAGCCGTAAATAAAGGTTTCTACTTTTTCGCTGATATTATCCAGGAAGGCATTATGCTCTATTCGTCCGGGCGCGTTCCATTGCCGGAAATTAAAGAACTAAGTGTCAGGGAACGCAAGTATTATGCGCAAAAGGATTTCGATAATTGGTTTAAAAGCGCGAGTGAGTTTTATATTGATTTTGAAAATGCTTTTAAAAGAGCCAGTTATAAAAACGCGGCTTTTCTTCTCCATCAAGCGGCGGAACGTTTTTATACCACAGTATCTTTGACTTTTACCAGTTACAAGCCTAAACTCCACGACTTGGAAAAGCTGGGTATCAGGGCACAGACATTAAGCGATGAATTCAAGGATATATTCCCAAGAGAGACGCAGAAAGAAAAGGATTTATTCGATTTGTTGAAACGCGCCTATGTGGAATCCCGCTACAATATGGAATATGAAATTACCGGAGAAGAACTCGAATATCTTGCCGGGCGCGTCAAACTGCTTCAGGCAACCACTGAAAAAGTTTGTAAAGAAAAGATAGAAAGTTTTACGGGTTGTGAAAAAGATATTGATAAAGCGGAAAAGATGTAGCCCCCTGTTCCCGCCATGCTGTTTAAAGTGTAGCCATGGCTGTCCTCAGCCGTGCCGACGCTCAAGGTTGTAAGAATGGAATAAAAAACCACACCCAGAGGACGTGGTATTGCCTTAAACTCCCCATAGGGGAGTGGGAAACGTTAACATAGAAGGAAACGGTTGATAATGTAGCTCAAGCGTCAAGCTTGAGTCGTAAAAAACCGGGCTCAAAGAACCCGGCATTGAAAAAACTCCCCATAGGGGAGCAGGAGACGTTAATGGAATTCCAGAGTTTAACTCTCATGCAACGTTCTCCACGCCCCTGGAGACAGGGGCGGTCAACATGCAGAGTTTCCCGGTGTAGCCACGGCTGTCCCTAGCCGTGCGGGACTAAAGGTTGGATGGCGAAAGATTTTGCAGAACAATTTATGGAAATGGTAAAACCAAAAAACTATGACCACGCCCAAAGGACGGGGTTTTAAAGGACTCAATAAAAAACTATGACCACGCCCAAAGGACGTGGTTTTCTAAGATTCAATAAAAAAATGATTCTGTCAAAATAACAAATTCCTAATAAGATTAAATTATGAGTTCGGTAAAATTCATTCATTGCGCTGACCTGCATCTGGGCAGCCCGTTCAAGGGAATCGGCAACAGCAACCCGGAACTGGCGGCGGCGCTGGCGGCGGCGACTTTTACCGCGTTTGAAAATATTGTCGTCCTGGCGCTTGAACGAAAAGTTGATTTCCTGCTCATTGCCGGAGACGTTTTCGACAATGCCGACCGCAGTTTGAAAAGCCGGCTTTTTTTCAGGGAACAGCTCGAAAAACTGGACGCGGAAGATATAAAATGCTTTATCGTCTGCGGTAATCATGATCCGCTTTCATCCTGGTCGCGCTCCGTTGGTTTGCCCGGAAACACTTTTATTTTTGACTCGGCAAAACCGCAGACCCGTATCGTTGAACGCGGCGGCCTCGAAATCGCGGCAGTATGCGGAATGAGTTTCGGTTCCGCCAAGGTAAGCGCCAATCTCGCGGCAAAGTTTAAACGGGAACGCTCCGACCTCCCGGCAATAGCCCTGCTTCACGCCAATATCGATAACAGTTCCGAAGAAAACTATGCTCCGGCCATGCTCGCCGACCTTGAAAAAGGCAATTTTGATTACTGGGCGCTGGGGCATGTCCACTCATTCGCGGTCTTGAAAAGCGCTTTCCCGGCTGTGGTCTATCCCGGTTGCCCGCAGGGAACCAGCCCGCGCGAAACCGGGGTTAAGGGCTGTTGCCTGGTCGAAATAAAAAACGGCTCCGCTCCAGAAATAAAGGATTTCGCTGTTGACGTGATCCGTTACGCGGAGCTGGAAATCAGTATAAACGGAGTAAAAACCTTCGAAAAACTGTTTGCGCTGACAAATGCCGCATGCAAAAAACTTGCCGCCGAAAACGGCGGACGCCAAACCGTTGTCCGCTTAAAGTTTTCCGGGCGCGGCGTTTTGAACAAAGAGCTCCGGGCCGAGACGGCCAACGGCGAACTGACTGAACATTTTGAGCAGGAGGTCGAGGCCTTCAGCGAAATGTTCTTTCTCAACCGTATCGAACTTGCGACCGGAGACGATTATGATCTTGAAGAACTCACCCGGAACAGCGGTTTTATCGCTGACTTAACGGCCTGCGCCGAAGAACTGGATGAAGAAGATATGGAGAAAATAAAACAGGCCGTCATGGAAGTTTACAAAAAATGCCGAATTGATGCGAAAAGTTTTGATGAAAGCAGTCTGCCCGGAATTATTGAGGACGCGAAGCGCCTGGCTTTGGATAAGCTTCTGGAGGGCAGCGGTAAATGATCATTAAAAATATGCAGATCGACAATTACGGAAAATATTCGGACCGTTCGTTCGAGGGCTTATCCAGAGGCGTCAATGTGCTTTTCGGCCCCAATGAACACGGCAAAACCACCCTGCTTGAATTTGTCCGCCGAATGTTATTCGGTTTTCCGCCCGGAACCTACCGGAAAAACCGCTTTGAGCCGGTCAACGGCAACAAACCGGGCGGACGGCTGGTCTGTGAACTCGATTCCGGCGAAGAACTGATCATCGAGCGCAGCGGCTGGACAAAAGGCGGCGCCCTTAAGCTCAACAATATCGACGCGGGGCAGCGCGAACTGAGCGATCTTCTGCGCGCCGGGGAATCGTTCTATCATAACGTTTATGGAATTACCATCGAGGAACTTTATGATATTCAATCCCTGAACGGGGAGGACATTAAAAACCGCATTTACGGAGCCGGGCTCGATCTCGGCGGCATATCCCTGGCGGAAATCAAAAAACAGCTTCAGGTAAACGCTGACCGGATATTTAAACCCGGCGGTCATAAACATCTCATTCATGCCCTGAACGAAAAGCGCAAGGCTTATGAACAGCAAATAAAGAACGGCGCCGAGGATTTGAAACGTTATGAAGAAATAGCCGCGGAACAGGAAAAGCTCGACCGTGACCGGGAAATCCTGCGTGACCGGATAAAGAAGATATCCGGCCTCAATGAATTTATTGATTATGAAAACCTGAACGGAAAACTGAAAAATATTCCAGGTACCCCCGTCATAAATGAAGATGACATCGAAGAATATCAGGAAATAGCAACGGAACTCAAGACCGTAACCGCGAAACTTGCCGAAAACCGGGCAAAACAGCTTGAGTTGCAAGATAAATTTAAAAATACCCGGATAAACCCGGCCCTGCCGGGACTCGCCCCCGAAATAAGCGTCCTCGAACGTTCTTCCGAACGTTACCGGGCCGATTCGCAGCGGGTCGGCGAACTGGCTGGACAAATTGACCGGCTTGCGAAAGAAACGGACGGTGCTTCAGCAAACATAGCGTCGTTGTGGCTTGAAGGCGAAATTTCGGAAGACTTTAATTTTACGCTGGAGTTTATCAGCGAAATCAATGAATTTGAACAGGACTTCAACGATCTGCGACAGAAAAGAATAACCGCTGACGCTCTCTTGCAGCAACAGGCGCACCGGCAGAAAACTATGCCCGGAAACCTGCTGCCCCTGGTTTTTATCGGCATTCTGGATTTGTTAATGCTTGCCGCGGGCATTGTGGTCAATTCCCTCGTGGTAATAGCGATTGCGGTCTTGCTTGCTGTTCCCGCCGTAATCGCCGCCGCCCAGAGCTTCAGCGGCGACAGGGACGAGGACAAGAATAAGTCCGGCCCCCTGGAAAAGAAAGCCGCCGAAATCGAAACGCAGTGGATGGAATTCCTTAGCCGGAACGGTTTCCGGGATACTCTCGCGCCGCGCGACCTTCTGAATTGCGCGGAAATATATAAAAACCGCCTGAAAAACCGAAATGACCTTGCCGCCCTGAAAAAAGAGCTGGAAAACAAAAAACTCTGGCTGGCGGAGGTTGACCGGACTTTCGAAAAAGTCGCGACGGCGTTTGATAAGAAAATACTGGCGGCGGATATCCTGGCGAATATTGAAATCGTTTCCCGGCTTTTCAGGGAAAATGAAAAGGCCGTGGAAGAACACGGGAAAATTGCGGCGGAAATGAAAAAATCGGAGGCCGCCGCCGCTTTGCTGAAAAATAAAACTGAAACCCTTGAAACCGCGGCTCAGGCGATATTGGACAGGTTCAAGGCGAAAGATTTAAAGGATTTGCGGCAAATACTGGCTTATTGCCGGGAACGCGATAAGCTGAATGAAGAACTTGAAAAATCCCGGAAGCGGCTTAGAAATATTTTCGGCCTGAACACCGGAATTGATGAAATCCGCTTCCAACTCGAAAATTTTTCCGGGGAAAATGCTGAGGATAAAGAAACTTTGGAAAGGGAACTGGCGGAACTCAATACGCAGTATGGTGTTTTGAAACAGGAACGCCGGAACCTGGTTTCAGGCGATAAGCTGACGGCGTTGCAGAATGAACATGAATGCAGTGTCCAGCAAATCCGCGATTATGCTTTACAGTGGGCCGGGTATCGGGCCGCCGAATTCCTGATCAACCGCGCCGTGGGCAAATATGAACGCGAACGGCAGCCGGAAGTTATCAGCCGGGCAGCCGGGATATTCAGCAAATTGACCGGCGGCGCTTATGTGAACATCCGCAAACCGGCCGATTCCGACGACTTGCTGCTGGTCGGAGCCAACGGCGCGGCGCGCAAAGTTCTCGAATTAAGCCGTGCCACCCGCGAACAGCTTTACCTGGCGATGCGCATGGGATTAGTTGAACAATATGAAGAGAAAACCGAAAGCCTGCCGTTGGTCTTCGATGATATTCTGGTGAATTTTGACAAATCCCGACTCGACTTGGCGGTAGAGGCTATTTTCGAATTCGCCCGCCAACGGCAGATCGTTATCCTGACCTGTCATCAGAACATTCACTCCCTTCTCCTCAAATACGGCGCTGCCGACATTCAGGCAAAATAACAATAAGCCGGCTGGGTTGGATTTTTTTTGTTTTCAGATTGTTTTTTTACGATGTTGGGCTATAGTAAAGGTTCGCAGCATGACAATTAGGGCGTTTTGTCTCTATTAAGTTGTTGTCTGCCAACGAATAAGCAAAGTATAAGAATAAACGCGGGTTTTTACTATGGCGTCTTTCTGCTTTAAAAAAACGCTGATTTTTAATGAAAAGCAGTGGACATTTAGTATATTTGTGCTTATTTTATATGCTTTGCCGCTTTTTGGCGCCTCGGCGCAGGAAGCAGGAAATCACAGCGGCGACGCTCTGAATTCCGCAAAGATGACGGTTAAAGTCAAACTCAAAGATGCTGAAAGGTTTAACCGGCTGTCGGAATTGCGGAAAGAATTGGGCGAAGCGCAGCGTGACACGGCGAAGTTGACCGGAAAATACCGGGGGTTGAAAAAAGACCATGAACTTCTCCGTAAAGAGCTGATTGAAATAACAAAAAATTTTCAAGCGCAAAATGAAAGTTATCGTCGATTGCAGCTGAGCATAGCAGCCACCATGGCAAGTTCAAAAATGGAGGCCGCGACATTCAGGGAAGGCCGGCTGGTAAAAACTCTCAACGATGTCTTTGACAACAGCAGGACACTTGCCCTGCGCAGTGTTGAATTTTGCGAGTTTGTGGACTCTCTCC
>Ga0265294_10010608_pt1 | contig 10454 bp, 10 predicted proteins | sample MunlanPumphouse3_FD_192504 | JGI IMG/M metagenome (GOLD analysis project Ga0265294, IMG submission 192504) | Groundwater microbial communities from a municipal landfill in Southern Ontario, Canada - Pumphouse #3 | ecosystem: Environmental > Aquatic > Deep subsurface > Groundwater | place...
TCAGCAATGTATTGCTACATCCTGTTACCCCTCAACTTGCATGTGTTAAGCCTGTCGCTAGCGTTCATCCTGAGCCAGGATCAAACTCTTCATACTAAAATTTCTTTTTATATTTGATTCGTTACCGTGAAAGCAACGAATTTTGTGTCTTTCCTGCTCAGTTGTTATCCTTAAAAAATTAATTCTTGGACTTGTACTTGCTTGTTATATATATCACTAAAATTTCAGAGAACTGATTGCTTCACTTTTTAGTGTGAAAGCGGATACAAAAGTAGTGGAAATTTTGCAACTTCCAAAACATGTATCAATTATTTTTAAAATAATTTGTAAGAATAATTTCTAATAGTTTATCAGATTCATAATTTAATATTAACCTTTAAAAACTATCAACATAAAACACGAAGAAATTACTTAATACTATTAAATATCCTCCTTATTTAGATGCTTAAACTTTATCTTTATTATATCATTTCTTCAAATAACTTGCGTTTTAGATATGTTAAACATCGTTGATGTGTTTCTCTAAAGCGGATGCAAAAGTAGAATATTAATTTTAAACTTCCAAATATATTTTAATATATTTTTCATTTTAATTTAAGATATTTTTAAAATACTCTTATTTTCAGACGCTTAGAAAAATATTTTTTTGCTAATAAAAATGAGCTTATTCGTCAATATTAGCTAGGTCTCAATAATATTTTATTCCATAGATGATACTTTTTAAAAAATAATTGTATTTTTGTATAAGTTCTAAATTAAAAATTCAAAAAAAAAGGAAACATGAAAAAAGGATTAATTGTATTCATAATTATAGTAGTAGTAATATTAGGATTATATTCATTCGTAAAAGGGAATTATAATACCATGGTAACACGTGGAGAACTTGTTACAGCACAATGGTCTAATGTAGAAAACCAATACCAAAGAAGACTATCACTAATACCAAATTTAGTAAACACAGTAAAAGCTTATGCAACTCATGAAGAAAAAACTTTTACTGAAGTTATAAAAGCAAGATCTCAGGCTACACAAACTCACATTGATATTAACAATGCCGATGAAGCAACTCTAGCAAAATTTAATAAAGTTCAAGGTGATTTATCTTCAGCATTATCCAAATTAATGGTTGTATCTGAAAATTATCCAAATTTGAAAGCCAATGAAAACTTTCTAGAACTGCAATCTCAACTAGAAGGGACTGAAAATAGAATTGCAGTTGAAAGGAGAAAATTCAACTTAGCTGTTCAGACTTATAATACATATATAAAGAGATTCCCAAATAACATCTTCGCAGGTATGTTTAACTTTGAGACAAAAGTATACTTTAAAGCAGAAGTTGGAGCCTCAAAAACACCAGAAGTAAAATTTTAAAAAAACTATAATGTCACCAAAAAACTTATTCAACAAAATTGAAAAAGAAAAAATTATTGCAGCAATTAAAGAAGCTGAATTAAATACATCTGGAGAAATTCGAGTTCATATAGAAACACAATGTCAGGATTCTCCAATAAAAAGAGCAATTGAAGTATTTAAAGATTTAAAAATGAACGAGACAAAATTACAAAATGGCGTTTTGATATATTTTGCATCTAAAGATAAAAAATTAGCAATAATTGGAGATAAAGGAATTAATGATCAGACTCCCGAGGATTATTGGGAAATAAACACAAATAATATTATCTCAAGTATAAAAGCTGGAGAAATGTGTAAAGGATTGTGCACGGCTATTCATAACATAGGATTAAAACTTAAAACAATATTTCCATATCAAGAAGATGATGTAAATGAACTTTCCGATGATATATCATTCTTAGATAATGAAAAAGAAGAAAAAAAATAAACATATGAAACGAATATTATTCACTCTGCAAATCTTATTACTTGCAGTAGTATTACAAGCGCAAAATTTACCTAATCCTATGAGACCTAGTAGGCTTGTAAATGATTTTTCTGAATTATTCTCGAACTCAGAGAGGAATATGCTTGAACAAAAACTTAGGAATTATAATGATACCACTTCTACACAAATAGTTATTATAACAGTAGATTCACTATTAGGATATTCTTCTTCTGACTATGCACAAAGAATAGCTGTAAAATGGGGAATTGGTCGAAAAGGGAAAGATAATGGAGTAATACTCCTTATAAAGCCTCAAAAAGCAAATGAGCGTGGAAAAATTGCCATATCTACAGGATATGGAATAGAAGGGAACTTAACAGATGCTCTATCTACTAGAATTATTAATAAAATCATCATTCCTGCATTTAAACAAAACAAATATTATTTAGGAACAGATAAAGCAACAACAACCATAATGGCTGTCCTTTCAGGTCAATACAAAGCCTCAAAACAGAAAAATCCTGGGGGAATCATATGGAAAGCTATATTAATGCTAATTATGATTGTATTTGTCTTTAAACTAAATTCCAAAAATAATAGTTATACCATGGACGGAAAAAGAACTTCTGGATCAGGAGGAGGATTTCTTCTCGGTATGTTACTTGGAGGATTAATGAGAGGTGGATCAGGAAGTAGTGGAAGTAATAGCGGTGGCTTCGGAGGAGGTGGTTTTGGTGGCTTTGGAGGTGGCGACTTCGGAGGAGGAGGCGCGAGTGGAAGTTGGTAAAAACAAGATATTAAGATAAAAAATAACCCATAATTTGAATAATTATTTTCAAATTATGGGTTATTAACTTAGCATTAAAACTAGTAAGGTTTAGCATTTTTTAGAGACTGTAAATTAAAGTATATCACAAATTAATTTTCAAAAATCTTTATCACAATAATACTTAATCATTCTTTCTATCGCATCCTGACAAACAGGACAGAACTCCTTTAAATCTCTCATCATACAATGATTCATTGGACGATATATTCCTTTGCTAACATAAGCGGCACCTTCAAAAACACCTACTCCACCTTTGTATTTATCATCTAAAGGAGTTGGAATGGGAGTCCCTTTTGTTAATTTATTATACCAATACTGTTTAGCATGCTTAAAATCAACTAAAGTTGTAATATTAGGTTCCCAAGGCTCATATTTTAGATTATTCACCAAATCACCATATTCATATTCATCAGCTAATCCTGCAAAACTATGTCCTAATTCATGAACAAATACTTCCAAAGTTTTAACATTATTCGCAGAACCCATTGCATAAAGATTATACATTCCAGCACCTCCATAACGTTCTGTATTTACCAAAATAAAAACAGCATCACAAGGTGTTTCCCAAACAGCATCTCTAATTGGCTTCATATTTTGACAAGTAAGATATCTTGAAACTCCAAATGTATTAAAACTTGAAGCTAAAGCAGTTTCCTTATTTATATCTTTTGCTGGCATACTCGTACCACTATCTTTGGAATCAATATTTACAGCCCAGATATTAAAATCACTTTTATGACTATCAAAAGGTTTAAACGTAAATAAAGCTTTAGCAAATCTAAGGGCATCAGATTGAAACTTTGCTTGTTCTGATTTTGTGTAACCATCGCCAATAAACACCAAATCAACTTTTTTAGCAGGATCACCATTATTCAATACTTTAGATATTTTATTATGTTTAAGTTTAGAATGATCTACACTTTCACTCTTGGGATTTAAATCTGTTTCCCATAAGATTTTAAATTTCATATCAGATTTATCTCTAGCCAATATCTGAATATTAACAATATTTTTAGGAAAAGGTATCACAACACTATTCAACCATTTTTGAGTTTGTGTTTTAGCTTCCTCAGTATCTCTCCACTCTTCAAAGAGAGTATTAAAACCTCTACTATAAATTAATGTTTTTGTATCCTTATTAAAAACTTTTACAAAATAATCCCCATAATTAAAATTATCTATCAAATTTTTCCTAACTCCTCCCCAAGTTGGCTCTTCTCTAAACTGAACTAACGAAACTGCTTGAAACTCACTATTACCTTGAAGATTAAAATCTATACGTAAACTTTTATTAATAAAATAATCGTTAAATTTTACTGAATTATTATTTCCCGAAGTAAAACAAGTATTAACAACAGAAACTAATAGAATTAAAAATAAATTTCTCATATGTTTAAATTTTTTGAGTTATCAATAATTTTCTTATACATTTAATTTTTATATTACCAATGAATTTTTACACAATAAAATACATGTAGGCAATAAGCCCTCTTAATAAACTTGCTTCAACATAACCTTTAGCAAATTTACGTTAAAAAAAAAACAGTTTCACTAAATAATATATATAAGTCATATCTTTTATAAGCCTATATTTTTTTTTCAGTTAATATATTATAATCTTTATCAAAAACCAAATATCCATCATACGTATCTCCGCTTTTTTCTTTAAAACCTTTTATTAAAGTAGATCTACCTGATAAGACAAGCCTCTTTATTTGATTAAAAGTTAAAGTCTTTCCTGCAATTTCCATAGGTATCAATAAATCACAAGACTTTCCATATAAATTACATCCCCAAGCTTTCTTCCCTTTAAGGATCTTGCCTTTTCCACATTTAGGACATATTAATTCTACTTTTTCCTTCTTTTCAATATAACTAATATCACTCTTACTTTTTTTAAGCTTAGAATTTTTAGAATCATCAGCATCCCTAGAATTTTTAGAATCCTTAGATTTAGACGGATATTTTTTCTTGAACGAGTCATCAAATACATCTACTTTATTCGCTTTAGAATATTTCACATAATGAACAACTTCATTAACCATATTCTTAAGTTCAAACATAAAATTCTTTACATCATATTTACCATTTTCTATTTCTCTCATTTTTTTCTCCCACTGTCCTGTAAGTTCTGGAGATTTAAGAAGTTCATTCTGTATATTAGCTATAAGTCCTTTACCCGTAGGAGTTGCAACTAATCTTTTCTTATCTTTAGATATATAATGTCTTTTAAGCAGAGTCTCTATAATATTAGCACGAGTAGAAGGTCTTCCTATTCCATTCTCCTTTAAAGCATCCTGCAATTCTTCATCATCAACTTGCTTACCAGCAGTCTCCATAGCCCTAAGTAAGTCAGCTTCAGTATAATACTTAGGAGGTTTTGTTATCTTCTCAGCAAGTTCTGGTTTATGTGGTCCTTTTTCTCCCTCAACAAATAATGGAAGTACATTATCTTCATTCGAATTCACATTGAGTACAACCCTCCAACCAGCTTTCAATATCTCTTTTCCAGTAGCCTTAAAAATATATTTTTCTATTTTAGCTTTTACCAAAGTATTAGCTATCTCACATTCTGGATAAAAAACAGCAATAAAGCGTCTAGAAACTAAGTCATACACTTTTTTCTCATCAGATTGCATGTCGTAAGTAAAAATACCAGTTGGAATAATAGCATGGTGATCTGTTATTTTTTTATCATTAAATACCCTAGAAGATTTTTTGATTTTTTTGCCATTTAAAAGAGGTTTAGTCAAAGTTTCATAGGGCTCTAAACCTAAAAGAATTTTTGGTACCTTAGAATAAACATCATTGGGTAGGAAATTAGTATCAACCCTTGGATAAGTTGTTAACTTCTTTTCATACAAAGATTGAATAATTTGAAGAGTTTTATCTGCCGAAAAAGAAAATTTTCTATTGCATTCTACCTGTAATAAAGTTAAATCAAATAATTTAGGAGCATATTCTTTCGCATTCTTTCTGCTTACATGAGTAATTTCTAATTCCTTATCTAATATTTCGGAAAGAACTTTTTCAGCATCTTCCTTTTTCCCAAATTTTCCATTTATATAAGAAAAAGAAGCATCTCTATAGTTAGTCTTTATTTCCCAATATGGTTCAGGATTAAAATTTTCTATTTCTTTTTGTCTATTTACAATCAAAGCTAAAGTTGGAGTCTGTACCCTTCCTATAGATAATACACTTCCTTTTGATCCAAATTTTAATGTATATGCTCGAGTTGCATTCATACCAAGCAGCCAATCTCCTATCGCTCTAACAGATCCCGCAGAATACAAAGTGTCAAAATCTTTTGAATCGTATAAATGAGAAAAACCTTCTCTTATAGCTTCTTCAGTAAGCGAAGAAATCCATAATCTTTTTATTGGTACTTTACACTTAGCTTTATACAATACCCATCTTTGAATAAGTTCCCCTTCCTGACCAGCATCACCACAATTTATAACCATTTCGGCTTTACTAACTAATTTTTTTATAGTATTAAACTGCTTAACAATACCCGAATCATCTATTACTTTTATTAGGAAATTTGAAGGAATCATAGGTAGCACATCCATCCTCCAATATTTCCACTTATCGGTATATTCTCCAGGTTCATACAATGTACATAGATGTCCAAATGTCCAAGTAACACAATAACCATTTCCCTCCATATATCCATCTCTACGAGTATTAGCACCCAATATCATAGCTATTTCCTTAGCAACACTTGGTTTCTCTGCTATACACATTTTCATACGCTCATTTTTTTTGATTAGCAATAAAATAAATTTTTATCTTATCTAGAATACAATATTACAAAAAAATCATATATATAAAAAGCCTGCAAAGGAATATCTTTACAGGCCATATATCTAACTCTCAAAAAATTAAATTCAATTCGCTAAGATCTTACACGTTCCATATAAGATCCATCGGTTGTATTAATTTTAATTTTTTCTCCAGTCTCTACAAATAAAGGAACCATTACTTTTGCCCCAGTTGATACTTCACAAGATTTTAATGCCGTAGAAGAAGCAGTATCACCTCTTAATCCAGGTTCTGTATATGTAACTTCTAAAATAACTGTTGGCATTAACTCAACATAAAGAGGTGTTTCAGTATCAGCATGTACTATCATATCAACCATATCGCCCTCTTTTAAAAATTGAGGAGCGTTAATCATATCTTTGGTTATAAGCATTTGCTCATAAGTTTCATTATGCATTAATATATAATCTTCACCTTCCTTATAAAGGAACTGATAAGGTCTTCTCTCAATACGAGCAGTCTCTACCTTTAATCCAGAACTGAATGTATTATCAATCACTCTTCCTGTCTTCACATTTCTTAACTTAGTTCTCACAAAAGCAGGACCCTTACCTGGTTTTACATGTTGAAATTGAACTATAGTATATAAATCATCCTTAAAAACGATGCATAATCCATTACGAAAATCTGATGTACTTGCCATAAATAGTATTTTAAATCTGAGATAATTTTAATTTAAAGATTCATTATAAATCCCTACGTAAAAATGTGTTAATAATTTAAATTCTTTATAGAATGTCATACTTTTAAATACGATAACATATAAACTAACACTTTTCGCAAAGTTACTATTTTTTATGTTTTCTCAAAAAAATTAATAAAAAAAACATTGAATTATTCACGTTAAACACAAATTTACAAGATTTTTTCAATATTAAAGAAGATTTTAAACAAAAAAAAATAAAATATTCAGTAAAATTTTGTCTTTTTATTTTGCTAATTCAGAAAAAGGTCGTAAATTCGCAATGAAGTTATAATTGTAATTATTACAAATATGGAACAAAGTCAAACAATAGATAAATTAGTTAAACACAATATAAAACCTTCTTTACAAAGGATAGCTATACTCCAATATTTGGATCTACATAGAACTCATCCAAGCGTAGATGAAATTTTTAATGTCTTATCCAAAGACATGCCTACTTTATCTCGTACAACAGTTTATAATGTACTAAAACTTTTATATTCTAAGGGTCTTATTCAAATGATTACAATTAATGAGAAACAGGTCCTTTTTGATTCAAATATAGAAAATCATGCACATTTTATATGTAAATCTTGTAATAAGGTTATAGATTTGGATTTACCTAAAACAATAAAGGAGACACAAAATTTTATGATAGATAATAATTTAATAGAAGAAACTCACGTATATTACAAAGGTATATGTAGTGAATGTTTAAAAAATAAAAATTATGAGTTGTAACACAGGAGTAAAACCTATAAAAAAGGAAGATACAAAATTTCCAGAACTAGAAGACAATAAATTAAATAAAGAAGAAAAAAATATGAATTCATCATTAGTTATGCAAATGTTACCAGCATTCAAAATGAATGCTTATAATACAAAAACAGGTCATTTTACAATTGTTTCAAATGAAGATTATAAAGGTAAATGGTTAGTAATATGTTTCTATCCAGCTGATTTTACATTTGTATGTCCAACAGAAATTGCTGCAATGAATGCCAAATACAAAGAATTTCAAGATCTAAACACAGAAATACTTACAGTTTCAGTAGACACTCAATTCTCTCACAAGAGATTTGCCGAGACAGAACCAATTCTTAAGGGTCTTCAATTGATGATGGGTGCAGATTCAACTCATCAAGTTAGTAAAGACTTTGGTATTTATATGCCAGAAGAAGGTCAGGCACTTAGAGGTCGTTTCCTATTTAATCCCGATGGTATATGCGTAGCTCAAGAAGTTCAAGCTCCATCTGTAGGTCGAAACGTAAATGAATTACTTCGTCAAATTAAAGCATGGCAACTTGCTACAGAAACAGGTGTTGTATGTCCTGCAGGTTGGAAACCGGGTAAACGTACATTACCAGTAAACACAGACGCAGAAAAAATGACAGGACGCGTTGGAGATTACATTACTATTGAAGAGATTGTTGATTAATAACTAAGTATTAAGATTATGAAACAAACATGAATCTAAGTTAAACATAAATTCACCAAAGGTGATATTTAAAACAAGTTCATGAAAGAACGCAGCGGTTACATACGTTCTCAATTTGTTTCGTAAATTTATTGATAACTAAAAAAAATTAAACGTATGAAACATCCATGACAAAAAATTTTCGCCAAAGGGGATGAAAATGGATGATAATCGTTAACTTTGAATAAATTCAAACTTAACAATTATCATGGAATCAGTATCATTTCCCAAGATCGTATCCCGCGGTTGCGGTATCGACATCCATAAGAAAGTAGTGGTGGCAACAATAAACGGTGAGGGTCTTCGTAAAGAAACTCGCGAGTTTAATACTTTCACAAGTTCTTTGACAGAATTAAAAGATTGGTTATTAGCTAATAACATAACGCACGTTGCAATGGAAAGTACGGGCGTTTATTGGAAGCCAGTTTATAATGTATTAGAGCCTTGCGGTTTAAAAGTCTGGATAGTAAATGCTCGTCACATAAAATATGTGCCTGGTCATAAAACAGATAAAGCTGATAGTGCTTGGATATGTAAGTTGTTGCTTGCGGGTTTATTAAAACCTAGTTATATACCTTCCAAAGAACAACGTAAATTGCGAGATTTAACAAGATACCGCACTAAACTTATTCAACAAATTGCTTCAGAAAAGAATCGTAGAATACGAATTCTTGAAGATTGTAATATAAAATTATCTAGTGTCTTATCAAATACTAACGGAGTTGTAGCAACTTCGCTTATAACGATGTTATGTGAAGGTCGTAAAATAACGATGTCAGATATAGAATCTGTTTATCATGGGAGGATAAATGCAAGTAAGGAAGATTTATTTGAAGCTTGTAATGGTATAATGGAAGCACATCACGTTTATTTATTAGGAATAATAAATAATGATATAAAACAAACTCGAACTCTTATTGAAAGTTTAAATGTTCATATAAAAGATATGTTATCTGAATACGAAAACATACTAGAACTTCTAAAAGGAGTGCCTGGTTTAAGTACTAAGACAGTGCAAGATTTAGTCGCAGAAATAGGTCTTGATATGAATACTTTTCCCACAGATAAGCATTTAGCTTCCTGGGCAGGAATGTGTCCTGGTAACAATGAAAGTGCTGGTAAAAAAAAAGTGGAAGAACTACCCACGGAAATAAATTAGTAAGAGAGATTTTAGTAGAAGCAGCATGGGCATCTAGTCGTAGTCGTGATACATTTTATAATGCAAGATATCATAAATTGGCAGCTCGTAGAGGTAAAAAACGAGCAATAATAGCAGTAGGACATTCGATCCTGAAATCCGTTTATCATATTTTAAAAAATGAATGTGAATATCATGAATTAGGTGCTGCCTATGTGAATGAATTTTACGACAAAAGAAGAAAATCTTATTTAAAAAGTGAATTAGGTAAAATGGGCTACGAAGTAGAATTAAATCCTAAAAAAACACTTATATAGTAATTAGTATAAAATCTAATTATTTTAAAGGCCGATTTTTACTGGAAACCGCTATTTTCGATAGTATTACTCCGATTATGAAACTGGTCTCAACAGCTAAGCGGCAAAGACTGTGACTTTGAGCACGTGTATGAAATTTTAAAATCTTAGCTGTTTTACATAAAATGCCGATAACCAGAATGACATTTGTCGTATTGACAAGTGCTAATCTTTTTTTGTCTGAACTTAAATAAACTTAAATTATAAACGATATATTGCCCTTTTAGGGGCAATAATTTTAAAATATTTACGTATGAAAAACACAAAATTTTTTATTTGCAAACATTGTGGTAATATTATTACC
>Ga0265294_10010609_pt1 | contig 10454 bp, 11 predicted proteins | sample MunlanPumphouse3_FD_192504 | JGI IMG/M metagenome (GOLD analysis project Ga0265294, IMG submission 192504) | Groundwater microbial communities from a municipal landfill in Southern Ontario, Canada - Pumphouse #3 | ecosystem: Environmental > Aquatic > Deep subsurface > Groundwater | place...
CAGGAAACCCATTAGCTTTTGCAAACTCTAAATAACTGCATTAGGTTTTTCAATTAACAATTATTAATTTTTGTCAGATATGAATTCTTCATATCTTGTTCAAATTCATCATTATTATTGTATTCATAGTTAAGGCATTTTTTCCAAAGACTAGGGTCTTCCATACAAATATAAAAGAAAACTTTTTTCTTCCAGTCTTCTGGGAAACAGGAGTAAAGAAAGGTAAACATTTCTTCTTTAGTGGAAAGAGGATATGAGTATTTTCCTGCTATCGGAGTAAAGTCCATTTGTAAAACTCTACTTGATTGAGAATTGTTTCTCAATCTTTTTATTACTGCTTTTGGGAAAGTCAAAGTTCCCATTGAAATTACAATAACTTCTTCCGGTGTGAAGAGTTCAAGAACTTTATCAACTGCTTTTTTATATTCTTCTTTCCAACCTTTGAACCAAACCATTGGGTGGAAATGAAAACCTACCAGAAGGCCTGAATCTGCAGTTTTTCTGGCCGCCATTAGTCTTTGTTCAAGGTTTGCTGTTAACAATTCCTCGTTTTTGATGATTGTTGGTGCATTGAGAGACCAAGTTACAATTACATTTCTAGGAAAATTTACAGTCTTTAGCCAATCTGTTCTATTACTCTTTGTTTTCAATTCAATTACTTTATTCGGGTTTTTCTTTGCAAACTTTTCTAAAGCTGTTAAGACATTTTCAGTATTTGAATAAAGAAGCGAGTCGGAAGATTGTCCGGTCCCTAAATGCCAAACTTTCTCATCTAATTCTAATGATAAAAGCTTTTGTTCAAGGTTATCAACAAAACGAATTTCATTTTTACTGTAAAAACTTTGAATTGAGCAATAAGAACAACCAAAACTACATTGTTGAACGGCGTCAAGAGTGGTTAGGTTACAACATCTTAAAGGATTATTTTCCGGAGGACAGGGACATCTTCCAAAAATTTTGGTATCAGAATCTAGGTGTAAAATTGAAAATGATTTTGGGTTTTTGATTTCAGGTTTTTTAAAATCAGAATAATCAGTGGGTTCTTTTCTTAGTTTATTAATATTTTCTAAAGTTTTATTTACCAGAGCTTTGGTTAGTTTTTTTCCGTCTAGTTTAGTGTTTTCAATTTCTTTTGGCCAAAAAGAACTTAAAGGTTTTTCTTGCCATAATTTTATATCACAACCTTGATCGGAAAGTATTAAAATTTGACTGTAGCTTAAATTGTAAGTCTCTGTCATGTTTATTAAGAATTGTTGATCCTTTTCTCTTAGTTTTTCGAAGAAAGGATTGTTGAACTTTGATTTTTCCATGACTGTATATTAACAAGATTGAAAAAAACTGTTAACTAGTTTATTCTTTTTTTGTGGAAAAAGAAAAAGAAAATAATAATGCCTACCTACAAGCCAAAGAACTTCCCGAAAATAGTGGATGTTATCTTATGCGTGATGAAAAAAATACAGTAATTTACGTAGGGAAGGCTAAGAACCTTCATAAAAGAGTTGTTTCATACTTTTTAAAGGACCGAGATGCTAAAACAAAAGCTTTGGTTAGAAAGATTATAAAAATTGATCATATTATTACAGGAAATGAATATGAAGCTTTAGTTTTAGAGAACAACCTAATTAAAAAATATAATCCTCATTATAACATAATGTTAAAAGATGGAAAAAGTTATCCAGTTATTAGAATTACAAGTGAACCTTTTCCTAAAGTTTTTAAAACTCGAAGAATTATCAAAGATGGTTCAAAATATTTTGGACCATTTCCCGATGTAAGACATTTAGACCAATATCTGGAACTTATTGATAGAACTTTTAATTTTCGTAAATGTGGAACACCTTTAAAAATGAGAGAAAACCCCTGTCTTTACTATCATCTTGGTCGTTGTAGTGCTCCCTGTTGTGGGAAAATAACTCAAGAAGATTATAATAAAAATGTTCAAAAAGTTATAAAATTTCTTGAAGGTGGTGAACAAAAACTAATTGATACAATTAAATCTGAAATGCTGGAAGCCTCAAATCACTTGAATTTTGAATTGGCTTCTAAAAAAAGAGATGTTTTAAGAGCCCTTGAAAGTGTAGCTTTAAAACAGCAGGTAGAAGGATTTAACTCTGAGAGCATTGATTATTGTGCAATTGAAATGAGAGTAAGAATTTGTACCGTCTCTATTATGCAATTTAGGGAAGGAAAGTTAATTGGAAAAGCTTTGTACAGGGCTGAAACATTTGGAAATGAAACAGAAACTTTGCTAAACTTCTTGATACAGTATTATAGTGATGGACAACAGTTACCTAAGGAAATTTATGTTTCGCATGAAATTGATTTTAATTTGATAAAGCAATATTTTAAAACTGACTTAAAACACCAGACTGAAGTTTCTATACCTCAAACTGGTCGCCATTTTAGAATTTTAAAAATGGCTCGAGAAAATGCAAAAAGAGATGTTGAAAACAGGTTAAAAAACAAAGATAACAGTAGCTCTCTTATAATTCTAAAAGACTTGTTGGAACTGGAGACTCCTCCAAAACTAATTGAAGGGTTTGATATTGCTCAGTTAGGTGGAAAATATACTGTAGCTTCCCTTATTTCTTTTTATAATGGAAATCCTGATCCTAAAAATTATAGAAGATTCAATATAAAAAGCCTAAATGGTGGAATTGATGATTATGGAGCTATGAAAGAAGCGGTTCACCGTCGTTATTCTAGAGTTATAAAAGAAAATCTTCCTTATCCAGATTTAATTTTAGTCGATGGAGGTCAAGGTCAAGTAAATGTAACTAGGAATGAACTTGATGAGCTTGGTTTAGCTCAAATCCCTGTGGTTGGGTTGGCCAAGGAAAGAGAGACAATTGTTTTTGATGATGATAGAGAGGATGTAAATGTTGATCTTTCAAATGAGGGATTAAGAGTTCTTATAGCAGTAAGAGATGAATGCCATAGGTTTGCAACAACTGCAAATCAGGCCATGAGAAGTAAAGATGCAAGCTTTAAACTTTTGGAGACTATAGAAGGTGTTGGGCCTAAAACTAGTTCAAGATTAATGAAAGAATTTGTCAGTCTCGATGCTTTGGTCGATGCAAATTTAGAAGAATTAAGAACTAGAGGAAAGGTAAGTGATAAGTTAGCTTTAAGGATAAAAGAAAAACTTTCTCTATAGTTATTGACATATGTTCATAATTGGAAGTAATATCTGTTTAGGGCATATGCCCGAAACTAAAATAATGAAAAGTTAAGAATAGTTTGCCTAATTCTTTATTTTTGATTAATTTTACCAAGTAAGGAGTATTATAATGATTATTGCAGTACCTGTAGATGAGATGGAAGAAAACTCACCAGTTTGTATTTCCTTCGGAAGAGCACCATTTTATTTAATATTTGATGATGAAGAGAAAAAGTTCGATTATTTTGATAATAACAGTGCCTTTAACGCACAGGGAGGAGCTGGTATCAAAGCTGCTCAAAGTCTTGTTGACAGAAATGTTGATATAGTCATTACTTTTAGATGTGGTGAAAATGCTAGTAAAGTATTAAACGGAAAAGCCAAAATTTATAAAGCAGAAAAAGTAAATGCAAAAATGAATATTGAAATGTTCATAGCTGGAAATCTACAACTTCTTAACAAAGTTAGTCCTGGACTCCATGGACATTCAGTACAGGGTGAAAAATGAAAATAGCAGTATTAAGTGGTAAAGGTGGAACTGGAAAAACTTTTGTTTCAGTCAATCTTGTGAATTCTACTGAAAATACAGATTATTATGACTGTGATGTTGAGGAACCCAATGGGGATTTATTTTTCCAATCGAAATTAATTCAGGAGTTGCCTGTTAAGGTGCTGTTGCCATCTTTCGATAAGGAAAAATGCAATGCCTGTCATGAATGTGTAGATGCCTGTAGCTTTAATGCCTTGGCTTTAATTGGTAAGGACATGCTTTTGTTTGAATCAATTTGTCATTCTTGCGGGGTTTGTAGTTTCGTTTGTAAGCAGAAAGCTATAAGTGAAGTTCCAAAACAAACAGGGGTAATAAAAATCGGAAAAGCAGGAGATTCAAAGGTTGTTACTGGAAAATTAAATATGGGCGAAGCTATTGGAGTTCCGGTTATTTCTGGAGTTCTAGATCTTATGGATGAGGATAGAAATAGTATTATTGATTGTCCTCCAGGCAGTGCCTGTAGCGTTGTGGAAAGTACTCAAAAAGCTGATTATTGTTTAATTGTGGCCGAGCCAACTAGTTTTGGATTTCATAATTTCAAAATGGTTGAACAGTTAGCCAGAGTTTTAAAAAAGCCTTTTGCAGTGGTTGTTAATAAAGCGGAGAGTAAAAATAATATTGTCTCTTCTTATTGTAAAAAGAATAAAATAAAGGTTCTGGATACTTTCTTGTTTAATAGAAAGATTGCTCAAGACAACAGTAGGGGAGAAATTTGTACTTCTGTTGATGATAAAATGAAAGCTAGATTTATTTCATTACTTGATAATATTAATGATGATTGGCAAAGGAGCTTAAAATGAAAAAAATTCTAATTTTAAGTGGTAAAGGAGGGACTGGAAAAACTACAGTCGCAGCTTCCTTAATAGAATATTTAAATTCTAAAACCATTGCTGATTGTGATGTTGATGCTCCAAATCTTCATCTTCTTTTAAAAGTTAAGAATCCTGTAGAAAAAGATTTTATTGGAAGTAAAAAGGCATTGATTGATGTTGATAAATGTATTTCTTGTGGGTTATGTGCCGAGAAATGTAGATTTGACGCTATTCATTCTTTTGGTAGTTCTTACAAAGTTGATGAAATTTCTTGTGAAGGTTGTACTATGTGTAGTTTAGTATGTCCAGCCGGTGCTGTTAGTTTTTATGATGATAAATCGGGGACACTACAAAAGTATACTGCGCCTTATGATTTTTCTACCGCCTGCCTCAAATTGGGTAGGGGAAATTCAGGAAAGCTAGTTTCAGAGGTAAAACGTAATATGGTTATTAAGAATACCGAAGAATATGCAGTTTTGGATGGATCACCAGGAATTGGATGTCCTGTTATAGCTTCAATAAGTGGGGTAGATTGGGTTTTACTTGTTGCTGAACCAACTCTTTCAGGTTTTAGTGATCTTAAAAGAATTGTTTCAACAGCAAAGGCTTTTGACTTGAATATGGCATTATGTGTTAATAAATCTGACATCAACATGAAGATTACAAATGAAATAATTGATTACTGTAAGGATGAAGGGGTTTATTATCTTGGTTTGATTCCTTATGATAAGGCGGTGTTAAAAGCTTTAAAAAGCTGTAAGTTAATTATTAATGTTCCTAGTGAAGCAGGTAATGCTCTTAGAAATGTGTTTAAAGAATTCAAGCAGGTGCTTGAAAATGAGAATTGATTAAAGAGGTGTTTATTATGAAAATTGCAGTAGCAAGTGAAGGAAAAATGGTAACAGAACATTTTGGACATTGTGAAAGTTTTTGTATTTTTGATTTTGAAGATGGTAAGTTAGTTAGTTCAGAGACTATTGCTAATCCAGGTCATAGACCCGGTTTTTTGCCAGTCTTTTTAAGTGAAAAAGGTGTAAATGTAGTTTTATCCGGTGGTATCGGAGGTGGAGCAATTGAAATTTTTAATGAAAAAAATATTGAAGTTGTTTCCGGTGTTTCTGGTGATGCACAAGTTGCAGCCCAAGCTTATGTTGATGGAAAGTTAAAATCTTCTGCTTCAACCTGTAACCATGATTATGAAAAATAAAACTTTTAGTTTTATACTTTTAAAGACTGCATTTAATCAATGTGGTCTTTTTTTATAACTATGGCATAAATTAATTTTTCTAAATAAAGGAGATGTAAATCAGTTGGAATTTGTCTAAGTTGAACTTCATAATGGGCAATTTGGATAATAATTTCTCTTAATTCATCTAGACTAAAGTTTTTTAAAGCTTCTGTGTAAAGAGATTTATCTTTATATCTATAAATAGATGCTTTATTTCCCAATACATTGGCATTTTCAAAGGCTGCAGGTAAAGAGACCTTATTTAGAGTTATGTTTTCTTGAATATTTTCTAACCTTCTAAAGCACCAATTTAAAGCAGCCAAGACCGCTGGTATTTGATAGGAGTTAGTCTGGTAGAGAGTGTGTAGGCATTGAAGACTGTCATTAAGGTTTCTTAAAGCCAAATATGAAAATAAAGAAAAACCTGTTTCGACTTTTGTATGTATAAGGTATTTTTCAATGTCTTGGTTATCAATTTTTCTAATTTCAGTACAGTTTAAATGGTAGGTCACTAATTGGCTACAAATATCTTGTAGGTCTTTTGTATTATTTTCAACAAGAACAAGAATTTCATCAATTGCAGAATTTGTTATAGAAAGTGAGTTTTTCTTGAAATAGGTTTTTATCCAACCGCTTTTTTGATTTTCAAACAATTCATAGAATATTTTTTGATTACTCTTAGGAATTAAATCCATTAAGACCTTATTTATTCTGGTTTCTACCGTTGTTATAATGAGAGTGACCTCAGAAGATGGATTACTTAAATACTCAAAAAGAAAATCTGAAAGAGGTTTTTTTATGAAGTTTTGTTTGTTTGTAGCTGTTGAAGAATACTCAAAAGGGAAGTCCAACCAAATACATCTACTTGAAGAGAAAAGAGAAGAGTTCATTAACGCTGTTAGAAAAGATTCTATGTCTTCTTCATAGGGATAGAATTTATAAAATTCGGTTTCTTTAGTAAGTTTTGCTTTAATTCCATCAACAAAATCCTGTTTTTGTCCAAGCTCCGGTCCTAAAAGTAAATATGTATTATTCATAAAATTCCTAGTATTTTCTTATTGTCATTACTAATTTGCCGAGGATCCTGCAATTCCTGACTATTATAGAGTTCATACTTGAATTAGCAGGCCTTAATTCAATATTCGATGAATGCTTATAGAACTGTTTTAAAGTATTTCCATAGTTTTCATCAATACTTGCCATCACTATTTCTCCATTTTCTGCAGTTTCTGTTTTTTCAAGGATTGCAATGTCGCCAGAAAAAATCCCCTTTTCAATCATACTTTCGCCTCTGACTTCCATTCCAAAGTAAATTTTATTATTTGAAGGAATAAGGCTTGAAGAAACGCTGATTTCATAATCTTTGTTTTCTTCGCAAATTAATGGGGTTCCAGCTGCGACTCTACCGAGAATAGGAATTGTAAAAGTATCATCGCTAATTATAAAGTTTTTATCCAAAAGGGTTCTTGAGCGTGAAATATTTTCACCACAAGAAAGAATTCCTTTCTTTTCAAGAGCTTTAATATGATCATAAGCCCCTTTTGTTGACATGTTAAAATGATTTGCAACATCTCTTACTGTTGGAGGATAGTTGTTATCAAATTGAAACTGTCCATAAAAAGTAGCAATTTCTTTTTGTTTTGCTGTTAATCCCTTCATTGTGAACTCTCCTATTCTTCTTGGAATCTGTTCTCAAAAAGTTTCTCCATTGCTTCTGCTTGTTCGGCTTCATCGGGTCCAATACATATCATCTTCAAAACGTCTTGATATGGGGATCCCAATGTAATAACTCCCATAATAGACTTGGCATTTATTTTCATAGTTTCTTTTTCAAAAAAAATTTTACTCTCAAATTTAGCTGCTGTCTTTGCAATAATTGCGGCAGGGCGGGTATGTATTCCAGCTCTGTTTCTTACTGTAAGTGTCTTTTCTATCATCTTTCTTCCTTAAAGTTTAGTTTCTAAAAAGTCCATAAGTTGGGAATCAAGATGTTTGGCTCCTTGGTATCCTAATTGTTCAAGACGTCGGCATCTAGCTGCAGTCTCGATAATAATTGGAATATTTCTACCTGGTTTTACCGGAATAATGACCTTGGGTATTTTAATTCCAAGAATACTTTCACTTCTTTCTTCCGAAATTCTTTCATAATTTTTGTTTTGATCCCAATCTTCTAGGTGGGCCCAAAATTGAATTTCTTTTCTTTCTCTAATACTACTAATACCATAAAGGTCTGGAATATTAATAATTCCAAGTCCTCTAATTTCCATATGGTGAGAAAGTTGTTTATTTTCTCCTCCTCCGACAAGAAATGTATCATTTATATTTCGAATTTTAACAGTATCATCACTAATAAGTCTGTGGCCTCTGTCGAGAAGTTCCAAAGCAGTTTCACTTTTTCCAACCCCTGATTCGCCTGTAAGAAGGACTCCCATTCCAAAGACTTCCACAAGAACACCATGAATAGTTACAGTAGGTGCAAATTCTTCATCAAGTATTTGATAAAGCAATCTTGATAAATCAGATGAAATAAGCTGTGATTGAAGTATTGGGCATTCATAGTTTTCAGCCACTTCAAGGAAATGTGGGGGAGGTGTTCCTCCACCTGAGAAGATACAACAAGGGAAATTATAACTTAATACTTTATCAATTGAGTCAAGCTTTCCAACTTTTACCAAGTCTTGGAGATAGGTTTGTTCTCCGCGTCCAAAGACTTGAATGCTCTGTTCGCTAAAATCCTTAAAATAACCGCTAAGCGGTAGCCCTGGCCTTGATATTTTGCTGGCCGTAATTTTCCTTGAAAGTCCTTTTTTCCCTGCAATACAGGTTAAATGAAGTGAATCACTCAAATTTCCATCAAGTCTTAATAGTTGTAATACAGTTAAAGAATCCATAAAATTATAATAACTCAAATTGTTTTATTTTGCAAGTTTCACTTAACATATGTTTAATAATAGTTGATTTTGTACTCTTAGAGTGAAAAAGTCAAAATACCTTCATTATATTTTTAATTTAACATTAAAAATACTAAAAAAAACAAATTTTAATCTTCTCTAATTATGAACATTACATTATATTAGTCGAATCTTAGTTTTTTTATTTAATTAACTGTTTTTTTATTGAAAAAAGTAGGATAATAAGAAAGAGTTCGAGGGAATTATGCGTCTTAGAGATAGTATTAAATATTGGTGGAGCGAACCAAGGAGTGCTAATAACAGAGATGAAAACCGAAAGGTAACTTATCTTGAGTTGTTTAATGATTTGGTGTATTCCGTTTTTTTTGCCCGTTTAACTCAATCCTACGTTAATAATAGTAGTACTTACCGTTTTGCTTTTTTAGCCTACCTAATAAAGTTTGTTCTTAGTTGGCTTGTTTGGTTTAACGCAGCTTCTTATTATGATCTTCATGGAAATGATGATATTAGAGGGCGTTTGTTTACATTTTTTCAAATGTTTCTCGTCGCCTCTCTTGCCTTATTTGGCTATAATGCTTTAACCAAAAATTATATGGGATTTGGCTTAAGTTATGCAATTTTGATGTTGTTTCAAGCTTTTCTTTGGTACAGGACGGGTAAAGTACATGATAATCATGCAAAATATTCAAAACCATATTCGATTCTTATGAGTTTTTTAGCAATCTTTTTCTTAACTTCGGTTATTTTTGGGGAAGAATTAAGACTGATTATTTGGGGAATAACTTGCCTAGGTCAAGTCGGAGTTATTTTGTATATTTCTTATAAAAACTGGAGACTTACGGGTGAAGGGGAAATGTTTTTAAGAATTACAAATTCTTTTCAAGCTAGAGTGTCTAGACTGGTATTAATTGTTCTTGGACAAATGGTAACTCAGATTATTTCAGGAGTATATTCTGACGATCAAGTTTTATATCAAAATTTTCGTAAGGCTTTTGTTGGGATGTATTTAGTTCTTATTATTTGGTGGGTTTATTTTGATCTTGTAGCAGTTTCAGTACCTAAAGATAATTTATTAAGTGTTTGGATTTGGTCAATTCTTCATGTACCTATTGCTTTTTCAATTTGTCTTATGGCTTCTTCAATAATAAGCATAATGCATTTAGATAATATTTCATTAAGTTTAGCTTATATTACAAAAGACTTTATGGTTCCAATAACAGTCTTATATATTTGTGTTTTCTTAATTTCGAGAACACTTGAAAAAACACAGTATCACTTTTATGCTAGAAAAAGATCTCGCGTTTCACTCTTTTTTTCCATTGGGTTTTTAATTATTTTGAATTTTACTCAAATGTCAAATAACCTTAAATTAATTCTTAATCTTGTAGTAATTAGTTTCCCCGTTTTAACTGAAATTGTTTCTCAGGTTCGTTTTAATGAATTTAAAGATAAAAATGAAGACAAAAAAACCGCTGATTCTTCAGCGGTTTGACAAAACTTTCATGTTTTAATGAGTGTCTATTACTTTACTTTTTTCCTTTCTAGCAACAGCCTCAATTTTATCAACTATTAATTCAATGCCTTCAAAAAGTTCATAACAGTCTTGGGTTACAATTTTAACATTCCCCCAGACGAAATGAAGTATTGCATTTAGACTGAATCCTTGGCCTTTTGTTTCTCGTGTAATGGAGAGGTCTAGGTCATGAAGAAAGTCTTCAGCAAAAGACAGCTTTTGTAATTTTTTGTTCAGAAATTCTCTGGTTTCATCGCTTGGATTGTAGTGAACGCCCTT
>Ga0265294_10010610_pt1 | contig 10453 bp, 8 predicted proteins | sample MunlanPumphouse3_FD_192504 | JGI IMG/M metagenome (GOLD analysis project Ga0265294, IMG submission 192504) | Groundwater microbial communities from a municipal landfill in Southern Ontario, Canada - Pumphouse #3 | ecosystem: Environmental > Aquatic > Deep subsurface > Groundwater | place...
TATATTAACTCCTGATTTCCCTTTAAGAAAAGTACTGAGCCTCGACATCATAGCTGCCTTAACATATACATCTTCAAAAGGTTCTCCGGCTCCTGTGCTATGACTTCTGATGATATTATACTGTAAAGCCTTTAAATCGGCATCATTAACATGATATTGTGCCATAGGACCAAAACCGGTGTTAATACCATATATAACTTTCTCCCTTGCAAAAGACTCCAAAAAAAAGAAACTGTTATTCACTCTCTCTATGTCGTCTTGCGATAATTCAAAACATTTATTCTCAAATAAAACGTCTTCTATCTCTCTTAAAATCATTCGTTTGTAAATTTATACTTATATATATTTTTAATAAAAAATCAATTTACAAAGTTATATATTTTTATTGATTTTTGATGATTTTACCATAGAAAAAATTGGGTAGATTCAAGTACGCGTAGATTCATTAGCATTGCGAAAGTACAATAAAGAGTCGAGAAATAATAAAGAATTTATTTTTTTGTCATAATTACAATATATTCGTTACTCATTGTATCTACTTTTGCGCCATGTTTATTGGTAGGACTTGTTTTAGACGGCATACGTTTATTTGGTATTCGGCGAACAATAGTTTTTTCATGATTAAAACCTTGTTTTTCAAACATTTCAGCTGTAAAATAATCCAGCGGAATTTGAACACCTTTCACATTACGATTTCCTACGACATAACAAATACATCCACCACTTCGTATAGTTGGAGCTATGTTTTTGATAGAATTGTAGTAATCATTCAGAAAGGCTACCACTTCCGAATATCGCTTACAGTCAGCTTGTTCTATTTTTTGCAACTCGTTTTTTATAGTTTTGGTTTCAAAAATTGCTTTTTTTTGCTTTTTTCCACCCATTAGAAGATTGTCTAAATTTTTCGCATTTGGCAAATTAAACCACTCGTTTGCCCAACGAGAAAATTGTCCGTAAGCGACTGTTGTATGGCTATCGCCGTAAGGTGGTGAAGTAACAATCATATCAAAGGAACGGAATCATTTTATTTTCATAAAGCAGATATTTATGAAAAACCCACTTTGCGTAAATTTCTAAATTTATTAGATAAAGACTTGATTATGTTCGATATTCGTATTGGCTCATATCAATCCGGGAGAAATTTCGGAAAAGCACACGACCACGGTAGCGGATTTAGAATTTTGGAAAAGAATCTAAACAAGCTATATTCTGAACACGAAAAAGTAGAGTAAACACACAATAATCTCCATCTTTTTTAACACACATCAGCCAAGGCGGGTCCGCATTGTTGCTTCGCAACAATTTTGTGTTTGCCTTATCAGCTTATAAATCCTTTAACATGACCCCGAAGGGGGCACATATTTATAGACAGAAATTATTACACCCGTAATTTTACAGCATCTAACAAAGTATCTATTTTAAAATCGAAAACACTGCGCATTTCACCCGCCATACAAAAACCGCATTTGTCACACATTCCCATTGTTTTACCAACACATTCATTTAACAGTGTGCCATCGGGCAATATGTAATTTGTAACCCAACACTGACGCTCAAAATTATTATGCTTCATAAACTCCAAACCCGAAACAGAGTTCATAATAGGATATTTAGCCTTTTTCATCGATATCAACAAGTCGATAATTTCCACACGCTTATCCAAGTCAAGAAACAAAGACTCAGTACCTTTATACGGCGTATGAAAATTCAAAGAAATCAATTTAATTGCCGGATTGTCTTTTGCATAATTCACTGTATCTCTGACGTTTGTATAATTCAAACTGTTGATAGTCATATTCACGTTAAGATTTTTATGATGACTTTCGGCTATGTTTTTTTCGAGCTTTTTAAAAGCTCCCGCTCCGCGTATTTCATCATGAAATTTCTCCGTTCCATCTAAACTGACCCAGATAGAATCTGCCAAACTACCGGCAAAAGAACCTTGCGCATTAGTGGTTATAGTCGTGGAAAAAAAGCCGATTTCTTTCGCAAGACGTATCAAGTCGTTGACAGTCTTATCTCCATCACGCCAAATTGTAGGCTCACCACCTTCAAAATCAATAAAACGCGATCCTAATTCATAAGAATAACGCAACTCGTCTTCCACTTGATTATACGATTTAACTATCGGATTATCAATATTATAAACACCACAATGTCTACATCGCAAATTACATTTATCTGTGATAAACAACACTGTTTGTAATGGTTTTTGTCTTGCGAACAGTCTTACATCAACAAACCATCCGCCAAGATACATCATTTCCAATATTTTATTCATATCAATCAAGTAATAAAGATACAACAATAAGTACAAAAGAGAAAGCCATCAACAAATTTCTGGCTAAGAACCATCTTATCATAAACCAATCTATTCCGGCGAGTTTTATCTGCTCCCATTTTTCCATTGGCAGCATCCAGAACTTAGGCTTGACAGCAGTAATTTTACCTTTAACAAATTGACACATCAGATAAAACAGATAACAAGCAAGCGGCAATGCTAAAAACACTAATAGATACCACAGGCTTAAGCCGGCAAAAATTACAGCTGCTGCTACAACCAAAAATGGAAACAAGATAAAGCAGAAAGAAAAAGCCAACATCGCTTTTTTATTATTAAGCAAGACGGCGAGTGTCACCTTCCCAACTTGCTTATCAGGTTCAAAGTCCATGATAGAATGAGTAAACAGCACGTTAGCCACAAGCAGCCCGAGTGCTATTGAAAATGTCCATATTTCGTTGGAAAAACATCCGCAGGCAGAGTAATAAACGCCTATCATATTTAAAACACCAAACTCTATAGCCACTATTATTTCGCCCAAACCTCGATAAGCAAGTTTCAGCGGAGAGCCGGAGTAAGAATATCCTAATACGCCGGCAATCAAGGCAATATAAACAACAGGCATTCCTCTTTTCAAAAATATCACCACACCTAAAGCAACGGCGATAAGACAAAAGACGGCGGCTACACTTAGCAGTTGTCTCATAGTAGCCTTTCCGGAGGTAAGATATTCACATTTTGCAATTCTTGCGCGCATGCCGGCAGCAGCCATGTTATTACGAATTTCTACACCCTTGTTTTTGTAGTCGAAATAATCATCTAACAAATTACATCCAAGATGTGCACACACTACGCCGACAATCGCAAGGACAGCATACAGCCACGAAAATGAAGGAGACTTACAGGCAAGACATAAAGCGACAACAGCAGGTAACAAACTCTGAGGCAGAGCATTATATCGAGCGTTGTTTAACCAGAAAAGGATTTTCATCAAAAAAAAATAATTAGCTGCAAAGTTAAATTATTTTTTTCAATTACACACGGAGTAAATTCAACTAAGAAATGTAATTTAATTCATGATAGAATTATCCAAATTGTACTACATTTGCAGATTAAAAGTAAAATTAAACATGTTGCTAATTTTTGCAAATGCCAAATCAACGACAAAAGAATAATAACAAATTAAATATATATCATGAAAATCAAGATTTTATCAATACTTATAGGATTAAGCTCTATACTTATGATGTCTTCGTGCAACACCGGCACAAGCGGCGGCAGCAGATTATCAGGTTCTACAGGCAGCACTTACGAATTACTTGTCGTAACCTCTCCGACAATATGGGAAGGCGAAGTTGGTGAGACTGTACAAAATTTCTTTCATCAAGATGACACAACTTTGCTGATGGTAGAGCCACTGTACACAACACCGCAAATAAGCATGAAGCAGTTTGAAGAAAACATTATGTTTCAGTATTTTAAGAATATTCTTTTCATAGATATTGACCCGACAAGGGAAGCGAGCATAGAAACTCGCGATACAATTTGGGCGCGACCACAGAGAATATTTAAGATTGTCGCCCCTGATAACGCTTCTTTTGATGTAATATTTGACGAATACAAAGATTATATGTTAGAAAGATACATTGAAAACGAAAGAGAGAAGTTAAATGTTTATTTTCAGACGGCATTGAACAAGAAGGTAATGCAACGTGTTTATGAAAAATTCGGCTGCAATATGAACATCACAACAGGCTTTTACATTGCCAAAGACTTAGACGACTTTATGTGGCTCAGGAGCGAGACCTCTAAAACCAGCACCAACATAATGATTTATAGTGAAGATTATGTCAAAGAATCACAGTTAAATCCGAACTACATAGTTCTAAAAAGGAACATCATCACTAAAGAAAACATTCCTGCGAGTTTGCCTGATTCGTATGCTAAGATTTCGGATTATCATCCGGTAAGTTCAAAAGTTGTAGACCTCAATGGCTTGTACGGCATCGAAACACGCGGCGCATGGGATTGTTCCGGCGATTTTATGGGCGGCACATTTTTAAATTATACCCTGATAGATGAGAAAAATAATAAAGTATTAACTGTTGACGGATTTATTTATGCACCGAGCAGAGAAAAACGTGTGTTTATGATGCAACTCGAAGCACTATTCTGGTCTTTGCATGTCGACAAAATGAAAAATGACAAAAAATAAAGACAAAAAAAAGGAGCTGTTGCAAGCAACAGCTCTCCAAAATCAATTATTACAACACACACTTAATGTTCTATCAAATTAATCTTCAAGGCAGATTAAACCTTTTTGCTCTGCATCTTTAAGAACTGCTGAAATACCTTTCTTATCAATAGTTCTCATTGCAGATGTCGAAACTTTTAAATATACCCAACAATCTTCTTCGGGAATATAAAACTTCTTAGTCTGAAGATTCGGATAAAATCTTCTTCTTGTTTTAGCGTTGGAGTGAGAAACATTATTTCCCGACATCATTCTCTTTCCTGTAAGTTGACAAATACGTGACATTTCTTCTTATATTTTAAATGTTTTTTTCTACTAATTAAGACGGTGCAAAGGTCGCATTTTTTTTTGAATAAACAATATTTTTTCGATAATTTTTTTACAAACTAAACATCATTGACTATCAGACAATTACGCCAACCATCATCTTTTATTCACAAATTCCAAACAGTTAAAACGCTCAAAAACGACTCAAAAAAAATCTCAAGAATTTAATTAATATCCAATAATCCGTCCGGCAAGTCAAAAACAACAGATTTGTCATCAAAATTGACACTACATATAAGGTCTTCATGAAAAGGTATCATAAATTCCGCTTTCCCATCATATACAATTAACAATGTTTGTTGTTTCGTTTCAACTATATCATTGACAACAGCAGAAAATTTGTTTTTTTCGCAAGATACCTTCCAGCCTTTCAAATCGAAGTCGGATATTTTCTGCAAATCTTCAGGTATCAAATTTTTAGGAAGATACACGTCTTTATTCAGATAAAAGTCGAAATTTGCGCCTTCGTATGGAATTTCAAAATGCACTCTCAATTCCTCCGGTGGCTTTTCAAAATATTCTGAAGGAAAAATCGGTAGTAAATCACCACTGCCGAGGTCTAAAAAAAGTGTGTCTTCTACAATAGAGAAAACATCAAAATTGACTGTAAGCCCGAGTATTAAATCATTATTCTTACCGAATTTACGTTTAAAAGAGCCTATCTTTATATAATCGTTACGATTTATCATAGTAAGAAGCATAAAATTGGCTGACAAAGTTAACATAAAATTTTAATTTTGCATTTAAAACAAGACAAAAATGTTCGACAAAATTTACTCTTGAGTGGAAAATCGCAAATAAACGTCTTTACATTCAACTGAAATATCACATTGCTCTATCAAAATTCTTGACACATCTACCCCATTATCAATTAAATAATTCTTAATCTCTACAGCATATAATGGTTTTCCTACTATAGTAATTATAAGCTCCGGCTTATCGGTCAACAGCAGCAACAAACGTAACAGTTCACCCTTGGACTTATCTTCATTAAAATGATTTGTTTCTTTAACAAATGATATGTTTTTAAGCAGCACCAAAGAGTCGGGCGCATATTTATCTAACTGAAAATCAAATTTATGCGACATAAAGACAGACGTTCCCGGAATAATCATTTCATCCGGACAGAAAAAATATTCATCATTATGTAAAACAAAGCCGTAACTTCGTCCTGAAGGTAAAGATATAGAAAATTTTCCTGATTTAGGATGTGTCTCAAAAGATGCAATAATCTGCAAAGTCGAATTACAAACAACATCAATTTTCAGAGTTAAAGGCGTTTTGGCATCAGCATCAAGAAATTTACCGCTAACAGTATTCATAACGTAAGAATTGATTTCGATAAAATCTTGGCAGCCAAAAGCAAAGTAATCGTCAGCAGGTGGTAATGTTAACAACGGCAAATCCGAATTTTCTTCAAGAAACAAACTCTCAACATTAATCAGCTCAACCGAAAACAATTTAGTTTCGGCAGCCATCGTCTGCCTTTTCAACAAAAAATAATCATTACGCAAAAAATATCTAATATAAGTCTCGTTACTTGATGAATTAAGTGGATATCCTATGTTCTCTATCTTTGTCCAACCGTCATTTTCAAATTTAGATTTAAAAACATCGTAACCACCTATAGAACACTCATTGTCAGAACATACGTACATAAAATTGTCGAACAAAGAAAAAGACAAAGAGATTTCGTTATACGGAGAATTTATATTAGAGCCGAGATTACGACAATTTTCGCAATATATTTGTTCTTCAGGACTTATACTAATGACATCTGCCGCATAAATATCTTTACCGCCAAACCCGCCACTACGATCACTGACAAAATAAATTTTTTTCATGTCTCTTGAAAAACAGGCAAAAGATTCTTCATATTTAGAATTAATACACCCTTTTATTTTTTTCAGATTAGCCCAATTTCCATGCTCGTCTTTAACGGAGAAAAAAATATTTCCCTTTCTGCAAACAAGTAAAACATTATTCTGAGAAACATCAGTTACAACGTCACCTGACTTTAGAATTTCGGTTGGCATGATAAAATTTCTAACTCCGAAATTATTCATTATGTCACTAAGTGAGTCATTAGCCGTTTTTATTGCACAACGCAAGGAATTTGTGAGTAATTTTTCGCCGGCAGTACATTGAGCTTTATATTTATTTACGACAGTATCATACAAATCAAAAAATTTGTTATCTGTTAATTTATTATAAAACAGCAAGGCAGAATCTAACTCATAATCAATTTGATAAGAACGGGCAAGTAAAAAAATATTATCATAAAGTTGTTCAGCAGAAGTAGTTAAAGAATCGTGTAAATAAAAAGCCGAATAAAGAAACCTTTTTGCAGAATTATCGCCAAGATAAAATTTGCATTTACCTATTTTATAATTCAGAGAAGCATTTTCTTGAACAACAGAATAAACTGTATTATAGTAATTTAAAGCTGTTTCGTAGTCAGGATTTTTAGCAGCCGTCAATTTATCCGCTTTGCGTATTGATGTCCGTACTATTTTCAGCTGCTTTTTGTCAATAGTCTGACTATCAGCAATTTCATTACTTTGTCCGCACAAAGTAAAAGTTGATACCAAAAACGTTAAAATAACAAATAAACGTTGCATCTAATCACAAGTTTTCAATAATTCATCAGATTCTTTAATTCCCAACAAAGACGCTCGTTGCCAGTCTTCACAAGCAGCCTCATTTTTTCTCATACGCTCCATTACATTTCCACGATTAATATAAGCAACTCCATCATCAGGAAACAAATTAATCAATTTATCGAAGTCATTTTGAGCTTCAAGATATTTTTCCACTTTAAAGAAAGCTACACCACGATTATTAAGCAAATACTTGTTGTCAGCATCAAATTCAAGTCCTTTGGAAAACGCTTCTATAGCGCGAGGATAATTTTTAAGATTATAAGCAACCATACCTCTATTCAAATAAGCATCAACATAAGTAGAGTCTATTTCTAAAGCCTTTTCAAAATTTCTGACAGCCTCTCTGTTTTTGTCAAGTTTCGAGTAGCAATATCCTATGTTATTGTAAGACTGTTTGTTATTTGGAATTTTTTCATTATAGTCAGAATAAAACCGTATGGCATCTTCATAATTATTCAATTTTTGATAAGCGCAAGCCAAATTAAACAGATATTCTTCTTTATAATTTATTTTCAGTGCTTTAACAAAATTTTGAGCCGCCAATTCGTAAGATTTACAGTCGAAGTATATCTTTCCCGAATAGAAATAAGCTCCATCAGCGTCGGGATTTTTCTCGACAGCCAACTTATAGCAATACAAGGCAGAATCTGTCTCTTGCAAATTATCAAAAGCTCTTCCTTTTAAAAAATAATTTACTCCTTCATCATTAGTTTGCAGAAACACATCAATATTTTTGACAGCCGCATTGAAATCACCTTTTACATAATAAGCCACAGCAAGATTATAGTAAGATTTTGTCAAATCCTCTTTCAGCGACACAGCTTTTTCCAAATAAAACACGGCAGAATCCAACTCATCAACTTTGAGGAAAGCCACACCTTTATTATAACTTTCAAAAGCAAGAATGTCATTTTGAGTATAACCCGATAAACACAGAAAAAGCAAAAACAAGCAAGCAAATATTCTGCAAACTTTAGACATAAAAGACTACAAATTTACTATTTTAATTTTTTTGTTGGAATTTTTAGCATTTACAACTACAAAATAAACGCCCTTAGCTTTATCACTCAAGTCAATATTGGCGATTTCAGAGCTATATGTATTGGTTTTCAATAGTTTACCAACTAAATCAAATACTGAAACGGTATATTGTTCTCCGGAATTTCCGGCAACTTTCACATTAAACGAACCGTTAGATGGATTCGGATAAACTACCACATTCCCATTATCTTCATCTTCAAAGTCGTCAATTCCGACAAATGCTTCAAAATGAATATCATCTATAAATAAATTATTACCGGTAATTTTTACCGATTCAAATCTTATCAAAGCTGATTGAGAGCCTTTATAATATGACAAGTCGACAACATTACATGGAGCTTGAGTGCCGCACCATTCATCGTTACTTGAAGGAATAAAGTTAGTGTACAGATGTTCTCTTGTTGCGAAACTATAAGAGCCGTCTTCAAAATAAGTAGCAAGTCTATCCCACGTATTACCGCAATCTACAGAAATGCTTATGCACAATGAGTCCGAGTAGCTATTTCTTCCCAAGCAAAAAGCATGTCTAAACGACATCATATAGTTGTCATCAAGATTCAGTAATGGGAGAGTAAAATAATCTCTTTCAGTGATATGAGTATATTTGAACAGATTAATATAAGCAGCGCCATCGCCGTCAATGTCAATGAGTTCCCATGTTTTATCTCCATCAGGATTGTCCACTATTACGCCAAGTTCTTCAAAATTAGAAGCATCATTAAAGTCGAGTACAAAAGTTATAGGACTTAATCCGACAGTAGTTAAATAATTTTCTTTGGTAACAGCAGAAATTCCGTTGCTATTGCTTACATTAAGTGTAACGGTGTATTCATCGGGTTGAGTAAGCCGAATAATTGGATTTTGAGACGAAGCCGAATAACCTTCAGCAAACTCAAAAGTATTTGGTTGAACAGACCATTCCCAAGCGTTAGGGCATATAGAGCTGTTATCAAACAACTGAATTTCTGCACCTATGCAGACAGATGTAGAGAACACATAAAAATCTGCCTGAGGAGCCAAGTTATTACTAACATTGATAAAGCCCTCTTTAACTTCGGTGTTAGAGCCATGAGTATTAGTAACAGTAAGTTTCACTGTTTTCAATCCGGGTTGAGAAAAAACGACTCCGGCAGGATTTTGTTCTGTGGAAGTAGCCGGCACGCCGTCTTCGAACTCCCAAAACCACTCGTCTACGACATAGAAAGATGTTGCGGTAAAGTCGACTTCGCAATTTGTGGTTACCACTTCTTGAGAAGCAGTAAAATCAGCTTCAGGAGCAGTATTTAGGACTACTTCAAATGATATTGTCGGACCGCCGGCTTCGCCCACATTACGGATATAAATACCTCCCGGCTGGTTGTTTATCAAAAAGCAAGGCGGATCAGTAGTGTCATTAAACTCTGTCCTTCCGGAATTCATCGAAAAATAAGCGTTGTCGACATCTCCATTAGTGGTAGTATTTACTCCGCCCGGTCTGAATACATACAATTCGTCTGGTGGACCGTCTGCATTGCCGTTTACTGATGGAAACACACGGTATATCAGCAATCCTTCGCCCGGCAACTTGCTATCGAAAGTATGAAGTTTATTTCTATATTCGAGCAAGAAAAACTCACCATTTGAATTAGGAGAGGCAATTTTATAAAAACAATTCTCTTGACTCCACGGCGTATGTAAGGTATAAACACCGCCTTCGGTGATTTCAGGAATGCTATTCAACCAACCACCGTATTTATATTTCATATAAGCAGCCATTGTTTGAGCCGGATTAGTATTTCCGGACATCACATCCCAAGAGCCGATAGGAGTTATGGTATTATCACTATATCTATACAAATCAGGCGAGCCAAGCGAGTGAAACATCTCGTGACACAGCACGCTGGCTTC
>Ga0265294_10010611_pt1 | contig 10453 bp, 14 predicted proteins | sample MunlanPumphouse3_FD_192504 | JGI IMG/M metagenome (GOLD analysis project Ga0265294, IMG submission 192504) | Groundwater microbial communities from a municipal landfill in Southern Ontario, Canada - Pumphouse #3 | ecosystem: Environmental > Aquatic > Deep subsurface > Groundwater | place...
AATCTTCCCGATGGACCGGGATCATGTGGTCTTCGGTACATCGGATGACCTTTCCCATATCGGTGGTGATTTCAACGAGGTCTTCTTCATAGGTATCACCATCGATCGTCTGGATCAACAGGCTTGCAAACGGCTGGAACCCGGTCGGTGTGAACAGCAGATCGTCCGGCATGAGGTCTTCGATCGGCATCGTATGCACGGTATCGTTTCGCTTAGCGATGACTTCGGTATCCCCGGTTAAACAGCACTGGTAGCACGAGATCCCTCTCCCGGCACCCCGATACGCCGGGATCTGGTTGTCAAAATACGGGGTGCCGAACTTTGCCGCGAGGTCGAACGCCATGAGGTAGAGATCTTTATAGGTGGGAATATCGGGGTGTTTCGCGTCCCACGCGGCAATTTCGTTGGATGTGGTCACGAAATCCGGTTCAATACTGATCTCGGGTTTTGGGAAGTTGAACGGTTTTCCCCAGTAGTCACCTTCGATCATGACGTCCATCAACGCTTTGAACGCGAGACGGACTTCCTGTTCGAACTCGCCATAGGTTCGTTTCGGCACATCTCCGGTCCCGTCCCAGACCCGACCTTTATAAACGACGGGAACATCACGCCAGAGGGTTGGAACGCCGGGGGAGAGCTGGAGCGAGGAGAAGACAGTGTTGTGCGCAACAATGCCGTTGTGCAATACGAAGTTCTCGTTATCCCGCACACCAATGTCATACACGAATTCTTCGTCCGGGATATCTTCAATGGATTTAACTTCCATTGGGACGACGTTTCGCATCTTGTTGCAAAGTTCTGGGAGTTTATCTTTCACCAGCATTAACTGATCGTATTTTAATTTCCGGTTGGATGATTTGAAGGTATGATTCAGTTTATACAACCCCTTACCATATTTTGCCTTGATAAACGGTTTTAATACTGAAAAGTCATGTTTATTCTGACATAATCCATCATACGATTCAAACTGTCGCCCGGTATGTGTAATACTAATGTTTGCAGAGTCCGGTGCGCAGATCTGGATACAGTACACGATATGATTACGGTTAAAGTTGCTCTTTGAATCGCGCGTGCGAATGTTATACTTCACACCAAGACGGTTAAGAATAAACTCGATCTGGTGTGCAAGTTTTACCGACGTTGTTGAATATTCGTACCGGCGACGCGATACGTTACCGTCGGTTGAAAGGAGTCCATCGAGAAGCGCCCAGAGAACTTCTTCAGATTCCATGAGCATGTCGTCCGGGATTTGCTTGTTTGGCGCGCCGCGTCCGATGGATGAAAACTCTTCGGAAAGTAATTTATCATGTACAGTAATTTCGTGGGCATTTCTCGCATATTTCACTGATATTTTTTGAGTAGTTTTGGTCTTCAAATAATTAACAATCTTTTCACAAACGGTATTATTTGAAACACAAATTTTTAATCCAATAATTTCATCATGTAAGTAACTAATACATCCATCACCAATCATCACACCAAACGCCCACGCTTCTTCTGGAGTGAAATTGTGAGTTACATCCTGAATTGGAATATGGTTTGTACAAATTATGGTAACCGGATTCGATGTTGGTTTTGTTTCGATGAAGTTTGCATTTTCATCGAGGGTGAATAACGAATGGTCTGATGTGACGATGACATCTCGTCCTGACCAGACGGTCACTTTCTTCAATTGTGATTTGGGTTTGTGAACGTATACCCCAGTGATCGGTTTCCACTCAATATCTCCAGTTTGTTTGTTGAGTGAAAGTGTCTGATATGTTCCATCGTTAAGAATATGTGTGCCTTCACCCGGAAGATATCGATGACAGAATTCACCGATCGGGACAATATCAACAATATTGTTTCTGGTGTTTTTTACTAAAACCAACGAATCTCCTCTTTGGCTTTGACCGCCCCTTGCCACCATCATCTGGGTCAATTCATAGACCATCATCTGCATGAGTTGTCTAATCTCTTTGTATGACAGCCCTTCAAAATACGGGGCAACAAATGTCAGGAAATTGTAATACCCCTGGCCCCCGGCGAAATTCGTCTGTGACGCGGCCAGATATTTCACCGCGTGGAGCACAGCGACTTCGGGATTCTTCGCCGGGGCGGATACGCTCGCAGACGATCCCTTCCCATCCGGCATAAATCCGTAGTAATACAGGTAACGGAGGTCGCTATCGAGGCAGAAAGTTCTTGACCCAAAGTATTCCAGGTCGTGAATATGGATATACGACTTCAGGTGCGCGTCGGCAACCTTCGGCGGCATCATGTAAAGGTACTGTTCTTTACTCATCTTATCCGCTTTATGCTTATGCGACGTTTCGGGGTTCGCCTGAAGGTTGGCATTATCCCGTGCACCGTATCCCTCCCCGGTGTCGATCGCGTGCGCGTCATGCAGTGATGTGCCAACCCGCATGCATGCGTTATGGTATTCCGTCATCCCCCGTTTGAGAAATTCAAGGCAGACGAATTCACGCACCATAGAGGATTTCAAGTACTTGAGGTCGAGCCCTTCAATCGCCTCTTCAACGGCACGTGCAACGTCTCCGGCAAGTTCTCGCGTTGCCGGGGGATACTCATAGAATTTTTCGAATAACTGGGTATCGGCGAGGATCTGGTTGATGACGTTTTCCCGGTCCCATGCGATATAATGGCTATCTGACGTTCGCACCTTGGGCATCGTTAAAACGTATTCTTCTTCGTCATTCATAGTAAAAACCTCCTGTATATGTTTTGGTTACTCCCATATATGGGTTACTAAATTACCGGTCCAGGGTTGCAACGTAAATGCCAATAACCGCGACCAGGAGCGCGAACCCAAAGACCAGGACAAGGAACCCGACTATGCCAAATAACGCCATTACCGAGACGATCATATCGTTAATAAACGCACATATGAGCGAGACCACCAAGACGACGAACAGTATACCAACGGCCAACCCAAGCACACGGTTGATTTTTTGCGCGTCCGCATCCTCATCCGTTGTAACGAAGAGACGGGCAATCAAGGTATTTCGCGGGGTAGTTTCATCTCGCATACAGAGGTGAGCGAATAGGTAATCGATACACCGGCCCCATTGGTGGTTATACAGAGCGCGCAGAAGAAGATGTGTAAAGAACGACGATGGACTATCTGTCGCACGGTTTTTATTCGGCAACGGCAGGCTCATGTGGAGCGAGGAGAGCCGGTTCGATAATTCTGGTATATTCGGTATTTTGATTTTTTGTGGGTGTAAGAGCGTGTCGCCCACGCTTTCCACCCGATCAGAGATCGATTTTAAAACAGTATTGGGTTCTATTGATTGGTTGTCGTCTGCTTCAATCCTCATAATAGTAATAATTTAAGGAGCTCTACCGATATGAATGATTCTATGAATGCTGCAACCACAATGAGCGGGAGAACGATTGCTACAAATGGTATCAGCGCGTTGTTCAGCGTGTTCCAACCCCGGCCTTTTACATCCACGAGGGGCGTTGTAATGTTATCCATTGCATACAAGGCAATTGCACACGCAACAACCATACCGAGCAATTCTAACCCGGCGTGTAGATAGCACCCGAGAATGACCGGGCTCCCATATATCTCCACAATTTTATGGAACTGGAGCGGAAGCACCAGCGCATTGATCCCGACGATACCCATCGGGATCAATCGCCAATAAATGACCGAGGACAGCGCACAAACCAGCAGAATGATGAGGTTCCGTTGGAGTACCATGACGAAAAATCCGACGTTATCAAAATCAATGAGAAACCGCTGCAAGTCTTCAACCGAGGTACCGATCATTGAAGTAAAAATACTGGTGTCGACGAGGAACGACATAATACCCGAGACGATCACCATCCCTCCGGCAAACAACAGAACCGTTTTTAGGTAGGGTAAAAGGTTGGTAAATAACTGGTTATAGTATATCGTACATCGTCTGTTCATTATCTTCCACATAGAACTTACCTCTGCATGTCCAGCAAACATCGCCGATTGGAACCGGGGGTTGCTTGTTGGCATTGACCTCGCGTGATTTCCCAACGCGAGTTTTTCCAAATCCGTTATAGTGCATATCTTTGATAGTGAAGTTATCACAGAGAAACATCTCAATATGAACATCTTCTTTACCAAAAGAAATGGGGTATTCAGGCTCATACAGAGCGTGAGTACATTTCAGACAATCGAACTTGATCATCGTTATCGCTTACTTGTTCACGCCATCGTCGGATTTCTGCCGTGCAATGACGTTTATGTTCGCCGATATGTACATAATAATCTGTTCCGCATAATACCGCATGATACCGTAAATTGCGCCACAGAGGGTCAATGCCAGTGCACCACTCACTATGCTGATCAACGGGTTGTTGAAGAGGAGCATAGCCATGGTGTACGCCAACCCCACGAACGCTACGATAAACACGAGCAGAAGCGGAAGGCTTCGTGAAAGGCCATAAATTGTTAGGCTGTTGTTGTCATCCATAGTTTGCCTTCAATGCATTTGTTGTGATCTTTAATAAATTTACCGAATACGACGAACTCTTGAATAAGAATTAGCGTATACCGATGAAAAGGTTTAACTATCCATCCGTTACGGGTGGATAGTTGATTGTTCTTCCGTTTCCTTCTGCCGTTTCTCCGTGAAGAAGAAAAATACGCCGAAGATTAACGCGACGACACTGAAGATAATAAACGCCCATTTAAATGCGATCGGTGCCAGGAATGATGCGCACAGGATGCCGACGGCAATGGCGAGAAACACCTTATACAAAAGGTTCGGGGTGATGCAGGTTAAGTCCACCATACAGTTAAAATAATTGGTTATAGTAGGTTATAAAAGTATCTATTTTTGATAACGTTTTAAGATCCGTTCCGTTCCCGATGTTTCGACGATCCGTTTTGCAATTGTCTCGCTCATTTTAGACGACCGCATCTGGGTAATACCGATATCATCCTGCGCTTCATCCCGAAGGGCGTCAACTCCGCGTAACGCGTCATTGAGTTTCTCCTGGGCGTGTTGAATCGTTACTAAATCGTTTGTTTGCAGGGCTGCGTCAAACTCTTTTCGGGCCTGTCGCAGCGCGGTACGTTTCTTAAGCAAATCTTTCCGGAGTTCTCCTTTCTCATCCATCACTGTTACCTCTCGGTATACATTTCAACCTCGTCGATAAATACTTTACGTCGCGTCGATTTATGCGATGAATGTTTTTTATGCTGTTTCTGTTTATCAGATTCCTTTCGTCGCCGGTTTTCTTCGATACTTTGTTTTTCAGAAAAATACGCATCGTCGATCCCGTCCAACCATACGGATTCTTCGGTAAAATAGAGGTTATATTTCGGTTTCCGAGCCATGTTGTGTAACTAGCTGTATTGCGAACTGGATATTTAGTTCTTCCGTCTCCGCTCTCGCTCGGGCGTCCCGTAAATGGCATTTGACGTCTGATTTATGATGCGTCGCCGCATCATTTCCGCTTCTCTGGGAAACGTTCTCCGGTATGGTTTATTAAAGAATACTGCACGCAGTGCCCGTTCGATGTGGATAAGCGTGATGGTGTACATCTTCTCGGCGTCGGGGTACAGGGCGGTATCGAGCACGATATCCACCGTATAGATCTCTTCCAGGTCTTTACACACATGAATGTTGACTAAAATACGGCTTAATTGGTCATGCGTGTGGTGGGAGACAAATGCATAAGGGATATGGTGGGGTGGGGTGGTCGTGCTCTGCACCTCCCCCTGTTCGTCTAAATACCAATATTCGTTGTTTGACACAGGTATCGGTACGCTACACTAGTATTTTTAGGTTTTGATCTTTCTCGCCTGCTTGATAGCATCGCCGAGCATCTTTTTCACGACTCTCTCGACCTTGTATTTGTCGTTGGCCTCCTCAAGTTTCACGGCGGTCTTTTTCGGAATCCCCTTCGTAGTGGCGGTTTCGGTGAGTTTTACCGTGACCTTTTTCTTCGCATCTTTGATACCATTCACCGTCATCAGTTCAAGGGTATGCACCTCGAATTTGTCCGATACATCGATCAGGTCGATTACATAGGGTCCGGTTGCCGGTTTAATGGCGGATGCGTTAACATGGTCCACACCTTTTCCGACCATCGACCAGTACAGTTTCTTAATCACCTTTTCACTTTGTCCAATTGTAACCCGTTTGCTCATGCGTCTTCAGTCCTCGTTGCTATATATTTTATTCGACCGGAGCATTTAATTTGTTCTGCTCATCGATGATATACGATTCGGCAATCCGAACGTAGTCTTTGTCGATCTCAAACCCGATATAATCAATTCCCAACCGTATACACGCGCACGCGGTGGTTCCGATGCCCATGAACGGATCGATGACAAGGTGCGTTCGCTCAATGCCATGGTCCTTAATACACATCTCGGGGAGGGTGAGCGGAAACGGTGCCGGATGGACCCGAGCCCGTTGAATGGTATCGTAGGGGATATACCAGACGTTGCCCCGGTCTCGCACATCATCCTTTGGTGATTTCCACCGCGTAATATTACTCTTGTCCTTGTAGGGTACCCCAATAGCGTTTTTATCGAGTGCAACGTTGCCGTCGCGCGTAAAATGAAATATGTATTCATGACCGCTGTAATGGTACCGCGCACTCTGAATCGGGGTATAGTGACCCATTGAGTTGTCATTGATCGATATCGATTTGACCCAATGGATCACATTCTGGAGTTCGAACAACGGCTTGAAGGCGAGAGCGACCTGGAGGGGCATGTATGGATTTTTTACGGCATAGCCCACGTTCAAGAAAAACGACCCCTCCGGCTTCAATACCCGTTTGCATTCAACGGCGATTGAACGGAGCCATGCGATGTATTCATCGTTGTCCCGGTTATCATCGTAAACGTTATACTTTTTATTGAGGTTGTAGGGCGGTGAGGTTACAATGACATCTGCCACATCGGGGGGCAACGACCGTAATCCTTCGACACAGTCCATCGGGTAAATGGTATTTATTTGCATGTTATTATATTATTCGCAGAAAAAGTATATAGTTGTTAGCACCACCGCCTGACCGATGCTTTTGCATACCGGTCGACGTGGTCGGCGACCACAGCACCGCCCTGTTTACGCGCGGTTGTTTTCCCCGTCTGTTGTGAGTGTTCATCGAATAAACGAATGATGTTACTCAACCGAACCGCATTGCCGCTCGACGTTGCATCACCGGCCATCGACTCACGCCGGGGATCGGGAAAACTGTCGTAGACGTGGTCGATCAACTGAAACGTCCCATCGTACAGTAACAGGGTTTGTGAACGCCGCCCGTCGACAATAACTGAACTCAGTTCTTCGACGATAACCGGTTTTCTCGGTTCCTGCCACGCATATACCCGCCTTCCTTCCATATGATATTCAAATTTTCCTTGCCCATTCATAGTACATACCTGAATATGGGTACGTTATATATAATATAAAAGTATATTCTAAAAAAGGTTAGTGGAGTTAAATGGTAATTAAGGTTTAGAACTTCAGTTTCGGCCGATTTCCCATACTCATAATGTTCTTTACAACATTTTTCGTTGTCGTTGTTGCTGCTGATTTCAAATTTATTGTGGGTGACGATCCTTTCGTTTTTCGGGCGACCGTGTTTGCTACCACCGTGTCGATACGGTCCAATTCCCGGTCTAACTGTTCAGGAGACCACTGGTATTTCTGCCCGTCCCGCCGCACGTGCTGCTTCGCCACGGCAACGCCATCAATTGCAATCAGCAGTTTCAACCGTTCGTCGTCGGCAGACTCATACTCAGTCTCTTTCCGAAATCGCTCCGCCCATTCGGCAATGTACGACGGGCCAAGGTCTTTCTGGGCTGACCATTTCTGGATGAACTTCATAAACCGATCTGATTTCTCGTTGCTTAACCGTGACATCTCCGCAATTGTTCGCAAATATGCATCCGTGACTACTCCCACGACTAAAGTCGTGGGCATCTATGGGTGTTATCCAAGAGATTGTAGTCCCAATCTCATAATGTTGATAGAAGCATTCAGATCCCGGTTCATTACCAATCCACAACGAGGACAGGTATGTATCCGGACTGATAACGTCTTTTTGACCAGTTGTCCACATTGTGAGCAACGTTGAGACGTTTGCTTAGGATTTACGAGAATAACGGTACAACCAGCCTCTTCCGCTTTGTTGACCGTTGATGAGATAAGAAGGTTCCAGGCAGCATCACCAATACTCTTTGCAAGATAATGATTCTGCATCATGTTCTTGATGGTTAGATCTTCAAACACAACCGTTCCATACGTCGTGGTTAATCTGCTTGCTAATTTAGCGATGAAATCTTTTCTTCGATTAGCAATCTTTTCATGGATGTGTGCGATCACCTGTCGCTGTTTCTTCCGTTCAGGCGTACCTTTTCCGAGGTGAGAGAATTTTCGTTGGGCTTTTCCCAACTGGTTCTCACTTGAACGGAACCATCGCGGATTGTCAACCGCAGTTCCGTCTGATAGCGTACAGAACATTTCAAGCCCGACATCGATCCCAACCACGTGGTTGTTATGGGGTGCCACGGTTGTCGTGGTCTCAATCTCAACCGACAATGTCGCATACCATTTCCGGGTCGCCGTACGTCGAATGGTCAGGGTTTTGATGTTACCGGTGATCGGACGATGCAGCACAAGAGGGATGTCACCAATCTTTGAAGCGTACAACGTTGTACCATCAGAAGATACATGAAACCCGGATTGTGGATAGGTGATACTGTCATAGCGGTCGTATTTTTTGAACCGGGGATACCCTGGTTGGTCACCCTGTTTCACCCGACGAAAGAACGATTTGAATGCCAAATCAACCCGAGCCTGGGCATTCTGGAGCACTTGAGAATGAACTTGATTCAACGACGGGTTATCGTGTTTCCATTGCGTGAGAAGATTGTTGGTTGCGTATAACGAAACAGATTTCTTGTGATCGGTATACATCTGGTTCCGGTACGCTAACGTATCGTTATACACCCGACGACAGATGTTCAACGTCTGAGTAAGACGAGAGATTTGTCGTCGGGTTGGGTACAAGCGATACCGGTACGTTTTACGCATTAACTCTATATATTGCAGGTATACCATAAATAATTATGGATTTGCTTTGATAAACGGCATTCATCCCACGACTTCAGTCGTGGGCTTTCTGCCTATTATGATCGTAACGCTGATACGGTCGATTGCCGCACCCGATCCAGATTATGGCTGAAGAACCAATATGGGTTCATTCCTCCCATATAATGGAGGCAATTCCCCTCCCGGTTCAGGTCGAGCAGCACACTGATTTGGGTAGGGCTGAGACGGATTTTTGTCATATTCTCTCCTGTTATGAGCACATTATTGTCGTTCTACCTTATAATTGTTTCTCATCCTATATAAACACAAACCATTTTATCTAGCAACGGAGAATATTCTTATTTATGTATTGGAAGGTAAAAACACAACCTACGATGGGGAACTGTCAATCTGAACAATGTATGCTGAAAAAACCGTCACGCCAGGAGTCGATGGCACGCGAGTATATTCAGGCGGCACAGGTCTTATTGGATGATTACTACGAACACCGGTTTGGCGCATCCCTGGATGAACTGGAAATGCGGTATTTCAAACGGCTGCGTGAATACATCAAGCAGATTAAGATGTTTATGGCGCAAAATATGATCCATACCGACGACCTCCAGAACGCGATAACCGTTATCAAAGACGTCGAATCCGAGATCGTCCTTGCCGGAGGCGAGTTTGACGGGGAGACCCGGCACCGCATGGGGTTTGCCGATCCCGTCGTGTTCATGGACCGGATCAACAAGGTGAGCGGGGTTACTATTAAAAAACCGAAGAAGACAACGACGCGAAAAAAGAAGTGATGGTTATGGGAGACACTGATGACGGTGACGGCACGACCCGGCAAACTCGCGGCAGGGTGATCACGACTTCGGTCGTGGGTAGTTGACAAGGTGAACAATAGTTTAAATATGATGAGATAGATACACATTGCAACAACTGGTATAGGTGATATGTAATGAACAAGTAAAAATTGATTTAATGTAATAATATATAAAATTTCGACATATGACCTACATGGCGGTCATAAAGACGACGGTTGGTATCCCAAGTATTATAATACAACCCAAGGAATACCTGATGGTCTACTAAATTGTTGTCGGAATTATAATAGGCGGAATAATGTTGACGCAATCTTAATGGATATTATACAATTTGAACGAGAAAATAGTATTATTGCAATAGATCTCGTTGATAATCTCATACTGTAGAATACCCGACCCAGATCAACTCGGTCCACAATGTAACGTTATAAGTGGTTATGAACCATTTATACACTGTGAAATACGTGCATGCCCATATGACAAGGGTGATACACATGGTGCAGAGTATTGTTAATGCACCATTAAGTTGGTATAATATTTTGTAGATTTGTATAACGGTTTGCATTCAATATCAATACATAT
>Ga0265294_10010612_pt1 | contig 10453 bp, 5 predicted proteins | sample MunlanPumphouse3_FD_192504 | JGI IMG/M metagenome (GOLD analysis project Ga0265294, IMG submission 192504) | Groundwater microbial communities from a municipal landfill in Southern Ontario, Canada - Pumphouse #3 | ecosystem: Environmental > Aquatic > Deep subsurface > Groundwater | place...
CATAGCCAAAGAATGACTACTAACTTCCATAACAACATACTCAACATTTTGATTTAAACACTCTAAAAACATTTCATATAAATCATAAATATCTGGAGTAGTATTATTTATATCTTTTATTTTTTCATCAATATAAAACCCTATTGTTCCTATATAGGCTGCTTTTTTCCCTAATAATTTTAATAATTGATAAGTCAAATAACAAGATGTTGTTTTACCGTTTGTTCCTGTAACCCCTATTTTTTTTATTTTTTTTATTTTTTCCAAATAATTATCTTCTAAATATTTTTGAAGATATTCTCTTGTATTATCAACTATTATTGTTTCAACTGAATAATTTCCTTCTTCTGCAATTATTTTAGTTGCACCATTTTCAATTGCTTTTTCAATGTATTTATGTCCATCATCTTCTACTCCTCTAACTGCTATAAATGTATCATTTTGTTTGATTTTTCTTGAATCGATTTTTATGTTCATAACTCCTCCTACTTAAATATATCTGGCAAATCATTTTCTAATAACACATATGTCTCTTTTTCTTTATACTTATTTATTATATTAAAACATTCTTTAAAGTCTTCTATAACAAATAATTTATCTTTATCATATTTTTTTTCAATTAAACCATCATATATTGGTTTTGTTTGATTTTTTCCTACTAATATTACTAAATCACAAACTTCTGCTATTTGTTTTCCAAATTCTTTATTTAATATATATTGCTTTTCTCCAAGTTCAATCATACCTGGAGTTACAATTATTTTTTTACCTTTCATTAAATTTAAAACATCTAATGCCATTTTAGATCCAATTGGGTTTGAATTAAATGCATCATCAATAATATTAATGTCATTGAATTTTTTAAGTTGCATTCTATGTTCAGTAGGTTTTATTAATCCTACTCCTTTTTGAATTTCTTTTATTGTTAAACCCAATTCTTTAGATAACGCTATACCAGCTAATATATTATAAACATTTGGTATACCTAATATTTTTGTAGTAAAATCATAAGAATTTTTATCTATTATAACTTCAAAATCCATTCCGTTTTTAGACATTTTAATGTTTTTTGCAACTATATCCGCTTCTTTATTATCTATTCCTATCCATATTGTTTTTACTTTGTTTTTTAATTTATAGTTAACTTGTTTATCATCATCTTTATTTAATATAGCTATTCCCTCTTTTGGAAGAGATTCTATTAATTCAAATTTTGTTTTTTGAATAGTTTCTTCTGTTTTAAAAGTTTCCAAATGAGCTAATCCTATTTTAGTTAAAACACCATATTTTGGTTTTACTAAATCACATAGTTCTTTTATATCACCTTTTTCACAAGCTCCCATTTCTGCTATAAAAACTTCATGAAATTTATTTAAATCTTCATTTATTGTTTGCATTAATCCATATGGTGTATTTCTACTTTTCGGACTAGGTAATGCATTATATTTTACATTCAAAATATCACTTAAAATGTTTTTGCTACTTGTTTTTCCATAACTTCCTGTTATTCCTATTATTTTTAAATTATTAAAACTTCTTATTTTTTTTATCGATTTAAATTTAAAATAGAAATATACGTATTTTTCTAAAGGGTAATTTATTATATTAATAATATATATAACAAAATAGTTTAATATACTTAAAGATGTTAATATAATATAATAATCATTTAATAATGTTTCTTCATATTTATAAAACACAAGGAAAGATAAAACCATATAAAATATTATGTTTGTAAATATTAATCTTTTAATCCTATTAGTTATTACTAAGGGCTTCTTGTATTCTGCTTTTTCTTTTAAATATAAATATAGTATTAATAAATAATATAAAAAATATACAATCATATTATTAGAAAACAAAAAAATAAAAATTATTATTATAGATTCTAATAAAACTTTTTTTAAATCTATATTTTTAAATATCCATTTTAAATAACGATTGCTTGTATTATAAGAGTTTTGTTGTAACATATGTAAACTTTTTTTACTTTTAATAATTATTAATACAATTATTGGAATTATAGATAATATAAACATTTTGCCTCCTAAATTCATTATATATCATTTGACTTGCTTTTTAAAGTATTCGTATATACTTATAGACACATTTTTAGGTAATATTTTATTAAAATTATCTAAACTTTCGTTTTTTAATTCTTCAATATTTTCATATTTTGTTAATAATATTTTTTTTCTTTTTTCTCCTATGTTTTTTATATTATCAAGTTCACTTGATATTAATCCCTTGCTTCTTATATTTTTATGATAACTAATTGCAAAATTATGTACTTCTTTTTGCATTTCTTCTAAAAAATTAAATAGTTGTTTGCTTACTTCTATTTCTTTATTTTCATATAATAACTTGCTAGTTTTATGTTTTTTATCTTTTACTAAACCACAAACAGGAATATTAAGATTTAAACTTGTTAACACTTCTTCAGCTGCGTTTATTTGAATTTTACCACCATCTAATATTATTAAATCAGCTTTATCTAATTTTTCAAGTAAAACTTTATAATACCTTCTATAAATTACTTCTTTCATTAAATCATAATCATTATTTGAATTAACTTTATATTTTCTATATTCTTTTTTATCTTTTTTTCCAAATGAAAATACTGCCATAGCACTAACAGAATAAGTGGAAAATAAATTAGAATTATCAAAAAGTTCTATTCTACAAGTAGATTGTATATTTAATTTATTTTTTAATTCTTCAAGCAAATCATTGATATCTGATTTCAATTTTATATTTTCTTTTGCATTTATATTAGCCATTTCTAGTATTTTTTTCTTTATACCTTGTTTAGGTATTACTACGTTTGCATTTAATGCTTCTTTTATTAAGTTTTGATTTAAAATATCAGGTATTATTATTTGATTTGGTTTTATGTTTTTTTCATAAAATGTTGTTATATAATATGTTAATTCCTCATCTATATCATTTATAATTTCAAAATTTTTATTATCTGTTTGTATTATTTTACCGTTTCTTATAAATATTATTTGAATTGACAATATATTGTTTTCAAAGTAGTATCCAAATACATCAATATCTATTTTTTCTTTTAATTCAATTATTTGACTTTTTAATGTTTTTTCTATAGAATCTAATATTTCTTTCATTTCTATTGCTTTTTCATATTCTAAGTTTATAGAATATTCATTCATCTTTAACTTTATTGTTTGTATTATTTCAGATTTATCATTGCTTAAAAATTTTATTACTTCTTTTTTTATTTTTTCTATTATTAATTCATCTGTTTTTTTTTCACAATATCCTAAACATTCATTAATATGATAATATAAACAGACTTTCTTAGGCATATTTACACATTTTCTAAGAGGATATATTCTATTTAGTAATTTTATTGTATTTCTAGCTGAAGTTACGTCTGGATAAGGACCATATAATTTAGATTTTTTATTATAATTTCTTGTTACCGTTAACCTCGGATATTCTTCGTTTGTTAATTCTATATAAGGATATGTTTTATCATCTTTTAGCAATATATTATACTTTGGTTTATATTTTTTTATTAAATTTATTTCTAATATTAAAGCCTCAAGTTCTGAATTAGTAATTATGTATTCTAAATTTTTTATATTATTTACTAACATTAATGTTTTTCCAGTTTGAATCTTATTAAAATAAGAATTTATTCTTTTCAATAAATTTTTTGCTTTACCTACATATATTACAATATCATTTTTATCTTTCATTAAATAACATCCTGGTTTATTAGGATATTTCATAAAATCACCTCTTATTTATATCTGTTGCAGCACTATAGCCACTACTCATAGCTATCGTTATATTGTATCCTCCTGTATTTCCGTGAATATCTAAAACTTCTCCTATAAAATATACATTTTTATATATTTTAGATTCCATAGTTTTTTCATTTATATAATTTAAATCTATTCCACCACCAGTTACAAAACTTTGGCTAATAGTTCCAGTACTTTTTATTTCTATTTCAAAATTTTTAAATTTATTTATCAATTCTTTAATTTCTTTAATATTTATAAATTTAATTTTTTTATTTGTATTTATAACTTTATCAACTAATCTTCTAGGTAAAAATTCTCTGAAAAAGGATTTTATTTCTTTATTTTTATCATACTTTAAAATTTTATTTATCAATTCTTCTTCATTATAATTAATAAAATCCACTATTATTTTACTGTTGTTTTTTAAGTTTTTATAAACATGCTCACTTATTTTAAATACAGAAGGACCAGATATTCCTTTATGAGTAAAAAGCATTGATCCATTTGAAATATGGTTTTCATATTTTATTATAACTTTATCTATAGTTATCCCTGATAAATCATAACTTTCTTTTGTTGTTAAGTATGTTTGAGAAGGATATAAACTAGTTGTTTTTTGATTGTTTTTTTTAGCAAATTTATAACCATCTCCGGTAGATCCGGTATTAGGATAACTTAATCCACCTGTAGCAATTATTATGTTTTTTGATTTATATTTATCTTTATTAGTAATAACTTCCTTTGTTTTAAAATCTATATCTATTACATTTTCATTTAAATTTAATTCAACTTTATCTTTTATTTCTTTTTTTAAAATATCCAGTATATCATTTGATTTATTACTAAATGGAAAAACTTTATCATCTTCTTCTATTTTTAATTTTAAATTTCTTTTTTCAAAAAACTTAAATATTTGTTTTGGCCCAAAGCTATTTAAAGAACATTTCAAAAACTCATTATTTAAATTTTTTAAAAATTCATCTGTATTTTTTAAATTGGTTATATTACATCTAGAACCACCAGTAATAAGAAGTTTTTTTCCTATGGTTTCATTTTTTTCTATTAATAATATTTTTTTGTTTTTTAAATTTATTGCAGCCATCAATCCAGCTGGACCAGCTCCTATTATTATTACATCATACATATTCTCACCAAATTAATTATATCAAAAAAAAGCTCATAATTATATGAGTTCTTTTAAATATTGTCCAGTATAAGATTTTTTATTTTTAATTAATTGTTCCGGCGTACAAGAATCTATTATGTATCCACCTAAATCTCCACCTTCTGGCCCTAAATCTATTACATAATCTGCAACTTTTATTACATCTAAATTATGTTCTATTACTATAACAGTATCCTTATTATCAACAATTTTTTGTAAAATTTTTAATAGTTTTTTTATATCATCAGTATGAAGACCTGTAGTTGGTTCATCTAATATAAATAAAGTTTTTCCAGTAGGTTTTTTTTGTAACTCTTTAGATAATTTAACCCTGCTAGCTTCTCCACCACTTAAAGTAGTTGCGCTTTGTCCTAATTTTATATATCCAAGCCCTACTTCTAATAATACTTTTAACTTGTTTTTTGCTTTAGGAATATTTTCAAAAAATTCATAGGCTTCTTCTACAGTCATATTTAATACTTGTGAAATGTTTTTGTTTTTAAACTTTATTTCTAAAGTTTCGCTATTATATCTACTTCCTTTACAAACTTCACAAGGAACATATACATCTGGTAAGAAATGCATTTCTATTTTTTTTACTCCATCACCATAACAAGCTTCACATCTCCCACCTTTTACATTAAACGAGAATCTACCTTTATTGTAACCTCTTATTTTTGCTTCTTTTGTATTTGCAAATACATCTCTAATATCATCAAATACACTTGTATATGTTGCGGGATTACTTCTTGGAGTTCTTCCTATTGGATCTTGAGAAATATCTATTACTTTATCTATATTTTCTAAACCTTTTATACTTTTATATTTACCTGGTTTTTCTTTTATAGCATATAAGTTAGCCGCTACTGCTTTATATAATATTTCATTTACTAAAGTACTTTTACCTGATCCTGATACTCCCGTTACACAAGTAAATGTTCCTAAAGAGAATTTTATATCTATATTTTTTAAATTGTTTTCAGTACAACCTTTTAATTCAATAAAATTTCCATTACCTTTTCTTCTCGTTTTTGGAACATCTATTCTTTCTTTATTTGTTAAATATCTTGCTATTATACTATTTTCGTTTTTCATAACTTCAGCAGGTGTTCCCTCTGCAATTATATACCCTCCGTTTATTCCAGCACTAGGACCTATATCAATTAAATAATCCGATTGTAACATTGTTTCATGATCGTGTTCTACAACTATTAAAGTATTTCCTAAATCTCTCATTTCTTTTAAAGAATTAATTAATTTTTGATTATCTCTTTGATGAAGACCAATACTAGGTTCATCCAAAACATATAAAATTCCAGATAATTTAGAACCAATTTGAGTAGCAAGTCTTATTCTTTGAGATTCTCCACCACTTAATGTGGCGGCGCTCCTATTTAAACTCAAATAATCAAGCCCTACATTTATTAAAAAATTTAATCTATCTTTTATTTCTTTTATTAGTAATTTTGAAATATTTATTTGTTCTTTGTTTAAATTTATGTTTTCAAAAAACTTATACAATTCTTTAATACTTAAATTTGTAATTTCAAATATATTTTTATTTTCTATCAACACTGCCAAACTAGACTCTTTTAATCTTGCCCCATTACATTTTAAACAAGGTAACTCAGTCATATATTTTTCTATCCATTCTCTTATAAATTCACTGTTTGTTTCTAAATATCTTCTTTCTAAATTGTTAGAAATTCCTTCATAGAATTCCTTTTTATTTATTCTGTTTCCGCTTCTAGTATTAAAATTAAAATCTATAATATCAGGAGATCCATATAATACAATATCTAGTTCTTTTCTTTTTAAATCATTTATTTTTTTATTCATATCTATTTTATAATATTTACATACTATTTCTAACATTTTTCCATAAATATTAAAATCATCCATATTAGCCATAGGAACAATTGCTCCTTGATTTAAACTTAAATCTTTATTTGGGATAATTAAATCCTCGTCTATTTTCAACTTAAATCCAAGACCCCTACACTCTTCACAAGCTCCATAAGGAGAATTAAATGAAAACATTCTAGGTTCTAAATCATCAATGGAAAAATCACAATAAGGACATGCAAAATGTTCACTCATTAATATTTCTTTTTCACCATTTATATCTATCAAAACTTTGCCATTTGATAACTTAGTTGCAGTTTCAATAGACTCATATAATCTACTTCTAATCTCTTTAGTTATTGTTAACCTATCTATTACTACATCAATTGTATCTTTTTTATTTTTTTCTAAACTTATTTCACTATTTAAATCTTTTATTTCTTTATTTATCCTAACTCTTGTATATCCATTTTTTCTTAAATTTTCAAGTATATCTTTATGAGTTCCTTTTTCACCGCTCACTACCGGAGACAATATTACTATTTTAGTATCCAAATCATGCTCTAAAATCTTATTTACCATTTCTTCAACACTTTGACTAGTTATTGGTATTTTATGTATAGGGCAATAAGGCGTACCAATTCTTGAATATAATAATCTTAAATAATCATATATTTCTGTTATTGTTCCAACTGTACTTCTAGGATTTTTATTAGTGGTTTTTTGATCAATACTAATAGCAGGGCTTAATCCTTCTATAGAATCAACATCAGGTTTATCAGTACTACCTAAAAACTGTCTAGCATATGCAGATAAACTATCAACATATCTTCTTTGCCCTTCTGCATAAATAGTATCAAATGCTAAAGAACTTTTACCAGACCCTGAAATCCCAGTCATAACTACTAATTTGTTTTTTGGTATTTCTATATTTATATTTTTTAAATTGTTTTCTCTTGCACCTTTTATTATTATTTTATCCATATTTCACCTATCCTACTTTTAATTCAAACAAAATATCTCTCAATTCCATCGCTTTTTCAAAATCTAATTTTACTGCAGCTTCTTTCATTTCTTTTTCTATTTTTTCTATTAGTTTTATTTTATCCGTTTTAGATAATTTTGCTGTTTCTTTTATTTCTTTTTCGTTATATATTAAATCTCTTATTTCTTTTTTTATAGTCTTAGGAATTATATTGTTTTTTATATTATATTCTTCTTGTATTTTTCTTCTTCTACTTGTTTCACTTATTGCATATTTCATAGCATCAGTATTTTTATCTGCATACATTATTACATGACCATTTACATTTCTAGCACATCTTCCTATAGTTTGTACTAAACTTCTTTCACTTCTTAAAAATCCTTGTTTATCAGCATCTAATATTGCAATTAAACTCACCTCAGGTAAATCTAATCCTTCTCTTAATAAATTTATCCCTACTAAAACATCATATTTTCCTAATCTTAAATCCCTTATTATTTTTATTCTTTCTAAAGTTTTAACCTCAGAATGTAAATATGCTACTTTTATATCTAATTTTTTTAAATAATCCGTTAATTCCTCCGACATTTTAATAGTTAACGTTGTTATTAAAATTCTTTCATTATTTTTTATTCTAAGTTTTATTTCTTTTAACAAATCATCAATTTGATTTAAACTTTTTCTAATTTCTATAGTAGGATCTACCAATCCAGTTGGCCTAATAATTTGTTCTACTACATTATTATCTACTAAATTTAATTCATAATCCCCGGGTGTTGCTGATACATATATTACTTGATTAATTTTATTTTCAAACTCTTCAAATTTTAAAGGCCTATTATCAAGAGCACTAGGTAATCTAAATCCATAATCTACTAATACTTGTTTTCTGGCCCTATCTCCATTATACATACCTCTTATTTGAGGTATAGTAACATGCGACTCATCTATTACTAATAAGAAGTCTTTAGAAAAAAAATCTATTAACGTATTGGGAGTTTCATTTTCTTTTTTCAATGCTAAATGTCTAGCATAATTTTCTACTCCATTACAAAAACCAGTTTCACTTAACATCTCTAAATCATATAATGTTTTTTGTTCTAACCTTTGGTATTCAACTAATTTGTTTTCTTTTTTTAAATATGACAACCTGTCATCCAATTCTTTTTTTATTCTTTCAATACTTATTTTTAATTTTTCTTCATCTGTTACAAAGTGACTTGCAGGATAAATACTTACTGTATTTTTCTCTATTATATTTAATCCAGTTAACGCATTAAATTCTGAAATTTTTTCAATTTCATCTCCAAAGAATTCTATTCTAATCCCATTGCTTCTCTCATAAGAAGGAATTATTTCAACAATATCGCCTTTAACTCTAAAGGTTCCTCTTTTTAAATCAATATTATTTCTTTCGTATAACATTTCCACAAGTTTTTTTAAAACTTTATCTCTTGAAATAATATCTAATTTTTTTAAAATTAACATTTTATTTTTATATTCTTCTACTTCTCCTATACCATATATACAAGAAACACTTGCAACAACTATTACGTCTTTTCTATCCAATAAAGATGATGTTGCACTATGTCTTAATTGGTCTATTTCATCATTAATAGAGGCATCTTTTTCAATATAAGTATCACTACTTACTACATATGCTTCTGGTTGATAATAATCATAATAAGATACAAAGTATTCTACTTTATTATTCGGAAATAACTCTTTAAATTCTGAATATAATTGTCCAGCTAAAGTTTTATTTGGAGCCATAACTAAAGTTGGTTTTTGAATTTTTTCTATAACATTAGAAATAGTAAAAGTTTTACCAGTACCCGTTGCACCAAGAAGTACTTGATGTTTTTTGTTATTATTTAATTCATTTACAAGTTTTTCAATTGCTTTAGGTTGATCACCAGATGGTTTATACTCCGATTTTATTTTAAACATTTTTCCTCCTTTTTTTATTTAAATTGCTCTTTATACATTATATCAAAAAGAATTAAAAAAAGCGAACAAAATTTCGTTATTTTAAAAATTTTTTTAAATTTAAACTTGCTTCATAAATTTGTTTTTTACTTATATTTTTATTATTATCATTTAAATAATTAATTGCTTCTTTTAATGTGATTTTATTTTTTATCATTATATCTACTATTTGTGATTCTAAAGTTCTTTCATTTTCTATATCAATTTTTTTTATATAATTTTTTTCAAATACTACAGTATATTCACCTTTTTCTATTTTTTCATCTTTTATTATTTTTTCATAAACATCTTTTGTTTTACCAAAAATTGTTCTTTCAAATTTTTTTGTTATATCTGAACATATTGATATATTACTTTCAGGAAATTCTTTTAATAGTTTTTTTACTATATTAACAATTCTTTTTGGAGATTCATAAAATATAACTGTATTAATTTCGTTTTCTTTTAATTTTTCTATTTCATCTTTTATTTTGTTTTTATTTAAAAACCCCATAAATAAAAAATTGTTAGAATCCATACCCGATATAGAAATAGCTGTTGATAATGCACATGCTCCGGGTATACCTATAACTTTTATATTCTTTTCCAATGCTTTTTTTACTAAAACATATCCTGGATCTGATATACAAGGAGTTCCCGCATCTGAAATTAATGCAATGTTTTTGTCATTTTCTAACATATTTATAATATCTT
>Ga0265294_10010614_pt1 | contig 10450 bp, 11 predicted proteins | sample MunlanPumphouse3_FD_192504 | JGI IMG/M metagenome (GOLD analysis project Ga0265294, IMG submission 192504) | Groundwater microbial communities from a municipal landfill in Southern Ontario, Canada - Pumphouse #3 | ecosystem: Environmental > Aquatic > Deep subsurface > Groundwater | place...
CATAATGAAAAGGAAGAAAGCCCATCTATGTATTATCCTGCATGGAAACCGGCTGTAGAAAATATGCTAAATAATAAATAGGACTAATATAAATGCCAATGTGGAAGTGGTAAGAAATATAAACAATGTTGTGGTAAATAATAAAAAAGTAGGGAGGTTTTGAAAATGTATTATTTTAAATATGGTGAAACTGAAATAGAAAAATATGAAGTATTATATGAAAAAGAAAGAATTGAAGCGTTTAAAAATCAAGTGATTGAAAATTGTAGTGAAATAGAACATTATGAATATGATGGTACAAATGGACCTAATGAATTTGATTATATTAGAATAAGAAATTTTTCTAAAATAAGAATAGGTATTAGAGAGTTTAATGATTTTTATTCTTTACCAGAAACTCTATATCATTTTATTTATGATGAATATAAATATCCTTATTTAGTTACTTTGGTTGATAAATTATTATCCAATGACCCTAGTTCAATTAATGAAATATTAAATCCGAATTTTAAATTAGAAAAAGAGCCTTTAGATATAAGGATAAAAAAAGCATCAGAAATTTTGGATAGTATTAATAATTTAGATATCAATAAAAAGAAAAGAGAATTAGAAGAGTTAGAAAAGCTTGTTAAGTTAGCAAAATTAAATCAATATCAAAAACCAGTAAAAAATTATTATGAAATGTTACAAAGTTTAATAACTTTAAAACATATAGACACATTAACAACAGATGAACATGAAAAAGTAAATAATTTTTTTAATAAAACCAAACCTATAACTTATGAAAAACAATTAAAAGTTTAATTTTGTTTAGAAGCAAATAAAAATTATAAAAATACAATGTCAAGTTGTATTTTTTTTTCATCTTAAACATGTTATAATTTTTATGGTGATAGTATGGATTTAAAAAACAAATTATTGGAAATGTTAGAAAAAATAGAGGCTATTTGGAGGCATCTTTGAATTAGATGCTAAAAAAATAGAAGTTTTTAATTTGGAAGAAGAAACAAAACAACAAAATTTTTGGGATGATAAAAATAAAGCAATAAAAATAATAGAAGAAATAAATAATACAAAAAATTTAATAAATGAAATTGAAGAAAATAAAAAAAATATAGTTGATTTATTAGAAATTGGTAAAGAAAACATAGAAATATTAAATGATTTTAAAACAGATATAGAAGACATAATAGAAGAAACAAACAATATAGAAACAAAGGTATTATTAAACAAAGAATATGATGAATTAAATTGTATTTTTGAAATACATAGTGGAGCAGGAGGAACAGAATCTTGTGATTGGGCCAATATGCTTTATAGAATGTATATTAAATTTTTTGAAAACAATGGATTTAAATATGAAGTTTTAGAATATCAAAATGAAGATGTAGGAATAAAAGGTGTAACATTATTAGTTAAAAAATTAAATGCTTATGGTTATTTAAAATCAGAAAAAGGAGTTCATAGATTAGTTAGAATTTCTCCTTTTGATTCAAACAGAAGAAGGCATACCTCTTTTGCATCTATAGAAGTTATACCAGAAATAAAACAAGACATTGAAATTGATATAAATGAAGAAGATTTAAGAATAGATGTTTATAGATCAAGTGGGGCAGGAGGACAATCTGTAAATACTACGGATAGTGCTGTTAGAGTAGTTCATATTCCAACAAACATAGTTGTAACTTGCCAAAATGAAAGAAGTCAAACAAAAAATAAAGAACAAGCACTAAAATTATTAAAAAACAAATTGTATTTATATAATTTAGAAGTACAAAATAAAAAAATAGATGAAATAAAAGGCAAAAAGCTTAATATAGAATTTGGATCACAAATAAGAAGTTACACAATGGAACCATATACTTTAGTAAAAGATCATAGAACAAATTTTGAAAAAAGTGATGTTTTTAAAGTTTTAGATGGTGAAATATTTGAATTTATAAAAGCTTATTTAAAATATGAGAGGTAATTATGGAATTAATAACAATAAAAGAAGTAGAAAAAACTTATAAAAATGGGGTAACAGCTATTTGCGATGCTAACTTAAAAATAAAAAAAGGAGAGTTTATTTTCGTAATAGGCGCTTCTGGTTGTGGGAAATCAACGCTAATTAAAATGCTTTATAGAGAAGAAAAACCAACCAAAGGAGAAATATTTATAGGTAATATAAATGTTGCAAAATTAAAAAACAGAAAGACTTATAAATTAAGAAGAAAACTTGGGATAGTTTTTCAAGATTTTAAATTGTTATCAAAATTGAATGTTTACGAAAATGTAGCATTCTCTTTAGAGATTTTAGGGTTGAAAAACAATGAAATTAGAGAAAAAACCTTAAAAGCTTTAGAATTAGTAGGATTAAAAAACAAAACAAAAAGCTATCCAGACCAATTATCTGGAGGAGAACAACAAAGAGTTGCCATTGCAAGAGCTATAGTAAATGGTCCTAAATTATTATTGTGTGATGAACCTACTGGGAATTTAGATCCAATAACAAGTATGGAAATAATGAAAGTATTAGAAGCAATAAATAAATTAGGAACAACAATAATTATGGCAACACATGATAAAGAGATAGTAAACAAAATGAATAAAAAAGTAATAGTAATAGAAGATAACAAAATTTCGAAAATAATGGAGAAAGGAAAATATGATAATGAGGATGTTAAGGATATTATCTAGAAATATTAGGGATTCTTTTAAAAGTGTTTTTAGAAATTTCAGTTTAAGTTTGGCGTCGATTTCGTCTATAACAGTTACATTATTAATTGTTGCAATTTCTATTATTTTAAGTTATAACGCCGATAACATAACAAAAGTAATAAAGAGTGATTTTACTATTGTAGCGTTTTTAAATGTAGATTTTGTAGAATATGAAGAAATATCAAAAAAACTTGACGATATGGATAACATATCAGAATATACTTTTCAAAGTAAAAAAAATATAGCCGAAGATATGAAGAATACTTCTGATGTTTTTGAAAATATAATAAGTAAATGGGATGAATCTGAAAACCCATTGCAAGATACCTTTTTAATAAAAGTTGAAGATACTGAAAAAATAAGTGAAACAGCGAAAATTATAAAAGAAATAGAAGGCGTAAGTTTAGTTAGATATGGAGAGGGTATTGTAGAAAGTCTATTATCTGTATTTTCTGTTATAGAAAAGATTTTAATTATAATAGTTGTATCTTTAATATTGGTAACAGCGTTTTTAATTTCAAATACTATAAAACTTGCTATTTTTTCTAGAAAAAAAGAAATAGAAATTATGAGGTTAGTTGGTGCATCAAACATTAATATAAAATTACCTTTTGTATTTGAAGGTTTAATTTTAGGAATTTTAGGATCAATAATTCCAATAGCAGCATCAATATATGGATATAATTATATATATCAATATTTTAATGGTAAATTATTTTCTAGTTTCTTGATGTTAGTTAAACCATATCCATTTGTATTTCTATTATCAATTGTATTAATTTCAATAGGGATATTAGTTGGAATGTTTGGAAGTTCAAGAGCAGCAAGAAAATATTTAAAAATATAATAAAGGAGGAACAATATGAATCCATATTTATTAGATTTAAACTATATAAAAATAACTTATTATTCTTTGTTTATTTTGTCAGGATTTTTAATAGCATATCTTTTTATAAGCATAGAATCAAAAAAACATAACATAAATAAAGATTTTTTAAACAACTTAATATTTTGGACAATGATTTTTGGAATAATAGGAGCAAGATTCTATTATGTAATATTTAACTTAGAATACTATAATAATGATATTATAGAAATGCTAAAAATATATAAAGGTGGGTTAGCAATACATGGTGGAATAATATTTGGAGCCATTTTTATAATATTATATTGTTTGAAATATAAAGTTAGAATTTTTAAAATTCTAGATATATTTGTAGTTGGATTAATATTAGGACAAGCCGTTGGAAGATGGGGAAACTTCTTTAATTCCGAAGCATACGGTTCAGAAGTTACTAGAATAGCATTACATTCTTATGGAATAATTCCTGATTTTGTAATAAATGGAATGAATATAAATGGAATATATTATCATCCAACTTTTTATTATGAATCGTTATATTGCATATTAGGTTTTATAATATTAATAGTAATAAGAAAATTGTATAAATATTTAAAAATAGGACAACTTACATCTTTATATTTAATATATTATGGTATAGGAAGATTCTTTATAGAGGCTTTAAGAACTGATAGTTTATTAATAGGAAATTTTAAAGTAGCACAAATTGTATCAATATTAATGGTTTTATTTGGAACAATATACTTTTTCAATCAACTTAGAAAATCTAGGTTTGAAAATAGATACGATGAGGTGGAATATGACGTTAGATTTTGATGTAGTAGTAATAGGGGCTGGTATAGCAGGAATGACTAGCTCTTTGTATTTAAAAAGAGCAGGATTTAAAGTAGCAATAATAGAATCATCTGCACCTGGGGGACAAATAAACAAAACAAACTCCATAGAAAATTATCCGGGATTTTTAAAAATAGATGGTCCCTCTTTAGCATTTAATGTCTTTTCTCAAATAAAAGATGTTAATTATAAATATGGGAATGTTTTAAAAATAATTGATGAAAAAGATTATAAAATTATAAAAACCGATAAAGAAGAAATAAAATGTAAAGGCATAATAATAGCAACAGGTAGAAAAAACAGAGAATTAGGATTAGAAAACGAAAAAAAACTCTTAAATAAAGGAATAAGTTATTGTTGTATTTGTGATGGATTTTTATATAAAGATAAAGAAGTTGCTATATATGGAAATAACAATCACACCATAGAAGAAGCTTTATATTTAAGCAAAATTTGTAAAAAAGTATATTTAATAACAAAATTAGAGTACAATAATGAAAGTTTAATAATTAAAAATAATGAAATAACAAAAATAAATGAAATAGATAATAAAATAAGTTCTATTGAGTTAGACAATAATGAAAAAATAGAGATTTCAGGATTATTTATTGTAGATGGATATGAACCTCATACAGAATTTATAGATTTTATTAGTAAAGAAAATAATTATATATTGGTGGATAATAAAATGAAAACAAGTATTGATTATATATATGCTTGTGGAGACGTAATAAAAAAAGATTTTTATCAAATTTCAATAGCAGTAGGAGAAGCTTCAACAAGTGCTCTTAATTTAATTAAGGATTTAAATTTATGAAAAAAGTTGTGGTTTTTGGAGGAGGAACTGGATTATCAAGTCTTTTAAGAGGGCTAAAGCTGTTTCCTTTAGATATTGTTGCAGTTGTTAGTGTAGCAGATGATGGAAGTTCAACAGGAAAATTAAGAACAGAATTTGATATTCCTGCAGTAGGAGATCTTAGAAATGTAGTTATAGCGTTATCAGAAACAGAACCCTTGTTAGAAGAATTATTTCAATATAGATTTAAAAGTAATGGGAATTTTGATAGACATTCAGTTGGCAATATTCTGTTAACTGCGTTGCTAAACATAAATGGAAACCTAACTGACGCAGTGTCATCTTTTGGGAAAATACTTAATTTAAAAGGAAAAGTCTTACCATTAACAGAAGATAAACTAACGTTAGTAGCATATACAGATGATGAAAAAATAATTGGAGAACATAATATAACAAAGGCTTTTAAAACCATAAAAAAAATAGAATATTTGAAAAAGCCAAAAGTTTTAGATCAAGTTATAAAAGAAATATATGAAGCCGACTTAGTAATATTTTCTATGGGAAGCTTATATACTAGTATAATTCCACATTTATTATGTAAAGAAGTAAGAGAAGCTTTAAAAAATTCTAAATGTGAAAAGATGTATATTTGTAATGTTATGACCGAGCATGGAGAAACTGATAATTTTAAAGTTAGCGATCATGTTAAGTTATTAAATAAGTATGCAAAATTTAATATGATAAATGTAGTTATTGCAAATACAAATGAAATAGATAGTGAAGTTAAAAAAAAGTATTATGATTTAGAAAAAGCAGAGCCTGTATTAGTAGATGATATTAATATAAAAATAATAAAAGAACAATTATCTATAATAAATGAAGGCGTAGTTAGACATGATCCTTTAAAAACAGGATATACAATTTTTTCGTATTTAATGAGGTGATTTTTATGTCTTTTTCTTTAAAAGTAAAAGAAGAAATTTTAAATAAAAGCTTAAACAGTATTGAAAAAATATCATTATTGTCAGCATATTTAAGAAACAATTCAATTATAAATGAAAAAAATATAACAGTAATATGTGAAAATGAATTTATTACTAATTATATTTTTGAATTTTTTAAAGATTTTTATAAGATTTATCCTAAAATATCAGTTAGAAAAAATTTCAATTTTAAAAAAAATTATTCTTATATTTTAGAAATAAGTAAAAAGGAAGTTTTAAAAGATTTATCTTTGTTAAATGAAAATGATTTTTTCATAAATATTCCTAAAAAATACATATATGATGGAGAAGAAGAAAAAAAAAGTTATTTAAAAGGTGTTTTTTTATCAATTGGGTCAATAAATGATCCTAAATCAGGATATCATTTGGAATTGTTTATTGATGATTATGATTATGCTGTATTTATTTGTGAATTATTAGATTATTACGAACTAAATTCTAAAATAATCCAAAGAAAAAACAATTATTTGGTATATATTAAAGAAGCTGAAAAAATAAGTGATTTTTTAAAAATAATAGAAGCATATAAATCTGTAATATATTTTGAAGAAATAAGAGTATTAAAAAATGAAAATAATTTAGTAAATAGATTAAATAATTGCGAACAAGCAAATGTAGAAAAAACTTTTAGTGCTGCAAATAGTCAAATAAAATACATTGAAAAGATAAAAGAAGAAATAGGACTAGAATTGTTAGAAGATAAATTAAAAGAAGCCGCTGAATACAGACTTAAGTATAAAGAGAGTTCTTTAAATGAATTAAGTGAAATAATGAGTTTAGAAACTAATAAAAAAATAACAAAATCCGGTTTAAATCATAGGTTTATAAAAATAAAAAAAATATATAATAAAATTAACAAATAAAGTTAATTTTTTTTATTTGATTAAATCATTTTATATTTTCCTTTTTTTTGGTAAAATAGGTATATACACATATTTATAAGGACGTGAAATTATGGGAAAAGTAATATCTTTGGTTAATCAAAAAGGTGGAGTAGGTAAAACTACTACTAGTATAAATTTATCAGCATGTTTAGGATTCTATGATAAAAAGGTTTTATTAGTAGATTTAGATCCACAAGGAAATTCATCAACAGGTGTAGGAATTAATAAGGGCGATAATAAAAACAGTATTTACAATGTTTTAAATGATGATATTACTATAGAGGAATCTGTAATACAAACAAAGTATAAAAATTTAAGCATAATACCAGCATCTATAAATTTAGCTGGTATTGATATAGAACTTTTAAATAGAAGTAATAAAGAATCTGGATTTGTAAAAACATCTCAATTGAAAAAAAGTATTTTGAGTATAAAAGATAGTTATGATTATATAATAATAGATTGTCCTCCATCTTTGGGTCTTTTAACTACAAATGCTTTATGTGCATCAGACTCTGTGATTATACCTGTTCAATGTGAGTTTTTTGCATTAGAAGGTATAATGCAGTTGTTAAATACTATAATGCTAGTACAAAAAAATTTAAATCCAACACTAGATATAGAAGGAGTATTATTAACAATGCTAGATTCTAGAACAAAACTAGGAATAGAAGTTGTAACAGAAATTAAAAGCTATTTTAAAGAAAGAGTTTATGATACTTTAATTCCAAGATTAGTAAAATTATCAGAAGCGCCTTCTTATGGAAAACCTATACATGTTTATGAACCATACAGTAGAGGAGCTCAAGCTTATTTAAATTTAGCGAAGGAAGTGATTTTTAGAAATGGAAAATAAAAGAAGGGCATTAGGAAGAGGATTAGAAGAACTTTTTAATTCTGAAAGTTTGGAACTTGAAAAAATAGAACAAAGAATAATAGAAGAATCAAAAGATGAAATAATAGAAGTTGATTTAAATTCTTTAAGAAGCAATCCTTATCAACCTAGAAAAAAATTTGATGAAGAATCTTTAAAAGAACTTTCTGAATCTATAAAAGAACATGGGGTTTTTCAGCCTATTATAATTAAAAAAAGTATAAGAGGTTATGAAATAGTTGCTGGTGAAAGAAGAGTAAAAGCTTCAATAATTGCAGGCCTTGAAAAAATCCCTGCTATTATAAAAGATTTTAGTGATGAACAAATGATGCAAATTGCTCTTTTGGAAAATCTTCAAAGAGAAAATTTAACTTCTATTGAAGAAGCCGGAGCATATAAAGAAATGATTGGCATTATGAATATAACACAAGAAGAGCTAGCAAAAAAAATTGGAAAAAGTAGAAGTCATATAACTAATATGTTAGGACTTTTAAATTTACCTAAAAGTGTTCAAAATTTGATATTAGAAAACAAAATATCAATGGGCCATGCTAGAATTTTAAGTAAATTAGAAAATCAAAGTCAAATAGAAGAACTTGCAAACAAAATTGTTTTAAAAAATATTAGTGTAAGAGAATTAGAAAGAATAGTTAATCAGGATTTTAAAAGAAAAGTTGAATTTAAAACAAAAAGAACAGATGAACATGAAAAATATAAATATATAGAAGAAGTAATGAAAGAAAAATTAGGAACAACAGTGTATTTACAAAAAAACAAACTTCAAATAGGATATGATTCAGTAGCAGATTTAATAAGAATATTAGAAATTTTAAACATAAAAATAGATGATTGAGGTTTTATGAACAAAGAGTATAAACTTAATTCAGTAGTAATAATGAAAAAACAACATCCTTGTGGAGAAAACAAGTGGGAAGTAGTTAGAACTGGTGTTGATATTAAATTAAGATGTATGAAATGTAATAGAACAGTTATGCTTAGTTCTTTAGATTTCGAAAAAAGAATAAAGAAGGTAGTTGATTAATATGAAAAAAAGTCATTTAAATAATATAATAATATTTTTAATATTTTTAATATTTTTAGTGTTTATTTTAAGTATAATTGGTTCCGTTTTTAATTGGGAAGCAGTATATATTAAAACAAATTCATTAAATAACGTATTAGAAACATCTACAATATCAGTAGAATCTTTATTTTCAAGAGAAGGTATGAGGTATATAATAGGTAATTCTTTATCTAATTTTATTACTTTTACGCCTTTAGTTTTATTCTTATTTATTATGATTGGTGTTGGTTTTGCAGAAAAAACAGGATTATTTAGTAGTTTATTTAGTGTTTTTGGTAAAAAAATAAATAAGTTTTTTTTAACTTTTGTAATTGTATTAATATCTATAGTATCAACTATTATAAGTGATATTGCATTTGTATTTGTAATACCGTTAGCAGCAATATTGTTTTTAGTAAATAAAAGAAATCCTTTAGTAGGAATAATAGCATCTTTTGTTGCAATGGCAAGTGGTTATGGATTTAACTTATTTATCAGTCAAATGGATTATACTTTATTTTCGATAACGGAAAGCGCTGCTAGAACAATAGATTCTGGTTATAGTGTTAGTATTTTTGGAAATTTAATATTTAGTATAGTTACAACAGTATTATTAACAATTTTAATAACATATATTACTGAAATTTTTACTGTTAGAAGAGTAAATAAATATAAAAAAGAGGATTTGTCTGAAGATATAATTATTACCAGAAAAGAGAAAAGGGGATTGTTTTTATCTTTTTTAGCGGCATTAATGTTTATAATGTTTTTCATATATATGTTAATACCTTTTGGAACTCCTTTATCTGGATTATTACTTGATTTTGATCAATCTACAGTATATGGAAGAATATTTAGTGAAAATTCATTTGTAATACAAGGATTATCCTTTATGTTATTTATAATGTTAATTGTTTGTGGGTCTTTATATAAAATAGGAACTAGAGAATCTAAAGAAAAATTTACAACTTATTTATATTCGTCTTTAAATAATATAGGTGGGGTTTTAGTATTAATATTTTTATCTTCTCAATTAATTGCTCTTTTTAGAAAAACTAATTTAGGTGTTGTTGGTACTTTGTGGATAGGTGAACTTTTAAGTAAAGCTAATTTTTCGGCTGTTCCATTGTTAATAGTATTCTTTTTATTAGTATCATTTATAAACTTATTTCAAACATCGTCTTTATTAAAATGGGTTTATCTAGCACCATATATAGTTCCAACTTTTATAAAATCTAATTTGACACCAGAATTTTCTCAAGCTGTATTTAGATTAGCAGATTCAAGTAGTAATATGATGACACCATTTTTTCCTTTCTTTGTTGTATTTTTAGGAATAATGCAAATATACAATAAAGGAGAAGAAGATATAAAGATAAAAGATATTTATAAAGCTTTAATTCCATATTTTATAGGTATATTACAGTTATTTA
>Ga0265294_10010615_pt1 | contig 10449 bp, 11 predicted proteins | sample MunlanPumphouse3_FD_192504 | JGI IMG/M metagenome (GOLD analysis project Ga0265294, IMG submission 192504) | Groundwater microbial communities from a municipal landfill in Southern Ontario, Canada - Pumphouse #3 | ecosystem: Environmental > Aquatic > Deep subsurface > Groundwater | place...
GGAGGCATCTTTAGAGACTGTGTCAAAATATGCAACTGATATGTTCTCGTTAAAACCGGAATATTCTGTATTGTCTTCAGCTGTTTCTATAAAATCCAACCCAACAGAATACTCACTTTCACCATGTGTTATAAGATCGCTGTCACGGTAAGTCCTGTGAGAACGCAAACAAGAACACAAATAAATCGCTTCAAGTAAGTTGGTTTTACCTTGTGCGTTTTGTCCATAAAAAACTACTGTATCTGAATCTAATTCAACTGTAACATCTCTATAGTTTCTAAAATTAAAAAGTCTTAAGGTCTTAACGTACATATCATCTTCTTAGAGGAAGCACCAAATAAGCAAAAGCGTTCCCTTCGATTGGTCTTATAACGCACGGACCCATATTTCCGTTAAATGAGATAGAAACCTCTTCTTCGTCAATAACTTTCAAAGCATCAATGAAGTATTTAGGATTAAAATCAATATCTATTTTATTTCCCGTAAGCACTATCGGGACTTCTTCTCTAACGCTTCCGACTTCTGTATTAGAGCTTATTATCAATCTGTCATCGTCGCTGGTCATAAGCCTTACAGGAAACTTTCTTTCATCTGTTGTTATTATAAGAGAAGCTCTCTCTATCGCACTGAGTAAAAATTCAGGTGAAACAGTAATAGTTGTTTCAGCGGTCTTAGGAATAATACTGTTATAGTTCATATATTCGCCGGCAATAAGTCTTGAGACCATTTTAACGTTTCCTGTATCAAACATTATATGATTCGTTGATTTATATATCTCAACAGATTCCTTTGAATTATCTGTTATCCTTCCCGCTTCATTAAGAGATTTTCCGGGTACGATAAAGGATACTTCCGGTATATCACCGTCGACATCATTTCTTCTTAGCGCAAGCCTGAAACCATCTATAGCTACCATCTCTATAACACCCTCTGCACATCTTATGTTGCAGCCGTTAAGAACAGGTCTGCTTTCATCATTACTTACAGCAAAAATAGTCTGATGAACCATTTCTCTTAATTTATTCTGTGGAATAACTATCTTCTCATAATCTACAACCACAGGTATTTTAGGATATCCTTCTGAATCAAGTCCCTTTATAGAAAAATGCGCGTTTCCACTCTCTATAACAACAGTGTTTCCTGTTCCTGCTTCGAATTTTACCATTTCTTCAGGTAGTTTCTTAATTATATCTCCCAACATCTTAGAATTTATAACGATACTTCCCTTTTCTATTACATCTGCATCAAAAGAACATTCTATTCCTGTCTCTAAATCATAACCTGTAAGCTTTACTCTTTCATCTGCTTCAATAAGAATACCATCAAGTATCGGCATAGTAGACCTTGTTGATACTGCTTTCTGAACGATATTTATTGCCTCTGTAAAATTTTCTTTCAGACATATTATTTTCATTTATTAAAGCCCCCTGTTCTATTTCAACAGTAATTTATTATATATATTTTATCACTATTTCTATTATGTGTGGTGGATAATGTTGATAACCATGCCCGTGCTGTTATTCATTTAGTATAAAGGGTGTTGATTCTGTGTTGAAAATGATGTTGATAACTAAAGAAGTTTGTTGAAAGAATATTTATAAAATATTATACACATTCTATCAACATTATATTATCAACAAATCAATAAAATAATGTTGATAACTCATCCTTTTATCCTCTTAATCAATTCATCTATATCCTTCCTGGTTTCAGTATAAGCATTTATTTCATCAGAAACCTTAGAGCAGGCATGCATTACAGTGGAATGGTCGCGATTACCAAATTCAGATCCGATCTGAGGAAAAGTCATATCAAGTATGTTTCTGCACAAATACATTGCAATATGACGCGGAACTGCAACTTCATTGCTGCGTCTCTTCGATTTTAAATCAGAAGGGGTTATGTTATAAAAATTTGAAACAATATCAATGATAAATTCGCATGTTACTTTTCTTGCAGCAACCGGAGATATCATATCCTTAAGAGCCTCTTTAGCTGATTCTGTTGTTATTCCACCTGCAAGCAAAGAGTAACAAAGAACCGTATTAAAGGCTCCTTCTAATTCTCGTATGTTAGTAGCGATATTGGAAGCAATATATTCGAAAACCTCTTCCGGAACTTCAGAGTTACTAAGCTGGGCACGCTTCTTCAGTATTGCTATGCGCGTTTCATAATCAGGAGGCTGTATATCTACCGTGAGTCCGCAAGAAAATCTTGTCCTTAGCCTTTCTTCAAGTTTAGCCAGACTCTGAGGTGGTTTATCACATGTCATTACGATATGCTTACCTGACTCATATAAAGAATTAAAAGTATGAAAAAACTCTATCTGCATCTCGTTCTTTCCTTCAATGAACTGGATGTCATCGATCAGAAGAATATCTGTACTTCTATATTTTCCTCTGAAATCATCATATTTGTTTTCCTTGATCGTCATAATGAACTCATTTACAAACTGCTCGCTTTGTACATAGAGAACGCTCTTATCCGGATGTCGCTTTCTGATAGAGTTTCCTATCGCGTGCATCAGATGAGTCTTTCCGAGACCTGATCCACCGTAAAGAAAAAGGGGATTAAAGTTGCGACCACCTTGCTTCTCAGCAACTGCCACACAGGCAGCATGTGCAAATCGGTTTCCACTGCCGACAACAAAAGTATCGAACGAGTATTGCGGATTTATTCTCCCGGTCCGGTATGAGCCATTATCCTCCGGAATGTCTGAAGTCTTAAGGGTAAGAGGAGAAGAAGTAACAGAAGGTTCACTACCGGAAATGAACATTTGAATAATCATTTCTGTTCCATAAGATGTCTTAATGGAGTTTCTGATCAAAGGAATATATTGTTCGGCAAAAGACTTATGAAAATCATTCGGTACCCTCAGGTTTAAAGTCTCTTCCTCGTATGAAATCGCCTCTATGGGTGAGATCCAGGTATTGAAACTGATTTCCGACATTTCTCCGGCAAGCACTTTCTTCGTACTTTCCCATAATTGCTCTACCTGTGCTCTTTCCATTTATGCAGATCCTTTCTGAAAACTTAAAGTACGGTTATTCTATCAGATTCGGAGGATGAATTAAAGGTCGACACGCAAAAAAGATCAAACCATATGATACAATTTAACCTAATGAATAATGGAGATCACAAATGATAAGACTCGAGGGGAAAATTTTCAAAGCAAATCTTGTTTTGAGAAATGCAGTTTGCGAACAGGAAGAGACAGGGAATGGCTTTGTTAAGGATCTTGAAAAATGCTTTATTAATCTCTGCAGAGAACTTGCGGTACCTATACCGCTTTGGCTGGAGAAAAATACTAAAGAATTTGCAAGATTTCGGCAAACATTGTTTTTCGAAGAACAATTTACAGATAATATTAATTTTGATAGGTTCCAGATAAAGTTGCTTAAAGAATAAGATTTACGGAGCGTGGATATTGTGGATATAAATGAGTTTGTTAAAGAGAAATATACTGTTGCTGATCTTCTGAGAATAATGAGGTTTCTAAGGAGCCCGGAAGGATGCCCGTGGGACAGAGAGCAGACACATATGAGCATCAGAGGTAATGTCGTTGAGGAAGCATATGAGGTAGTGGATGCGATCGAAAGCAGCAGTTCGGAGCGTGTTTCTGATGAGTTGGGTGATTTGCTGCTTCAGATAGTTTTCCATAGTCAGATGGCGAAAGAAGCAGGTGAATATGATTTTGAAGATGTAGTAGGAAATATTTGCAGAAAACTGGTTTCAAGACATACGCATATTTTTGGCGAAGACTCAGAGAAAGGTAAATCTTCTGAAGCGGTGCTGGACCTTTGGGATAGTAACAAGAAGAAGGAAAAGAAGCACACCAGTCAGACTCAGGCAATGTTGGACGTGCCAAGAAGTTTTCCTTCTTTACTACGAGCTTATAAAATACAGAGAAAGGCCGCGAAGGCAGGCTTCGATTGGAAAGAGACAGACGACGTAGCAGCGAAGGTGGAGGAAGAATTTAGGGAGATTCGTGAAGCTGTCAACCGTGATGAAGTTATTGACGAATTTGGAGATCTGCTCTTTTCTGTTGTCAATTACGCAAGATTTCTGGAGATAGATCCGGAACTTGCGCTGGACAGAGCGAACAATAAGTTTATACGAAGATTCGGAAAGGTCGAATCACTGGCAGATGAAAATGGCCTGAATATGAAAGACATGAGCATCGAAGAATTGGATAAACTTTGGGAGAAGGTGAAAGCTGATGAGACTTGATAAGTTTTTAAAGATATCAAGAGTTATCAAGAGAAGGACTGTTGCAAACGAAATATCCTCAAGCGGTCGTGTCGATGTTAACGGGAGACAGGCTAAACCGGGAACACGTATAGCAGCAGGAGATATTATTGAGATACATTTTGGAACAGGCAGTACAAGAATAAGAGTGCTGGGAGTATCTGAAAATGTGAAGAAAGCTCAGGCGGGAGAACTTTACGAAATACTTGGATCTGCAAGTAAAGAAGATGTTACAGAATGATTGCATTATGGTTAATCAGAAGTTTCAAAGAGTCTTGTCTGTTGAAAATAATCTATAGCCTTACTACAATATTAGTACAGCGTCCGTGAGGAAGATAACAAAGCGGATGATTTGATCGGAGATTCAGAGCGTATGCTATTCAGAAACAAGAAAATGAGAGCAAGAACAAGAAAGCGTAATTTCAGGCAGTTCGTACGCCCTGTTCTGATAGGACTCGCTTTTGTTATGACGATGTCGGTAGCCTTATCGATGTATTTTCAGCAAGAAGATAAATTTGTCGAACTGGAGAAGAGAAACGCAGAACTCCTTGAAGAAAAGCAGGCAGCTGAGAGCAAGCAGGAAGAGATCAGAGATCTTCTTGAAAATTGGAATACTCCTGAATACATAGAGAAGATAGCAAGAGATGAATTTGGGCTTGTTAAGCCCGGAGAGATACTTTTCGTAGAGTGACCTGATTTTACCGGATCAGAGTTCTCGTCTTCCTTCGAGTGCTCTGGCAAGTGTGACCTCATCAGCGTACTCAAGATCCCCACCCATTGGAAGACCATGTGCTATACGTGTTACTTTGATTCCGGCGGGCTTCAGTAAGCGGGAGATATACATTGCAGTCGCTTCGCCTTCAATGGTCGGATTGTTGGCAAGGATGACCTCGCTTACGTTCGTCTCCTCTGTCAGACGAGAAAGCAGTTCTTTAAGTCGGATATCGTTCGGCCCTATCCCCTGCATTGGAGAGATAGCACCGTGCAGAACATGATAAAGACCCTTGTATTCATGTATCCGTTCCATCGCTGCTACATCTCTTGGGTTTTCAACAACGCATATAACCGTCTTATCTCTTGCGGGTGATGAACAAAATTCACAAGGATCTCTGTCCGTGAGATTACAGCAAACAGAGCAAAGAAAAGTATTCCTCTTAGCTTCAAGAATAGCATCAGCAAGTGCTGAAACTTCATCATCAGAACGAGAAAGAAGATGGAAAGCAAGCCGTTGCGCAGATTTATTGCCGATCCCGGGCAATTTGCCGAGCTCTGATATCAGTTTAGTTATAAGTGGTGAATATTTAGCCATTCTTAGTCTTCCACAATCAGTCTTCCATATAAAACGCGATCCCGAGCTCTTCCACGGATCTTCGCAGAGATTCTCTATCCTGCGGAGTGGCGGATGTTTCTGTAACAGGCTCAATAGCAGCTTCTTGTTCGAGTGATATATTGATATTGATCTCACGTCCCATTATTTCCCGGACTGCAGCAGAGATCGCGGATACATTCGAAGCTTTAGAAACCTCGTTGTAATTAAGGAAATCATCCTTAGAAAAATGAATATCGATGTTCTCTGTGTCTGCTTTGACCTTAGCGGGACGGAGGAAAAGATATAGTGTCATGAACCCTTTCTCAGCAACGCGTTCAAGTATATCCAACCAGTTTACTGAATCAGAATTGGCAGGAACCTCGGCTGCTGAAACGGATAAAACAGACACCTTCGACTGTTCGTCAACAGATTTCTCAGTTTTATTATCGGAGACCGTTGAAGCAGGTTCAGAGATCTGAATATCCATAAGTTGTATCAAAGATGCTTCGAGAGTAACTCTTGGATTGAGTGACCACTTAAGGTCTGAAGCAACAGAAGACAATTTCTTAATAAATGATATGATCTGATCAAGTGAAAGACGTCCGGCTATATCCTTTAGATCAGCCATAGCTTTATCTGAGAGTGAAATAAGATCAGTTGGATCAGAGGAAACTTTACAGATCATTATATTTCTGAAGAACAACGCAAGATCAGATGTAAAGCGATTAACGTCTCGCCCTTGCATAATAAGTTCATCTATGAGCATCATCAGCTTACCGGGGTCTCCTGTGATCAAGGAAACAACGGTGTCAAACATAAAATCGTCATTAACCATTCCGACAAGCGACAGAATGTCATCTTTACCGATAGTACCCGTGAAACTTCCCTTAGCCTGGTCAAGCAGACTTATTGCATCTCTCAATGCACCATCAGCTATCCTTGCAATAAGAGCAAGAGCAGACTCGTCAACACATATATCGTCAGCACCGGCAATGAGTCTTAATCGCTCAACGATCGATGATACAGGTATCCTTCTGAATTCGTATCGCTGACATCTTGATAATATCGTAGCGGGGATCCTGTGCGGTTCAGTAGTTGCAAGAATAAAAACAGCATGAGCAGGCGGCTCTTCAAGCGTCTTTAAAAGTGCATTAAAGGCACCTGTGGATAACATATGGACTTCGTCGATGATGTATACTTTAAATCGTGCTACAGAGGGTGAGAAAATCACCTCGTCACACATTCTTCGAATCGTATCTACGTTATTATTGGATGCTGCATCCATCTCAATAACATCAAGTAAGCTCCCGGAGAGTATGCCCTTACAAATATCACACTTATTGCACGGATTTCCGCTCTCGGGAGAAAGACAGTTAACGGCGCGTGAAAAGATCTGAGCCATAGTAGTCTTACCTGTGCCTCTTGTACCACTGAAAAGATAGGCGTGACCTATCTGACCGGAGATGACTGCTTGTTTCAAGGCAGCGACTGTATAATGCTGTTCAACGACTTCGTCAAAAGTCTTGGGACGCCACTCCCTGTATAGCGCTATATGTCCCATAAGTTACCTCAAACGAAACTGATCGGAAATATTTACCCCGAAGCCGGCCGCAGGCTTCCCTGCAGCACATACGGTTTACCGCTTACCGCTGCTTCCTTCCGGACCTGACGGGATTCACAGGCCTTATCGCACAGGACCAACGACCGGCTTCGGGATAAATATTGGATTTTACGTCTGTGAATTATAACATACCATCAGGTAAAATAACAGAGATCGATTCAAATAAGGGAAGGAAGAAAAGTCACTATCTGCGGGAAAGCTATAAGAAGTGCGACACAGGCCAGCAGTGCTATAACGAAAGGCCAAATACCTCTGAATATCTTTTCTGTAGGTATATCACCTGCGACACCCTTGACGATATAAACATTCATTCCGACAGGCGGTGTTATAACACCCATCGCAACGACAAGCACTACTATAACGCCAAACCAGATCGGGTCATAGCCAAGTGTCGTAACAGCGACCGGATAAAAGATCGGGATCGTAAGCAAGATAAGAGCAAGAGCGTCAATGAAACACCCAAGAAACATATATATCACAAAAATAATACCCATCACGGCAAATGAAGGCAGAGGCAGTTCAGAAGCCCATATCGCAAGAATCTGAGGGACACGGCTTACAGCAATGAATCTTCCGAATACCATAGCACCGGCTACCATCAGCATGATCATAGATGAAGTTTTAACTGTATCACTAAGCGATCTTCTGATTTTCTCTAAATTAAGATGTCCGCGCAACAAAGTAATAAGCAGAATGCTTGCAGTACCTACAGCACCTGCTTCGGTTGGGGTGAACCATCCAAGGAATAGTCCGCCGAGAGATATTATGAATACCAGAAAAACTTCAAACAGTCCTCCGCCAAGAGAAGAAACCTTCTCTTTTAACGTTGATCTGGGGCCTGCAGGTCCAAGAGACGGTTTTCTTAAGACTACAATATAAATTGCAGCCATATAGAACAGCATGAGAAGTATACCGGGTATGATACCGGCAAGGAAAAGCTTTCCGACCGATTGCTGAGTAGCGATCCCGTACACGATAAAAATAACACTGGGAGGAATGATCACGCCAAGAGCACCACCGGCTGCAACGCTTGCAGAAGAAAGAGAGTCATCGTAACCATATTTCCTCATCTCAGGAAGAGCGATCGCACCCATAGTAGCAGCAGTAGCAGTATTGGAACCGCAAATAGCTCCGAAAACGGCACATGCAGCCTGAGTAGCCATCGCCAGTCCGCCTTTGTGGTGACCGACCATGACATATCCGAATCGATACAGACCGGCCCCGATCCCGGAGTAATAAGCAATAAAACCCATCCAGACGAACATCGGAATAACACTTAGAGAGTATGACGAAAAATTATTGTATATCTCCTGAGGGAGCATCGTAAAAGCTGCCTTGAAGTCGACTAAAAGTCCGAATCCCAGAAATCCGGTGATCAGCATCGAAAAAGCAATAGGAACCTTGATCGTTATAAGGAAAAGAAAGAACAATATACCTAAAAGACCTATCAGTTCAGGTGTCACACATCTTCCCTCCCGAACACGATCAAAGTTTTAAGAATAAGAGTAAGGGTAAGAAACACAAAGCCGAAACCGGTAATAAACACAAAAATGTAAAATGGTATTCTGGTAGTCGGAGAAACCTCACCGCTTGCATAAAGTTTGGATGCGTATTTAAAGATCGAGAAAATAACAACAGCCATAAATGATGATGAAAAAATTCCGGTGACAATATCCAGGGCTTTTCTGAAACGCGAATTTAACTTATCTGCCAGAAAATCAATAGTTATGTGTGAATCCTTGTAGGCACAGAAAGCCAGACCCAGACCAATGCAAAGAGCGGTCAGTATGCCGACCCACTCATAAGTACCGAGTATCGGTTTTCCGAATACGGTTCGTAATATCACGTTGATCGTTATCAACAGCATACATGTAGCAAGCATCCATCCGGCGATCTCGTTAAGGATCCCAACAGCTTTAGCAATTATTTTAGTAGCACAACTGATTTTCATATAAAGTCAACTCCATGCGGGTACTTTTCTAAGGATAAATAGCATTGTACTTATCTGCCAGCGACTTGATGTAGTCCATAACATCTGTGTCCACAAGATCACGTACTTTTTCAGTGTAAGTTTCCTGAAGAGGCGTGACCTTCTCTACCCACAACGCCTTTTCCTCGTCAGTTAGTTCAATGACCGTCATATCGGTTTCTTCAACAGCATACTCCAATGCAGGCTCGTTCTGCATATCCCACATACCTATGCCGGTCTTCTCATGGAAATCTTCGGTAGCGGCTGTGACTTTATCCCGGAGATCCTGCGGCATTGATTCCCATTTGTCTTTATTAAAAGTAACATAGAAAAGAGTGTTATAAAGGAAAGGGGTAAGAGTCAGATAATCCGTCACTTCAGCGTGTTTCCATCCCTGGAGGACTTCTACCGGTGAAAGATTTCCCTTAACAACGGATTTCTGGAGTGATTCATATGCTTCAGACTGTGACATGCTTACAGGAGTACCGCCAAGCAACGAGATCGCTGTAGCACTCAACCCCGTCGCACGGATCTCCATGCCTTTAAGGTCATTCAGATCTCTGACAGGTGTTTTGGTAAAAAGATGCCCGGGGCCTGTTGCTATGACCATCATAAGATGCGTGTCCTGAACTTCAGCCGGTGCAAGTTCGCGGATACCCTCCCATGCGACCATGCTGGCGACCTTGGAATTATTGTATGTAACACCGGGAAGTTCGAAAGCTTCCAGAACCGGAAACCTTCCGACTGTGTATGAAAAACACGAGAGGCCAATATCAGCTACGCCTTCGATAACTCCGTTATATACACCTGCAGCAGGTAAAAGCGTTTCACCGGGATAGCTTGTGATACTGATTTTACCCTCTGAAACCTCTTCCACAGCTTTGATCCAGCCCTGAATGAAAACAGTTTCAGCAGGGTGAGTTCCCGGGAAAAAATGTGCCAGATTGAAATTGAATTCTGCTTTCTCTTCACCACAGCCCGTCAAAGCGAAGACAGAAAGAATAATTGCTAAAATGAGAGCCGTAAGACGCTTGATCGACACCGGAATCTTATCTAACATAAAAAACACTCCTCCACAAGTCACGGCAAGCCGTTAAGACCTGAGGGAAGTGTTACTTCCAGTCTCATGCTACCGTACTGCCATACTACAGGGAAAGTATATTTTAGCTTAAAAAATTTGTCAAGCTTTAGTGCGTTTCTTCGCCTTCAGCAGGAATATGATCAGACCTGTAAAATATACGACGATCAAGCCGATAGAAACAAACAACATAGTTGTATTCTGTGGAGCCAGAGAAACAAGCA
>Ga0265294_10010619_pt1 | contig 10446 bp, 7 predicted proteins | sample MunlanPumphouse3_FD_192504 | JGI IMG/M metagenome (GOLD analysis project Ga0265294, IMG submission 192504) | Groundwater microbial communities from a municipal landfill in Southern Ontario, Canada - Pumphouse #3 | ecosystem: Environmental > Aquatic > Deep subsurface > Groundwater | place...
GGCGGCGATGAAGCCATTGAAGCGCTCCACCTGCTCGGGGCCGACGATGTCCTTGATCGTGATCACCGCCGCCAGCGGGATCATCGCGCCGCTGGTGGCGCTGCGCACGTACACCTTGCCCAGGTCGTCGGGCTTCATGCGGTACTGCGGTTCGGCCTGCAACTGCACCCGATAGGCGCGGCCAGTCATGTTGAAGTCGTTGACGTAGAGGGCGGCCATGGTGCTTTGCAGCGTCTCGTAGATGCTGTTCAGCGGAATGCCCAGGGAGAGCGCCTTGGGTTCGTCCACTTCCACGAACAACTGGGGCGTGGTCGGGCGGAAGAAGGTGTTGATGCGGGTGAACTCGGGGCGCTTCTGCAAGGCCGCGATGAAGTCCTGCAGCACTTGGTGCAGTTTCATGGGATCGCCCTCGACCCGGTCCTGCAAGTAGACCTCGAAGCCGCCCGCGGCACCGAGGCCGCGGATGGCGGGCGGGTTGAAGGTCAGCACCATGCCGTCGGGAAGCTGCATGCCCACGCTCGTGAATTGCTGTACGAGTTCCGTGGCGGAGACGTCGCGTTCGTCCCAGTCGGTGAACTTGATGAATGCGGTGCCCCCGTTGGTCTTGCTGCCGCCGCCGACGATGTCGTAGCCGGCGATCACCGTCACATGCTCGACCGCGGGATTCTTGGCAATCTGCTGGCGGAACTGAGCGCCGGTGGCGGCGGTACGCTGGACCGAGGCGGCGTCGGGCAACACGATGGAGGAGATGACGCCGCCCTGGTCCTCTTCCGGCACGAAGCCGCCCGGCACGACGCGGAACAGCATCACCGTCGTGGCGATTACGGCCAGGAACACCGTAGTGCCCAGGTAAGGGTGATGGAGGATGGCCCTGACCGTGCGGATGTAGAGCCGGGTCAGGCCCGCGAAGGCCAGATTGAAGGGGCGGAACAGCCGCGATTCCTTGTGGCTCGGTTTGAGGATGAGCGCACACAGTGCGGGCGTGAGCGTCAGGGCCACGATGCCCGAGATGACCACGGACACCGCCACGGTCACCGCGAACTGCTGGTAGAGCACGCCGGCGATGCCGCCCAGGAACGCCACCGGAATGAACACCGAGCACAGCACCAGCACGATGGCCACCACCGCGCTCGACACCTCGCGCATGGCCGTCACCGCCGCCTGAAACGGCCGCATCTTGTGCTCCGACATGTGGCGCTCGACGTTTTCCAGCACGATGATGGCATCGTCCACCACGATGCCGATGGCGAGCACCATGGCGAACAGGGTGAGGGTGTTGATGGAGAAGCCGAACAGCCACAGGCCGGCGAAGGCGCCGATGAGCGAGACCGGCACGGCGAGCATGGGAATCAGGGTGGCGCGCCAGTTTTGCAGGAACAGGAACACCACCGTCACCACCAGCAGCGCGGCCTCGATCAGGGTCTTGATCACCGCCTTGATGGAGGCGGAGATGAACTCCGTGGTGTCGAAGGCGACCAGGTAATCGACACCACTCGGGAAGTTCTCCTTGAGCTCGTCCAGCTTGTCGAGCACCGAGTTCGCCACATCCAGGGCGTTGGCGCCGGTCTGCAGGAAGATGCCGAGGGCGACGCCGGGCTTGCCGTCCATGGTGCTCGACTGGTCGTAGGTGTAGGCGCCCAGCTCCACGCGCGCCACGTCCTTGATCCGCAGCACGCCGTTGGGCCCGTCCGCGCGGATGATGATGTCGCCGAATTCCTCCGGCGTCAGCAGGCGCCCCTTCGCATTGACCGTATAGACCAGCGACTGGCCTTCCGGGGCCGGTTCGTGGCCGATCTTGCCGGCGGCGTATTGGGCGTTCTGGGTGCGCACCGCGGCGGCGATGTCGCTGGTGGTGACGCCGAGTTGCGCCATGCGGTCGGGCTTGAGCCAGATGCGCATGGAGTAGTCCTGCGCGCCGAACACGATCACGTCGCCCACGCCCGGCACGCGCTTGAGGTCGTCCACCACGTTGAGACTGGCGTAGTTCGAAAGGAACAGCCGATCGCGGCTGTTGTCGGGGGAATACATGGTGGTGATCATCAGGATGTCGGGATTGCGCTTCACCACCAGCACACCGTTGCGCCGCACGTCCTCCGGCAGCCGCGGCTCCGCCGCCTTCACGCGGTTGTTGACGTCCTGGGTCGCGTCGTCGATGTCCGTGCCCACCTCGAAGGTGGCCGTGATCATGATCTGTCCATTGGACTGGGAGGTGGAGGTGAAATAGGACAGTCCCTCGATGCCGTTCAACTGCTCCTCGATGGGGGCAGCGACGGTGCGCGCCAGGGTCTCGGCGGAGGCGCCAGGATATTGGGCGATGACCATCACCGTGGGCGGTGAGATGCTCGGATACTGAGCGATCGGCAGCACCGTCGCCGCCACCAGCCCCGCGAGTACGATCACGATGGAGATGACCGAGGAGAAGATGGGGCGGCTGATGAAGAATCTCGTGGACATGACGGTGGCTCCGTTCAGCCTTCGTTGTCAGGTGCGGGGACGGGCTTTCCGCCGGCTACGGCGTCCCCCGATGGGGACGCGGGCGGGTGAGGCGCCACGGCCATGCCGGGGCGCAGCTTGATCAGGTTGTCGACGATGACCCGGTCGCCCGCCTGCAGCCCGTGGAGGATGACCCAGTCCCGGCCGCGCCACTCGCCGGTCTGCACCGGCCGCGGCGCGACCTTGTTTTCCGCGTCCGCCACCATGACGAAGCGGCCCTGATCGGTCTGCATGACGGCCACCTGAGGGACCAGAAATACCCCTTCGCGCATGCCGGTCAGCAAGCGCATCCGCACGAACTGGCCGGGCAGCAGGCGGCGGTCGGGATTGTCGAATTCGGCCCGCAATTGCTGGGTGCCCAGGACGGGGTCGATGGTGCTGGCGACGAAGTTCAGCCGGCCCTGGTGCGGGTAGACGGAGCCGTCCGGCAGGATCAGCTCGACGCCGGTGACGCCATCCGGGTCCAGGTGCCCCTGCGGCAACTGGGCGAGGTCGCTCTGCGCCAGGGCGAAGCGTACCCAGATGGGGTCGAGTTGATAGATGGAGGTCAGCAGGTTGTCGGTAGCGGTGATCAGGCTGCCCTCGGATTTCACTGCCCGCCCGGTGATCCCGGAGACCGGCGCGGTGACCGTGGTCCAGGACAGGTTGAGTTCGGCCTGGCGCAGGGCCGCCTGGGCGATCTCGTGGGTTGATACCGCATCGTCGTAATCTTTGCGGCTGACCGCCCGCGTGGTCACCAGTTCCTTCAGCCGCGCCATTTCCCGGGCGGCCTGCGCGGCTCGGGCCTTGGCATCGGCCAGGGCGATTTCGTAACTGGAGCGGTCGATTTGGAACAAGGGCTGGCCGGCCTCGACCCGCTCACCTTCCTGGTAGAGACGCTTGACCAGGATGCCTCCCACGCGGGCCCGCACTTCGGTCTCCCGCGCCCCTTCGGTCTGGGCCATGACCTCGATGAACGAGGGAAGTCGCTGTGGTTGAACCTCCAGCACCGTCACCGGCAGCGGCCCCGGGGCGCCGCCAGGCGGCGCGGTGGGCTGGTCGGAACCCGAACATCCGGCAAACAGCGCCGAAGCGAGTGCGCCGGCACCCAGGACGAAAAACAAAAAAGGACGCCGCGGGCCTGATCCCAAACGCATATTGGCGGGTCTCCAAAAGGGTAATTATTGTGATACATAATATACAAACATGAATGTATGTTAAAAGAATAATAAATTTTCCTGAACAAATTTTTTCTATTGATTTAGGATTTCCGGCCGGTAATCCGGATTTAAAATGTAGTTTTACGCGGAGTGTGTAGTGGCCCGAAAAACCAAGGAAGAAGCCAACCGTACGCGGCAGCAGATCATCGATGCCGCGCGCAGAGTGTTTCACCAGCGCGGCGTAAGCCGCTCCACGCTGGAGCAGGTGGCGCAGGCGGCGGGCCTCACGCGCGGCGCGGTCTATTGGCACTTCAAAGACAAGATCGAACTCTTCGCCGCCTTGCGGGAGGATGTGCTCGATCCCATGACCGAGCGCGTGGATTCCGTCCTCTTTTCGACCGGCTACGACGACCCGCTCGACGCCATCGAGGCCGCCCTCAAGGAGCTTTTCCGAGTCCTGGACGACTGTCCTGTGCTGCGCCAGGTTCTTGAAATCATGGCGCTGCGTTGCGAATACGTGGATGAATTCGCCGCCGTGTACGCGGAATTCAACCGGCCCGCCATGGAGTTTCTGGAAAAGGTGGAAACAGCCTATCGGCAGGCGGCAGCCAAGGGAACGCTGCGCCCCGGCCTGGACCCGGCGGCCACCGCGCGGGACACCTGGGCCTTCGTCACCGGATTCCTGCACCTGCTGCTCGGGCGCCAGCTCGGGAACGACCTCCAGGATCAGGTTTCGGCCATGGTGGCCGCGCACATGGCCCTGCGGCGGCCAACCTGAAAACCGTCTGGCCGGAGACGCGAGTTCGCTCTCATCTACCCGGCACACCGAAACTTCTTCATGCAGCCGCCAAGCCTGTGCGCCCTTTGGGCGTGTTTGCCTTACGGGGGAATGGAGTGACAGCCGGCTGGGACATGGCGGCTTCTACAGTTTGCTTTTCCATGGAGTGTTCATTATATTGTGTTATCGTTTTTTAAAACGAACATGGAGATGGTTCGTGTCCACCGAATATGTCGATTTTCAGCATGGGTTGGCAGTCAATTTGGAGAATGTCCGCCGTCGCCGCGGCATGACTCTGTCCGGGCTGGCCGAGGCTTCCGGAATTGCCAAGGCAACACTTTCCAATTTAAGCAGAGGAAAGGGGAACCCGACTCTTGAAACCATCTGGACCTTGGCGCATGCACTGCAGGTACCGTTCGGTGAGTTGGTTGGACAGAAAGGTGGTGGTGCAGGGATCGGGGAGGTCGTTGGGGATCAGGGTGCGAGCGTTCGTTTAATTGAACGTCAGTCTGAGCCCCAGGTCACGGAAGCTTATCTGATGAAGCTGGATGCTCAGGTGCGCTACGAAGCAGAACCGCACCCCGCGGGCGTGGAGGAGCGGATCGTAGTACTGCAGGGCTATCTGCTTACGGGAGCAGTGTCGAAGCCCATACTGTTATCGCCCGGCGATTCGACGGCCTTCGCAGGAGACGTGCCGCATGTATACGAGGCGGCAAACGGCCCTGTGTCAGCCCTCGTGACGGTGATATATCCGGATGCACAATCCGGCAATGGTAGTGCCACTGCTGTTCGCTCCTGGCCAACTACGGACGAAGATTGGAACGTCTTGAAACTCCAACTTCAACGTGCATGGATCGAGGTAGGGCAAGGATTGGCTGCCCACCGGATCCGCTTCCATCAGAAGCGTCAGCCCACGGACGATGAGTGGATGCGCCTAAAGAATCTTTTGTCTAACCTGGATGCTCCAACATACGTATCACCGGTAGCCAGTTTCCCATGCAGGGATAAACAGACGGCGATCGTTACTCTTCCAAACGTTTCACAAGGAACCGTAACGCTGTCCACGGCGCAGGCATCATCGCCGTTATTCTTACGGCAGGCGGTGGAATGGGCGCACATGGCCGCCCAAGAGGGAGTCTCCTTAAGTGGATCTCAACGCCAAGAGGCCATGCGCCTTGCCGTGGGCAATTCCTTAACGCTGGCCACTCTGGCGGCCGAGGCGCTCACCCGGCATGGGTGTCCCACAGTGCCTGGGCATGTTGCTGTCGTGGGTTCAAAGCGTGGGCTCCCTCCGGAAGAGGGAGATACGACGTTCTTTGAACATCGAATCAATGTCGATGCTTATGCCGCATTTGAGTTGATACATCCGGCCTACGCGCGCCAAGTGGTCTTTCTGGCTGCGTTTCTCGATGCACAATGCCAACGCAAAATACGGCGCGTGCTGGATGTCGGAACCGGGCCAGGCTTGCCGCTTGCCATGCTGTTGGAACTATGCCCTGATCTTGAAGTGACAGCGATAGAGCCAAGCCCTGTGGCGTTTGGATATCTGACATCCAGATTTGCAGGCGATACGCGGGTCAAGCCGGTCAAGGCCGATTTCCTCGATCTTGATCCAACTGCGACGCCCCCTTACGATTGCATTGTCTCCGTAGGCGCATCTCATCATCTAAATACCGCGTTTATGCTGCAACAAGCGGAACGGTTGCTCGCCAAAGACGGCCTATTGTTGATAGCCGACGAGATGCTGTCGCCTTTTCTGTGCGCCAAAACCCGTCGCGCCGCGTTAATTCGCCATCATTTGGCCTATGTGGTCGCAACATTGGTTGATATCCAAGATCAAGAACAATCAAAGCTGCATGATACTGAGCGTGACCTTATAAACTGGGTACGGAATGAGGTGCCACAGGCTTTGTTCGAAGCCGTGACTGGAAATGCAGAGCAGGCTACGATACGTTGCCGTCGCCTGCTTGAGCAGTTGCGTGAATTGGACCTGCCCCTACAGCCAAAACATCCATTGGTCGCGTTCTACCGTTTCCATCTGTTGGAAATCGAGGCGCTGGTGGCGGGACTAGACTACGAAGTTGAGCGCAAGACTTTTCCCCGTCGTTTTGTTCAGCTTGCGCAGCACGCTGGTTTCGAGATGATTGCACACGCACGGGTATACGCAACCGATGGGCCGGATCCATTCGATGCCGGCACTCATGTTTTCGCATTCCGGAAAGCTTTATGAGCGCACGGACCGCATTCCAAAATGGACTGAGTACCAGCGGCCCCATAGTCATTGGTTATTTACCAATCGCGATTACCTTTGGTGTTGTGGCAATACAGGCCGGCCTGCTTCCGTTGACTGCGGTAATGATCTCGGCGCTGATGTTTTCGGGAGCGAGCCAATTCCTTCTGGTGGCGATGATCGCCAGTGGTGTGCCATTCTCGGTGGCCCTTGGTTTATGTCTGCTGCTTAACTTTCGACATGTTTTCTATGGTCCTCTGTTGGCCCGGAATTTGTCTACGGATACCACGAAACTGGCTGTACTGGCCTACGGTATGACGGATGAAGTATTTGCTGTGGCATTGACCAAACTGAATTCCTACCCTAGTGCTCATCGCATGCCTTGGCTCCTAGGACTTGAGATCGGCGCCTATGCCGCTTGGGTGGGCGGAACATTTCTTGGTGCCTGGTTGGGTGATTGGTTTATGCATAGCCTTCCTCTGTTGGCACAGGCACTTCAGTTCGCCCTTCCAGCCTTGTTCCTCGTGTTGCTTGCGCCTTATTTCTCTGGACCGATGGGAATCGGCATATGCGCAGCGGTGTTGATCGCAGGCAGCTTCAGTTACTTGGGCCAGGCAACACTCGGTATTCTAGTAGCGGCTATTGGCGGTACATTACTTTACATAGGCGTCTTGCGATGGAAACCGACCTCGTAGTACTGATTGTTTTGGCTGGACTCGGGACCTATGGACTGCGGGCTATTCCTCTTCTGTGGTGGTCGCGGCGCAGTTCCTCACGTACAGAGGAGCAGGGCTGTGTGAACTGGTTGCAGGCGATCGGCCCGATGCTGATTGCAGCCATTTTCGCTGTTTCCGCAGTTCCCGAACGGGGAGCAATCACAAGTCTGTGGAGCTTGGTTCCTACCGTTTCAGGTCTTCTGGCAACCGGCATAACCTTTCAGCGTATCCGAAATATGGGGTTGCCTGTATTTGCAGGCGTAGCCGTTTATGGCTTGGTCGGGACCGGCTTGGTGACAGTAGGCGTGGTCTCGTGAAAGGTTTCCGGATCATGCCGGTACCCTCCGATTTGTCTGCATCGCTGTCTGAGCGGCAATCGCTTTTATGTGAAGATCACCGAAGATAAAAATGAAGTGGGCCTGATCGAGCCACCAAATATCAAGGAGTTGGTGTGGCGTTGTCTTAGCCAACCGACCAGACACTTGTCAAAGGAGCCGTCGATTCATGCAAAAAACACACATGCTCTTTGAGGAAGATCAATACAAACGCCAGGCAAGCGCGAGGGTCGCATTATCGAATGATGAGGGCATCGTGCTGGACGCTACGGTTTTCTATCCCGTGGGTGGCGGTCAGCCGGGTGATCAGGGCCACTTGCTGTTGCCGGATGGCAGGGAGCTTCGCATCGTTGATACGGTGCGTTCGCAGAGCAATCCGTTTATGATCGTTCATATCCCGGAGCAACCGATAACGTTGCCCCCAGGCATGGAGGTTATGGCGCACATCGACTGGGAACGGCGTTACAGACACATGCGAATGCATACCTGCCTGCACTTGTTATGTGCCGTTGTGCGTGCGCCCGTCACCGGGTGCGGTATCTCCGCCGACAAGGGGCGGTTGGATTTCGACTTGCCGGAGCCCACGGTCGACAAGGAAGCAATCACTGAACAGTTGAATGCCTTAATCGGGTGTGAAATTCCGGTACACACGAGATGGGTTGACGAGAAAGAGCTCGAAAGCAGCCCGCGGGTTGTCAGTGCATCCTCGATCAACACCCCGCAATACGACCGAAAGGTGCGCTTGGTGGAGGTGCAGGGGATCGATGTTCAGCCGTGCGGAGGTACGCATGTCTCCAATACGGCCGAGATCGGTATCGTAAGGTGTCAGAAGATCGAAAAGAAGAGTCGGCATAACCGCCGTATCGTAGTGGAATTCAATGATGCTCTGTGAGCGCGGGCCTCGCCCGATTCGGGCTTCGGCGTACTGGTAAACCCACTAACCGCCAATTCCTTATGCAATGAGTGATAGCAATTCGCGTACAGGGAACCCGCTGTGGTGGCCAAGGATTGTTCAGGCATTTGCTCGGTAGATTCTTCCCTTCGATCAAATTTGGTCCGCCAGACTACGGAAGTAGCGCGCATTCGCAACCAAATCCGGGCCGCGCTTGTGCAGTGCGCCGCCGATGAGAAACATCACGTCGTAGCCGTAGGTTTCGAGCATATCGGGGATGCGCGAGAGGTCCATGCCGCCGCCAGGGGCGGGGAAGATGGGCTTGATGTGACCCATGGCGACGGCCGCGCCTTCGGCAACACTGCGGCAATCCTCCTGACTGAACGAGAAGCGCCCGCCGTAGTTGGGGAAGATGGTCACGTCGGCGCCTGCCAGACGCATGATCTGGCCGAACAAGGCGTAGTGCGAGATGCCGCTGTCGGGACTCGTGACGTAGCTGCCGAGAAAGGCCGGGTGGCCCATGACGGGCAACGCGATGGCATCGTCATCCGCGATCCGGCGCATGGCATCGAAACCGGTCAGGCCCGGCGAGATAAGCAGGCCGCCCGCGCCCGCCTGTTTCGCAAAGCGCGCGTTTTCGGTCACCTGATCGGCGGGGCCGGTGATGTTGGGCATATAGATGCACTTGCCGCCAGTCTCGCGGTTGGCACGCGCGACTGCTTCGGCGCAGCGTTCGATACGCTCCTTGAACGGCGCGAAGGACTGGTTCGCGAGGCCGTGGTCGTCCTTGATGACATCCATCCCGCCCAGCGCGAAGCGGTAGGCGAACTCCGCCAGCGCCTCGGCCGAGAGGCCCATGGGCTTTAATGCCGTGCAGAGCAGCGGGCGCGTCGGCGCGCCGAGCAGGCCGCGCAGTCCGTCGCGGCCGAAGCGCGGACCCTTGAACGCCTGGAGCAATCCCGGCGACAGCTCCAGCCGCTCGACGCGGATGCCGGGCTTGATGCTGCTGTTGCCGAACACGACGTTGAGGAACTGCGTGAGCTCGAAGCCGGTAGTCTCGACGGCATAACTGATAGTAGCCTCGAAGCCGCCCTCGGGCGCGGGCTGGAGCAGCTCGATGCGCCCGAGGATGTGCGTGCGGATGTCGCCGCCGGTGACGAGATCGGCGGGGAACTCGATGGTCTGCTCGACGCAGATATCCCGCGCCTTGGCGTGGGCCTCCGCCTCGGTGCCGGTGAGGCGGTAGACCACGCCGAAGCGCTCGCCGGAGAGCGGCAGCCGCACGTCGAACATCAGAGCGCCTCCGCCTTGGCGCTGCTGTGCACCGCTTCGAGGCGCACCGCGGCCAGGTCTTCTTCGGTGATGTTCAGTTTCGCACCTAACAGTTTCTCCACTTCCTGCACCAGCGCGGTGGCGTCGAGCCCGTACTCGCGCATGAGGTAGCTGCGGCTCGCGCCGTGCGCGTAGGTGTCCTTCAGGCCGATGCGTACGAGTTTCCTGGCAAGCCCGTTCTCCGCCATCACTTCCGCAACGGCCGTGCCCAGGCCGCCGATGATCGTGTGGTTCTCCATGGTGATGACGCCGTAGCGCGCCTTCGCCGCCGCTTCCAGCACGGCCGTATCGGTGAAGGGCTTGAGCGTGGAGATGTGCAGGTGCTGGATCGACACGCCGCGCGCCCTGAGTGCGCGGGTCGCGCGCATGGCCTCCTCGGTGCAGATGCCGGAGGAGAAGAGGGCGATGTCGCTGCCTTCGCTCAGCACGCGCGCCTTGTTGAATTGCATGGGCTCGGCCTTGTCGAACAGGCGCGGGATCTCCCCGCGCAGCATGCGCACGTATACCGGGCCGTTCACTGCGTGGGCCACG
>Ga0265294_10010622_pt1 | contig 10444 bp, 9 predicted proteins | sample MunlanPumphouse3_FD_192504 | JGI IMG/M metagenome (GOLD analysis project Ga0265294, IMG submission 192504) | Groundwater microbial communities from a municipal landfill in Southern Ontario, Canada - Pumphouse #3 | ecosystem: Environmental > Aquatic > Deep subsurface > Groundwater | place...
ACAATTGCAGAATGCGACACGGCTATTGCAACGGGTAAGAGAATTGTTACTTTAAAATCTTTCGGAGATATTGGTTCAACAAGAGCAGTAACAGAGGATAAATTTATCTCTAATGATGAACCACAAAAGTCTATGGGTTCTAAATCTTTTGGAAATGTAGCAGTAGAATGTTTGTTTAACCCACTAGATACGGAAGGTCAAACAGACTTAACTACAATGTATGAAGACAAAACAGCTAGAATGTTGTTAATCGCAAATACAGACGGTACTTATACTAAGCTAATCGTTAAATGTTCTTCAGTAATGAAAACTTATGCAACTGATACTTTTGTGGCTTACAAAGCAACGATTGAATTAAACAGCGAAAAAGAAGAAATTATCGCTTAACTCTTCAAGGCTAGTATAAAATCTAGCCTTTTTATGATATAATCTTTAAAAAAATTAAGGATTATTATGAAACTATCTCAAATAAACTACGATTACGAAACACCTAAAAAATTTAAAGTTGTTAATCCAAAGAATAAAGATGAGTTTGGATTTATTTCACTTTACTCTACAGAATCAGAGCCTTTTATCAATGCACAGGTTCAATTACATAGAGATACAATTGAAACAATCAAGAATAAGGGTAAATCACCTACTAAAAAAGAAGTTGAAAAAGTATTAATCAAATCTTTAATTGCTGGTTATCATGGTTGGGAAGATGAAGACGGAAAAGAATTAGAATTTAATGATGAAAATACAGAACTATTATTAAACAATCAATTTATCATTAAATTTATCAACAAAGTAACAGCCAATATGGGAAACTTTTTAGGGAAGTAAGCGACAATTTACTCCTATTTGTTAATCAATTAGCTTTTTATCGAACTGCTCCCGACCCTGACTTTAAAGAACGGGACAGGTTCAGTCGGTATGAGTATAATAATAAATTTGGAGTTAAAGCTGAATTCCCTGCATTAAATGGGGCTGAATATTTATTAACACATTTAGAAAATCTAGGGTATTGCAGTAGTAATGGAATGGGACAAACTCCACTATCATTTACAGAGATATACTCTTATTTAAAGTGTATGAAAGTTAATCTATACCCTAGCGAAATTCTATTAATTAGAAAAATGAGTGAACAGTATGTGAGTCAATCTCATAATACAGACCCTAAAGCCAAACCACCCTATGTGGAATAAATTAAGCTATTATTGGTTATAATATTGAATCCTATGTCGGATAGAGGGGATTAATTACCCCCTTGCATTAAACGACACTTGGAAATTAAACGACATGGAATCTACTAATGAATACTAAACTATGCACAAAGTGCAATACTACAAAATCAACAACTGAATTTTATAAACAAACAAGTCAAAAAGATGGGTTTCAAAGATATTGCAAATCTTGTAAATCTGAAATGCAAAAAGAATACAAAGAAGCTAATCTAGAAATAATCAAGATTAAAACAAAAGAATATAAATTAAAACATAGAGAAGAAATATTAATTAAACAAAAAGAATATCGAGATAATAATAGAGACTTAGCAAGAGCATATTATGAAAAAAATAAAGAAGATATCTTGAGAAAAGCTAAAGAGTATCGAATGGAAAACATAGAAGCAATAAAAGAAAGCCAAAAAAGATGGAGAGAAGAAAACAAAGAAAAAAAAGCCTTAAATGGCAAGGCGTGGAGAGAGAAGAATAAGGTAAGACTAAAGATTAAAAGTAAGCAGTATCGACTAAAAAATGAAGAAAAATTGAAAGAAGTAAGTAAAAGATATTATCAAGCAAATAGAGAAGTTATAATTAAAAAGACAAAAGAAAATCTTGAGAAAAATAGAGATAGGTATTTAGCCAGAAAAAGAGCATATAATAAAACTGATTTTGCTAAACTATCACATAGAAATACAAAGATGAAAAGAAGAACAGCGTTTAACAGTGGAGATGTAACAACAGCACAGATAAATAGTTTATTAAATGATGCTAAAAATTGTTATTGGTGCAGCACTTCATTAAAAGGATTAACAGCTCACATTGACCATTATATACCAATTTCAAAAGGTGGACAGCATACTCTTTCTAATTTAGTTGTTTCATGTCCACACTGTAATCATAGTAAAAGTGCTAAAGACCCAATTGAATTTGCTAATTCACTAGGGAGGTTATTATAGGCTATCATAGTTAAGTTATAATATCCATAATAAAATAAAAGGCTAATTATGGAAAATATTGCTCAATTAGGAATAAAAGTAGATTCTAGTGGCATAAAACAAGCTACAAACGAACTATCTAAACTTACTAACCAATCAGGTAAAACCGAATCTTCAATAATGTCATTAAGAAATGTATTTGCAAGTATTGGAGCTGGTGCATTAGCTAAGCAATTTATAGACACATCGGATAAATTAAACTTATTAGATGCTAGACTAAAACTAGCTACTAGTTCAGTATCTGAATTTAAATCACAACAAGAAAAACTATTACAAATATCTTTACAATCATATACAGCAATAAGTGATACAGTTACATTATTTACTAAACTAAATCCAGCTTTAAAACAAGTAGGAGCAAGTACAGAGCAAGTTAATAGTGTAGTTTCTTCTTTTGTTAAAGGTTTACAATTAGGAGGTAGTAGTGCTGCTGAAGCATCAAGTGCAATATTACAATTTTCACAAGCAATGGGAAGTGGTGTTTTAAGGGGTGAAGAGTTCAATACAATAGCTGAAGCAAGTCCAAAATTAATGAGTTATTTAGCTAAAGGAATGGGAGTTGCTCAAGGTGAACTTAGAAAAATGGCTGCAGATGGAGAACTTACAGCTTCAAGAGTATCAAATGCACTTTTAAAAGTAAAAGATTCTATTGATAAAGATTTCGCAACATTACCAGTTACAGTAGCTAAAGCTATGACTAATTTATCAACTGCTACATCTATAATGATACAAGATATAGATAAGACCTTAGGAGCTACGAACGCATTATCTGGCTACATAACTCAACTATCAGACGCTATCAATAGTTTAAGTCCTGAAGAATTACAAGAAATAGTAGATTTAGTTAAAAATAGTGCTATCGCTTTTGGTACTGCTGCAACAGCTATCACAGTAGCTAAAGGTGCAATGACTTTATACACAAGTGCTACAAATGGTGCTTTTACTGCTACTACACTATTAAAAGGTGCTTTAAATACAATTCCTTTTGCTATTATAGTAACTGGAATAACAGCAATTGCAACATCTTTATTTAGTGCATCAGAAGCATCAGACACATTAGAAAAAACTTTAAAATCAACAAACGAAGAACTAACAAAACTAACTAAAAATCAAATAGCATATAGAAAAGAATTATTACAAGAAGAGATTATAACTTTAAGGCTAGAAGCTGCAAATGCGAGAGCCAATGCTGCTAAAAATAGTGCAAGTTTAGAAGATAAAGCAAGAGCAGATGAAGCAAATAAAAAGCTAAATGAAGCTCTTAAAACATCAAGAGAATTAAGCAATATATTAACAGAACAGACATCAAAAGTATCTAGCACTCAAAAAACTCCTTTAATAGAAGCAAAAACAGTAAGAAATGAAGCAGAATTAATAAAATTAGCTGGTACTGAATTACAAAAATTTAATTTAACATTAGATGAAACTGCAAATAAAATGAAGAAAGCTGGTGCAACAGATAAAGAAATAAATGATTATAGAATCAAAGCTACACAAGAATTTAATGACAAACATAAAGAAACAATAGCTAAAGCAATAGCAGATATAAAACAATTTGCAGATGATTCTATTAAAGCATATCAAGAAATAGTTCAAATTGGAATGAGTGAATATGAAAAAAGCCTTACTTCTATAAATGAAAGATATCAAACTTGGATAGCAGCTGGCGTTGATATAAATACTGCATTAGCTGCACAGCTTCAATTGGTAGATGAATTAAACGCTCAAACACTATATGAAACACTTATTGAAGATTTAAGCTACTATGAAAAAAAAGTGCAACTACAATCAGATTCATTATCAAAAGAATTGGAATTACAAGGTATAGCTTATGCAAATGCTGTTTTAAGTATAGAAAATTCAGATAAAACAATCGAACAAAAAGAAAAGTTGATAGCACTAGAAACTGAATTATATGACTTATCTATTTCAAAATTAGAAGAGGACTCAAATACAGAATTTCAAGATACTTTATTAGAATTTCAAGATGAAGCACTTCAAAGACAATTAGATTTAAATGATGCGATAAATGATTTTGCAGGTAGTTTTGACGGTGTTCCAAAATCTGTGGCTAATGTTTCAAAAGCTATATTAGGAATGAGTCAAATATCTATTAAAGCTAAAAAAGATGAATCTTCAATGAACGCAAAGTATACTAAAGAGTTTATAAAGTATGCAGACGATGAAATTAAGACAAAAGAATTAGTAGGGCAATACGAAAAAGATAATGGAGAGTTGAAGCAATCAAACAATGCAGCTGAAATAGCTGGGTATGCTAATTTAGCTGGAGCAATGTCTACTGCATTTACTGAAGGAAGTGCTGGGGCAAAAGCATTTCAAACTATTCAAGCAACTTTAGGTATTGTAAATGGATATACAGCAATATCTACAGCTTGGGCGTCAGCTCCATTTCCTGCAAACTTACCAGCAGTAGCTGCGGCGACAGCGGGAGTATTACCTATTATTGCACAATTATCTTCATTAGGTGGAAGTAGTGGCGGTGGTTCAACTCCTTCATTTTCACAACAAGAAATAGACAAATTTAACATAGAAGCTACATATGACCCGATGATTGACAAATTAGACAGACAAATCGAGTTATTAGAATCTATTGATAAAAATGGAAGTGCAGCAAAAATAGGTGTAGACTTAGCTGCAAATACATTTACAAGAGATTACGCACTGTTTGTAAACGAAGCAGTTAATGAATTACATAGTTCACTTAATAATGCATGGCAAGCTAGACAGGGAACAAGTGGTTCAAGACAAGCTACTGAGGCAGCATTAGAATCATATGTCGGTGTTGATTTTGCAGTAGGTAACGGTGTAAATGATGCTTACACGATAGATAAAAATGCTTTAAGTGATGCCTATTCATTTATGAGATTAATTCAGGCAGCTAATACAGAATTAGTAAGAGGGACAGACTGGGAAGTTCTTTTTGATAAAGATTGGAAAAAAGCTGGAAGTCCATATGCTATGATGACTGCAAGAATTGCTGACTTTACTAACCAATTTCAAGATTTATTACATAAATACACTATATCTCTATTAGATTCGATGGACGAGTTAAAATCAGCAAAAGATGACTTTAAAGGGTTTTATGACGATATCACAGGAAGTTCTTTTTTTGCAAATAAAGATTTAACAGCAGCTTTTGGAACTTTAGAAAAATATTTAAATGGTACATCTTTAACAGATTATTTAATTACAGAAATAGATAACATAGAAAAACTAGAATCATTTTTAACAGAAGATAAAATTAATACTTTACTATTGCAAGATCCAACAAAGTTAGAAGAGCAACTTGATATTATAGAAGATTTAAGAGAGCAAACTGGATTAACTTTTGAAAATGGTGCAGAAGACGCTTTAAATTATTTAGATGCAATAGAATTAGTATCAGAAGCAATGACTACATCAACATCTAACATTAAAAGTTTTTATGATTCGTTTAAAACAGATAATGAATTGGCTCAAAGTTTAGCAACTCAAATGGGTGAAACACTAGCAACTACATACGATGAATTAGCAGCATTATTTGTTAAATTAGAAAATGATACTTTAGGATTAACAGATGCAGACTTAAAACTATTAGAATCAAATATAAGTTTTATTGAGAGGTTAGAAGATGAACAACTAGCAGCACAAAACGAAGCATTACAAGCACAAAAAGACCATTTACAAGACAAATTAGACGCTGAAAATGATTATTACAATACCATAACATCTTCAATAAGGTCAATTACTTCAATTTTATCAACTTTAGATAGTGCAATTGAAAAATTAAGAGGTGCGAGTGAAACTAGCGAAACTTCATTAAATAAATTCTATCAATCTATGGCAGAAACTCAATCTTTAATGGGTGGAAATGATTATGATGCTATAAAAGAAAGTCTATCTAAAACAGTTGGATATTCAAGTGTGTTAATGTCTACTAAAAACTTTGCAAGTCAAGAAGAGATGGCTTATGCTCAACAATTGGCAGCAAATCAGCTAGAAGATATGGATTTAACTTTAAATGATGAACTTGATTATTTAGAAAAGATTGAAGAAAACACAAGAAACACAGTTGCAGCATTAACTAAATCTATTACAAATATTGGAACTCAAATATCTGATTCAATTAATAATATTCAAACTTATAGTGATATAAGTGAGAAAGTAAGCGAGTCCGTAGTAACAAATTCATTTAAATCAGTATTGGGAATAACTCCCGATACATCATCTTCTGGCTATCAATATTGGGTGAATGAATTAGCTAATAATCCATCTATCACAGCAGAAAATTTAGATATATCAATTGCAAGAGGTGCAAAAGATTCATCGCATATTATGGCTGCTATGAATTGGGCGTCTAGTAATAATATAGGACAGTCATTGTTAGACTTTTATTATAATAATGGGACTATTGGCAATTATGAAGCAAATGATATATTAGATATGTTTGGTATTCCATCAATGGATTATCAATCATCTATAAAAAATATGTTTGATTATAATACTTTTAAAGCTATGAATTCAGGATTGATTGTACCTTTTGCAAATGGTGGGATTGTAACAAGTCCAACTCTTGGCTTAATCGGTGAAGCTGGATATAGTGAAGCCGTTATCCCACTAAAAAATCCTAATGACCCTCTAAATCAAGCTGCTTTGATAGGTGAAGTAAGAGCATTAAGAAGTGAGGTTGCATACTTAAACACATTAAACGAAAAACAAACAGCGACACAAATTAAAACATTATCTGAAACTAGAATGATAAAAGGCTTAAGTGCCTAACTTCATTCTATGATATAATTTAAACAAAAAAGGTAATTTATGGCACAGTATCAAATATTTAGAGCCGTAGTTAATTATAAATTTTTAGCAGGGGTTGAGGTGGCTACAGCTGATATAATTGCAGCCTATCCAACCGTTGATGCTATGAGAATTAAATCAGAAAATGCAAGAATTAATATTAATCGCTCACACTATGTACCTACAACATTTAATGAAGAAGTGGGAATAGCAACGGGTGGTTATTTGATATTTGATAAAGATTGTTTAGTAGTTCTTGGAAAGTATATATCAATATGAAATTTGTTAAGCAAAATATTACAGATTATACAAGTGTTAATATTATTCCAGAGTTTGATACTTGGGATATTGCAACATCTTATGCAGTAGGTACTCAGGTAATATGGAAGAATTACATTTGGATAAGCTCAACCAATACTAATACAGGAAATGAACCGACTGATTCTAGTACAGTATGGAGCAAATATGGTGTATCAAATTTCTATTCATTAATCGACTTACAATCACGCTCAAATACAATTGTAGAAGATGATGACCTAATTGTAGAGTTTTCAAACAGACAAATTAATACTTTAGTATTTGGATATATCAGTTGTGAAACTTTAAGAATAGAAAATTTAGATGCTTTAGGCAATGTATTATATACACAAGAAAAGACGATATCTAAAAATGGTGGTGTTGTTGATTGGTACACATATATTTACGAACCATTTACAAATTCTACATTATTTAATAGTTACTTTAAAGTGCCTAGATTCGGTACAAAAATAAGAGTTTCATTTTTAAAAGGCTCATTATCTGGTGTTGAGTGTGGTTTTTTAGTGGGTGGATTAAGTATAGATATGGGTAGAACAAAAGAAAATGTAAAATTAGGTTGGACTTCATACAGTTTAATTTCAACTAATGATTTTGGAATTACAACTATCATACAAAGAGCAGCACAAGATTATTATGATTTTGAAACAAGTATAGATACAAGTTTGTTAACTAATACTCTAAGACAAGCTAAATTATATAAAGATTCAATTGTAGCGTTTATAATTGACGATGAACCGACTTCACAATTTGAGAACATCGTAGCATTAGGTATAATGCAAGAAACAGAACCAATAGCGAGTAATTTTGATAAGACTACTCTAACTTGGACAATTATCGAAACAATTTAAAGGATTAATATGGCTATAACTGCAACAATTCCACCAATGACATTCCCTAAAAGGGAAGATTACTTAGACCCAGATGAATGGGTTACACAAGCAGAAACTGCATACGATGTATTAAGTGGCACATTTACAACTAATGCTAATCTATTTGCAACTCAAGCAAACGCATTAGAAACAAATGTAAATGCTAAGGAATTAAGTGCAACTACAGCATCAACAAACGCATCTAATAGTGCTACAAGTGCAGCAAATAGTGCAACAACTGCAACAAATCAAGCAAACATAGCAGTAGCAGCAGTTGCAACATTACCAGTAGGTACGATTAACGATTTATTAATAGAAGCTAATAAAACCTGGAGTTCATTTAAAATAGATAATGAGTTATCAGGAAAAGCTAGTTCATCGGATTTAACTTTGAAGCTAGATACCACTAATCCAGTTATAACAGGAAGTATAACGGAGCAAGTTTACAACCTAACTGGAACAGAAATAAATCCAGTAAATGGAACAATACAATATAAAACAGTAAGTGCAAATACAACTTTTACAGAAACATTAACAGCTGGTCAAAGTGTATTATTAAGATTGATTAATGCAAGTAGCTATACAATAACATTCCCAGCTATTACTTGGGTAGGAGCAGCTGCGCCAGTACTAACAGCAAATTGTGCAATAGTATTATGGAAAGAACAATCAACGCTTTATGGTGCGTATGTAGGGACTTTAGTATGACTTTAGCTAAAAAATTATTAATGGGTTCGGGAGCTAAATCAAAGCCTTATGTGGAGTTTGTAAGTTCAACTCCTATGACTATAACTCCTAAATATACAAACAGTGGAGTTACTTTACAATATAGTCTAGATGGTACAACTTGGACAACAATCACAAGTGGTGCAACAACTCCGAGTGCTAATGTTATTTATTTTAGAGGTCAAGCAACTGGGACTAAATCATTATTTACTTCAAGTGCAACTGCAAACGAATGGTCTTTTACTGGTGCTACTAATTTAGAGTGTAAAGGAAAGTTAGATAGATTGATTCAAAACGATCTAGGCAATAATACTGATGTTTTAACAATTGGTGCTTACTGCTTTAATTATATGTTTAGCTCAAAAAGTACATTGATTAGTTTAGATGATGATTGTTTGCCAGCAACAACATTAGCTACTCAGTGTTATAGTAATATGTTCAGGCTGTGTACAAACCTAACAACAGCACCAACATTACCAGCAACAACATTAGCTACTCAGTGTTATAGTAATATGTTCTATGATTGTACAAACCTAACAACAGCACCAACATTACCAGCAACAACATTAGCTGATTATTGTTATTATAATATGTTCAGGCTGTGTACAAACCTAACAACAGCACCAACATTACCAGCAACAACATTAGCTGATTATTGTTATAGTAATATGTTCTATGATTGTACTAAAATAAAATTATCAACAACAATGACGGGAATTTATGATACGGCTTACAGAATACCAAAAACAGGTACTGGAACAATAGCAACTAATGCTTTAATAGGTATGTTTACAGGAACTGGCGGTACATTTACAGAAACACCAACAATAAACACAACATATTACACAGAAAATACACCAGTATAAAGGATAAAAATGTATTACAATATAGAAGAAAAAAAGAAGATAAACAACAATATAGAGTTTAGGGAGTTGTTCCCTAACATTGTATTTCCTAAAATCTTGACAGATGAGATAATGGAAGAGTATGGATATATAAAAGTGGTTGTAAATCAAGTTGCACCAACGATATTTACTAAAGTTGTTGATAGTGAAATTGAAGTTATAAATGGAATACCAACAATTAATCAAAGTTTAGTATATAAGCCTTTATATGAATGTAAAGAAATAGCTTTAAATACTATTAAAACAAAAAGAGAAGAGTCAATTATTAAACCTATAAATAATATTCAAGTATCTACTTTACAAGATAGAGAGAATATACAAGGCTCGATAGAATACTTCGATATGTTATCTCAAGGTAAAGGTACAATAACTTGGACAATGGCAGATAATACAGAACAAGATTTGTCTTTGGAAGATTTAAAAAGTGCATTGGACGCTTATGTTATAAGAAAAGCTCAATCATTTATAGAATATCAAACTAAAAAACAATTAATTGTAAATGCCACAACAGAAGCTGAATTTATAGCTTTACTACCAGATACACTTGAGGTATAATATGGGCTTAAAGGTCGAAAAAATCGCATCGCAAACTTATATCTTGTTAGAGGATATAAGTGTAGATTCATTAG
>Ga0265294_10010624_pt1 | contig 10443 bp, 8 predicted proteins | sample MunlanPumphouse3_FD_192504 | JGI IMG/M metagenome (GOLD analysis project Ga0265294, IMG submission 192504) | Groundwater microbial communities from a municipal landfill in Southern Ontario, Canada - Pumphouse #3 | ecosystem: Environmental > Aquatic > Deep subsurface > Groundwater | place...
TAGGTTTCCCATAATTGAAGCGGTCTTACCTGATTTCAAGGAAGGTGCTATGATCTGCGCAACTTTTGTAACCACCATGAATATCTTAGGATGGACTTTAGGAAGTTACTTGATTACTCAAGATAAGAAATATGTAAGCTTCAAAAAGATCTTACTCAATCCAGCCACGGTTGGATTTCTTATTTCCTTAATTTTCTACTTCTGTGATTTCCATTTGGCTAGCATCCCTTATGTTGGAAATACTCTTGATTGGGTAATCATGATTCTAGCTAAGATGTCTACGGCTTTATGTATGATGATTCTAGGTATGAGATTAGCTACCATAAGATTAAAGCCTCTATTTACAAATTATCAAAATTATGTGGCTGTTTTAATAAAACAAATAATAGTTCCTTTTATTGTCTATGGAATACTTTATGCTATCCCCTTAGATAGCAATTTTAAAATTACCTTTGTCATTCTCTCTGGTGCCCCAATTGCGGCAGTAGTACAGAACTTTACTGAAATGATAAATCAAGGTCAGGAAAATGCAGCTGATATGGTGATTTTAGGAACAGTGTTAAGTGTTATTACCGTTCCTTTAATTACTTTGGTTCTCTAATAAATGCCTATAAAAGATTAACTAAGAATAACCCCAAGAAAGCAAAAACTAAACTAATAATAGAAATTGGAGACAGGTATTTAATAAAATCCAGGAAACCGAATTTGATTTCATGATTTTTAAGTATCGACATCCACATAACACCTGCTAAAGCGCCAACAGGAGTTAAATAGGCTCCAATATTAGAAGCGATGATGGCTAAATAGACATTTAAAGAATTATAAGTGCTCATACTAGAAATAACTTCAGTAAAGAAAACGCTCATTGGGATATTATTTAAGAAATCAGCTCCAATGAAACTAATTAGTCCTACACCTAAGTAAGGATTAATATTAGATAAATAGTTAGCAATAATTTTTATTACTCCTGCATCCTTTAATGAAAGAACTAAAACAAACATTGATAAGATAAAAGGAATCACTGGATAGGGCAGCCTTAAAAAAGAATTACCTAAATACCTATAAGATCTCTTATTCTTAATACCATAGAAAAGAACAAAGACAATTAAGAATAGGGCTCCCACCACTGATACTAGCCATAAAGGAATACTTACAAAGTCAGAGACAGCCATCATAATGATAGTAAGACCTAAAATAACTAAAGAGACAAGAGCCAATACTGGATCTTTTAAAGTGGGATGATCTTCCGTAGCAGCAAAAGAAGCTTTCAATTTCTTCCTGAAAATTACCAATAAAGAGACTAAGCCAGCTACACCACTAAGGATAGTTGCTAACCACATCTTAGAGAAATACTCAAAGAAGCCAATATTAAAGGACTCGGCTAAATAGATGTTAGTGGGATTACCAATAAGTAAAAGCATACTATAAGTATTACTAGCTACAAACTCGCTTACTAAGAAAGGTATCGGAGAAATCTTTGCTCTTTTAGTAAAGAAAATAATAAAAGGAGTAAAGGTTAAAATAACAATATCATTTGAAGTAAAGATAGTTAAGATAGAAGTTAAAGCATAGAGCAGAAAGAAAAGCGTATATTGAGAACCTTTTGACTTATTAGCAACTTTACATGCTAGATAAGAAAAGAACCCAGCTTCATCTAGGACAATTGAAAGAAAACTCATCGATAAGAACAAAGCAAGAATCTCTAAAGGATTGATACTACCTGACTGAATAAGACTCTTACCTAAATCAGAATAATCAATTAAGCCAAAGCAAAGAATAATTACTGCTCCTAAAAGGGGTCCAATAAAAAATGTCTCAAATGATTTTCCTTTGATTTTAGCTTCCGGAAATACCATTAAAGAGACAAACATCAAGACGATAGAACAGCAGGTAATAGTTATAGTTGCTATCATACCGGTTGTAGACTATAGCACAAAGGTCTCTGCTTTACTAAGAAAAAGTGATTACAATTGCAAGAATAAGAAAAAATGCCTAATTTATCCGCTTTTTAGCATTGCCAAAATTGTTCTTGAGCATCTTTCTTTATTATTTATTGCTCTTCCTATATAGTGATTCCAAGAGGTATAGAAACATGGAATACAATAAATTGATAGAGGCAAGACGTTCTAACTACGCTTTAGAAAGCAAGGCGGTAGTTAAAGATGAAGAATTAGTGAAAGAATTAGAGAAAGTTATTAAAAACGCCCCTACTGCCTTCAATTCGCAAGCTACCCATATCATCGTAGCTTTAGGTAAGAAACATGAATTAGTCTGGGATATCACTCATGATACCTTAGAGAAAATCGTCCCACCTGAAAGATTCAAGACGACAGCTAGCAAACTGCAGATGTTCAAAAATGGTTATGGAACTATCCTCGTCTTCAAGGATGAAAAGAAAATAGCTGACTTAAAGAAAGCCTTCCCTGGTTTTGCTAATAGACAAGACGGCTGGGGAGAACAGAACATTGGTATTTTGGTCTATGCTCTATGGTTAGCTCTCTATAATCTAGGCTACAGCGGAAACATCCAGCATTATGATCCTTTAATTGATGAAAAAATCAAAGAAGAATTCAAAGTCCCTGAGGATTGGAAACTAGAGACAGAGATGGTCTTTGGTAAAGCTAAGGCTGAAGCCGGTGAGAAGCCATTTGATGACATCAACACTAGAATCCAAGTAGCTAAGTAAAACATAAAGAATAATAAAAAATACCTCTCTAGATTATTCTAAAGAGGTATTTTTATATGCTTTAATAAAAGTTGTTATCTTCTAGTTATCAGAGCGACTATAGCCATTCTTCATCTTACAGCTAGAAAGATAAAGAATTCTATCTAAGGTCTTATCTGTTTCCTTCTTAACCATATCAGCTAACTCCTGATTGGCTTTTTCAATCACTGCCTTATAGTCTTTGTTCTTGTTAAGCTTTTCATCATAGCTATCAAGAAGCTGATGGCTTTGATTTAAAACAGCATTCTGATATCTTTCAATATCGTTGGCAAAGGCATTGAAGTAAGGATCAGCTAAAGCACCAATCAATCTGCTAGCCCAATAGAAGTTATCGGTAGAAACAGTTAAAGTCGTGTTGTTATAGTAGGAGGGAATCTTATCCGTGTTTGTATAGAAAGGAACTAAAGCATTAAAGACATTAGATCCAAAGCAAATCCATTCAACAGACATATATTCCTTAGGAACATAAGGCCTAATCTGAGAAATGATTAAGCAGCTAGTCCTAGAAATACCAATAGGGCGATACATACCTTTTCTAGGATTATGCTGATCTCGGCAATATGGATCATAAGGAGTACCTTGGAAATGAGAAGAAAGAATATACTTTACATCTTCAACTGTAATCTTCTTTTCCGGAACCATACTCCAAGGTAAATCATCTGATTCAGGAGTGAACTTATTATCAGGAGCATCCCATCTAGAAAAATGAGGATTAAAGTATCTCAGCATAAACCAGGCTCGTGGAGTGTTATAGACATGATCTGAGTCATCATGGCTTCCAAAAGCTAAGCGAGGATTAAACTTGCCATCATTGTTTAAATCAAGATGGTTTTTCTCGACAAATTCTTTTAAGCCCTTAGAGCAAAGATTCTCTTTCTTAGTGGAATAAGCATCCTTAAAATCAAAGTTATCAAGGCCAAACTGATTTGGCATAACCACATACTCTTCATCCTTGACTCTTTTAGCAATCCAGTTATGTCCGCCAATTGATTCTAGCCACCAGATTTCATTCTTATCAGCAAAGGCAATGCCATTGCATTCATAAGTTCCATATTGCTCAAGCAAAGCTCCTAAACGTAAAGCTCCTTCTTTAGATGTATGAATATAAGGAAGAACAATCACTACTAAGTCTTCTTCTCCGATACCGCCAATCACTTCTTTAGAAGTTCTCGTTTTCTTCTGATACTTAACAAGAGGATCGGCACCTAAAACTCTTGGATTAGAAGTAATAGTCTCAGTAGCCGTCATTGAGACATTATCGGAATTGATTCCACTGACTGCCCAAATACCTTCGCTCTTATCAACACTGGGGCAAGCAGTATAGCGTAAAGGGTTATCAGGCAACTCAATCTTTAGATGAGAGATAACTGACTTATAGTGTCTTGGCTGATCCTTAGGTTCAACCACCACAATCTTCTCAGCACAAAAGATTCCGCTAGGGGAATCATTATTTCTAGCAATCAAAGTCGATCCATCATAACTAGCTTTCTTACCGACTAATAATGTTGTACAAGCCATTTAAGAGTACTCCTTTAATATCAGTCTATTCTATCACTTAGAAGTCATTAAAACTTCCAATAAGAAACAAGTATTATTGAAAGCAAATGAAGATTGTCTTTTATAGTATTGAATAATTGAGATTTTGATTTACAATGAAAATAGCAGATAAGAATTACGGTCACTGAAATGAAACTTAGTTCTATGCTAAATAGATAATCTTTAGATTATCAATCAATTAAAAAGCCATCCCCAAATAATAGAGGATGGCTTTTTTCTATTTACTTATTGAAAGCAGCATCAAGAGAGGCTTCAGAAGCAACACCAAAAGAGGAGAAGATAGAAATAGGACCAGAAGCTCCGGAACTCTTATCAACCTGAGAAGGAGTCTGACAATAGAGGTTAAGACCAACCACACAGTCGCTGTCCTTTTCAACTAAGGAGCCGTTGTTGACACCAGTAACAGGAGAAGAAAGAGCATCAACGATGAAATAATAAGGAGTAATCTGATAAGATTCTAAGAAGCTAAAGTCAGCAGCACCAGGAAGATTACTGATATCGTTGAAGGCCGCTTCAAGAATATCAAAGTTCATAGTAGCATTTCCATAGTTTAAAGCCATGAACTTACCAGCAGGTATAAAGCCTTCAAGTTTATCTAAGCAAGTCCAAGTTGAAGGATAATGGCAATAGGTGGCCATAGAAGTAGAGTCAGTTAAAGCACCCCAGACATTAGGATCAACAACTGGAGTCTCTCTTGTGATAGTAATCGGACTAGTAGAAGTATCAACATCAACCTTTTGAGAGAATTGATAGATGCCATCAGCTTGAACAACTAAACCGGTGGTGTTATAGGAAGCAGCATTAAAAGTATAATAATCAGGGTAATCAACAGAGTTCTGATAATCAGCTTTAATGGCATCATCAGAATCAACAATAGCGTAGTATTTTTCAGTGGCTACAATACTGTTAAGATTATCCTTGTTAATAACAAAAGACTTAGCGTTCTTTAAAAGACTGGCACCTCTTGCTAAATCAGCATCAACAGTAGGAGCAGCAATTTCCTTATCGCCAACTAAAGACAGGATATCTTCGGGAATAGTTGAAGAGCCGGCATCAGAAACAACGGCTTCATAAGCATATTCGGTGCCTTTTCTAAGCTTAGCATCAAGCTTAATATCCAAGCCAAAGGTAGATGTTTGAGAGACAGTTAAGCTAGATAAATAAGGTCTCTTATATAAGCCATCATAGACTTCTGGATCACACATAATAGCAAAGTTTATGTTGTTGATAGTATCTCTATCAGAAGTACCATCAGGATCGCTCACATAATTATAAATATCATAGACCCCATCAGTGGCTGTATCCGGTAGATAGTTAAGATCAAAAGATTTAAAAGTAGTGAAGATATTGTAATAAGGATTATCATCTCCGAAGAAAGTTTCAGCCGTAACTACACCATCCTGATCCTTTAAGGCATCAGTGAAGGTAGCTACTCCATCAGTGATAGTAAAGCCATGAGCCATCGTGCCATCAGCATTGAGGGCATAGCCCGAATAGGCCTGAGTAGACATATCTTCAATTAAAACGACTTTAGGAGTATAGGTGATGGTCTTATAATCAGCGCCATCCTTAGTGATAGTCAAAGTATAGTTTTCCATATCGGTCAAATTAGTAAGAGTCTGTTTAAGAGTGGGGAAATCATCTAAGACTGTGAAAGTCCTAGAAGCAACACAGACCTCTTTATCGGCAATTACTTCAGCAATGTAGTAAATAGTTACTACACCAGCTTTAACGGCTTTAATCTTGCCCTGAGTAGTTACAGTCATAATGGCTTCATCACTAGACTGATAGTGGCCGATAACATCAGTCACTGAATGACCAGTTCCATAAGAAAGACCTAAAGTTAATCCTTCTCCCTTAGTAATGATAGAGGCAGTGTTCCCAAAAGAAACCAAACCATCAACATAGGTAAACTCAGCTAAATCAACTTTTGTTCCACTAGAATCAGAAGTTGAAGTCTGGGCTGTAGAAGACGGAGAAGAAGACGTACTGTTTCCGCACGAAGCTAATACCAAAACTGGTAAAAGCATCAATAAAAATTGTTTTCTCATATTATCAATCTCCTTTTTGATAACTTAATTTTACCAATTAGGAGAGCAAAAAAAATAGGGATAATAGAAAATAACTCAACAAATTCAGTCTACTTTTAATATGATAACCTATTTACTTTACTTTAATAAATTACCTTTCTATCGAAATATTTAACAGTTAAACGATTGGAATAGAAAACTAAAGAATTAAGTATCATTGATTGCTGTAAGCGCTTATTTTCTTTCTTCTTTTCTTTGCATCCGTGCCTTTTTCTTCTTCTGGTATTTGTATTCAGCTAGCATCTCTTTACCAACGTTTTGGCAGTCGCAGTCACTTAAAAGACTTGGCTTATGATGTTTCTTGTTATAAATAACTAAGATAATCATGCCTAAAACATAAAGGCTTACTAAGACAATGACTAAAATTTCTACCCAGTTCATACAGTACCTTCCTTAAGAACTTTAAGATTCTTTTCTTTCTCTTTCTTTGTATTATTTCGGTTGTAGAAATAAAGGAAAAGAATAAATCCTACAAGAAGAGGAATAAAGATAGCTAAAGTCCAAGTCCAGGTAAAGACTAAATAAGTCATTGATCCTAACAGATAAGAAGTAACTACCCAGAATAAGACCGTCCATTTAAGCTGTCCTTTAGGAAGCTCAGCTTTAGCAGTAGCTAAAGCAGCCACACAAGGAATAGTTAAAACGTTAAAGACAATAAAGGCCATCAGGCCGCCAATTCCAATACCAGTCTCAGAAATCATATAGCCAACAGCCACAGTTGAAGAAACGTTACTAAATCCTAAAGAGGCAGCAAAGGTAGCAAAAGTAGAGACAGCATTCTCTTTAGCAATCAAAGCCATAAAGGATGAAACCACAAAGACCCAGCCGGTATCTTTAGAAATTTGATAGCCGAATCCAAGAGGAGTGAATAAAGGCTGGAAGAACATTCCAAGGCTAGCTAAGATTGAAGAAGAAAGCTGAGTATCATCATTTAAGAACTGCCATTTCCAGGTAATATGAGAGAAGAGCCAGACCATTAAAGTAGATAAGAGAATAACCGTGAAAGCCTTCTTGATGAAGCCTTTGGCTTTATCCCAGATATGAAGAGATAAAGAGTGAAGCTGAGGACGATGATAATTAGGCAATTCCATAATAAAAGGAGGTAATTCTTCTCTTTGAGTCGTAATATGCATGGCAATAGTAGCAAAGATAGCGACAAACATGCCAAAGATATAAATAAACCCGGTAATTAAATCAACATTAGCAAAATTGAAGGCATTGCATAAAGCACCGGCAACTGCAGTAATCATCGTTAATTTAGCAGAGCAAGGGAAGAAAGGAATAACTCTGATAGTCTGAGTCCTTTCTTTCTGAGTACTTAAAGTTCTAGTGTTCATCATAGCCGGAACGGAACAGCCAAAGCCTAAAATCATCGGAATAAAAGCACGTCCATTCAAGCCAAATCTTCTAAATATTCTATCTAATATAAAAGCAACTCGAGCCATATAGCCAGAATCCTCAAGCAAAGAGAAGAAAGCAAAGAGAACCAAGATTTGAGGTAAGAAGCCAAAGACTGCAAAGACACCTGAGCAAATGCCATCGCATACTAATCCTTTAACCCAATTGATAGTTATTATCGACCTTAGCCATTCAGTAAACCAACCTGTTAAATCATTAATCAGGTTAGAAAAGAAAACACCAATAGAAGCAATTCCACCATTAGCAAATAGCCCTTCAAAAGGAGTTCCTTTAAAGGACACTAAGCCTTCACTTCCAAAAGCTCCCATAGCATTAAGGAATAAAAGATCTTCGGAGAAAGTTAAATGGAAGATCAGTAAAAGGACCAAAATAAAGATCGGTATACCCCAAATCCTGCTAGTCAGGATTTTATCAGCTTTATCTGTGGTAGAAGGCTTATTAGGATCGGTAATAGGAGAACCAATAATACAGGGACCGACTTCATTGTCGATGAACTGATATCTTTCATCAGAGGATTCCTGTTCAAAATCATTGTTGCTTTTAACTAAAGCTGAGACCTGCTTGAATTCAAAAGGATGATGCTTTCTTTCAATGTCATCACCTTCCAAATCTTTAATTGCATGATACAAAGGATTAGGAACCCAATCTTTTATATAAATAGATTTGGCCTTAAGAATAACCTCATTGTTTTTACCATCTAAAAGAACCGAAGTACCAGTTCTTTTAGTCTTGGCAGTTTCAATAGCGGCCTTCATTAAGTTATCAAGGTTTTCAAACTTTAAAGCAGAAACAGGAATAACGGGAACATGAAGCTTCTCGGATAATTTCTTGCAGTCAACATCCTGCCCATTCTTTCTTAAAGCATCCATCATATTGAGAGCAACAATAACCGGAACATCCATTTCAAGTATCTGAGTAGTCAAATACATGTTTCTTTCTAAGTTCGTGGCATCAACCACATCGATAACGCAATCCGGGTGTTCATCAAGAATAAAGTTTCTTGAAACAATCTCTTCTGGAGTATAAGGAGATAAAGAGTAGATGCCAGGAAGATCAACAATATCGGCAGTGCCAATATCTTTGCTTTTATAAGTTCCGGCTCTTTTTTCAACAGTGACGCCAGGCCAATTGCCAACATAGGCAGTGGCTCCAGTCAATGAATTAAATAAAGTTGTTTTTCCACAATTTGGATTACCGGCTAAAGCAAAAATATATTTTTTATCATCAGACATTGCATGTTCCTCCCTTAATTTCAGGATGAACAGAGATGCAAGCACAAATATCTTTATCAAGAGCCAAACGATAGCCTTTGACTTTCACAATGACGGCTCCGCCATGTGAATCAACAATCTGGATCTTCTCGCCTTTTGAAATCCCCAGGCATTCTAGGTGACGACGGTTATGTTCTTCACCAGACACATTCAATATTGTGACTGTACTGCCTTCTGGAGCTTGGAATAGTTGCATTCTTGCCTCCTGTTAGTCATATCTAACCATGGCTAATATATCTTTTAAAATTAGGGTTGTCAATAGAAAGTTAGTAAATACTAACCGGTTTCATTTATTGCCTGAATGTAGGCAATTTTGAAGCAAATTATTATTGATACAGTTCTATGCCTTTTGGAAGTATTTTATTTTTTAAAACATTCTGTCGATAGATATAGTTATAATTAATAATATAGTTGGAGGGCTATCTCTTATGGGGCATCCTTTTAAACATTTTAGGACAATAACAAAACATCGTAATCGCGTTATCTACAATGCATTTCATATGGGCATTGGATTTCATGCTCTAGGACATGACTTATCAAAGTATGGCTATACAGAATTTCATAATTCTTCTATTAACTATACTGGAACCTGCTCACCTGTCTTCTTAGATCGTTTAAAGCATAATTATTATTCCATAGTCTGTCAGCATCATACTAAAAGGAATCCCCATCACTGGGAATACTGGACTGATTTCTTCATGGGAAGAATCATTACAAAGAACATGCCCTATAAGTATGCGACCGAATACGTCTGCGATGTCTTATCAGCAGCCTATGTTTATAACCCAAAGGGCTTTAAACCGGACTCGGCTTTAAACTACTTCAACGGTAAAGTCGGTCATTACTATATGACAAAAGCAACCATTGAATATATTACTTGGTGTTTTGAAGTATACAGTAAAGTTGGCTTTAAGGGTTTAAAGAAGAAAATAACTAAAGCTAAGTATGACGAGATAATTAAAAAATATCCGGCTGTTGAAATCTATGAGAATACTCTCATCGATTGCCCGTTGCCGGATATTAATGAATTAAGAAAAAAATATAACGTTCAATAAAAGTTACTTGTTAGTAATCTTTTTAGCGTAGTCGATAATGTCGCTTTCAGAATTATCCATAAAGGCATTAGTGAATGAAATAATCAAAGCAGGTTTCACTTTAGAGCCATTCTTTTCTAATAACTCTTTTAGTTTATCTTCAACACCAGTGACATCAAAACCAGTAGTAATGAAAGGGTAGACAGTCTTGTTTGCTAATGCTTTTGATTCAATAAAAGAATAAATAGGACTAGAAGGAGCCACCCACCAGGTTGGAGTTCCTAAAATAATGACATCATAGTCCTCAAGATGATGAGTAAGAGGAATTAAAGCCGGATAATTCTTCT
>Ga0265294_10010625_pt1 | contig 10443 bp, 11 predicted proteins | sample MunlanPumphouse3_FD_192504 | JGI IMG/M metagenome (GOLD analysis project Ga0265294, IMG submission 192504) | Groundwater microbial communities from a municipal landfill in Southern Ontario, Canada - Pumphouse #3 | ecosystem: Environmental > Aquatic > Deep subsurface > Groundwater | place...
CGGTTGATATCCGGGGTGCTCGCTTAAATATAAAAGCAAAGTGTTTGGGGAGAAAACTCCCACCACTCTGTTATTATCATCTAAGACAGGAACTTGCATATTCCCGCGCTTAATCATAATTTGGAGTTTGTCGTGAACCGAATCGAATGGTGAAACAGAGAATACTGATGATATTTTTGAGCATATATCGTATGCAGTTTGAGGGTGAGACAAAATATCAATTTCTCTCTTCAAAAATTCAATTAAATCAGGGGTGATAATAACTAACCCATCCACATTCATGTCGAGATCGTGAACCATCAAGTTTCGAATAATTCTAATCAGATTTAATTTGCGGCCTCTTTCATATGTTTGTTTATACGCCGAGCGCATCAAATCGGTGGAATAACGCATAATTAAAGATGTATTCCGATCGCGCATTTTATAGTATCTACCCAGCAAATTATCGAGTTGATTATAAAGTTTAATAAATAAATCGTTATTATCCATATGATGTCCTCTTATCGCTTATTAGCGATTAAAATTGATTTAATTTCTCTTTTCGTTTTTCGGATATGATCAACAATGGCGATTTCAAGAATTTGTTTTCGCCGATTTTTATTGACGTAGAGGAGACTCAACATAGAGTGGGAAAAGAAGGCTCCTCCTCTTAATTTTATGATATTGCGGATTGGAATGCGATAGACTCCAGAGATGCTGTTGATAATGACAATCTGCTTGGCGGTATCGAGTTCCATGCAAGTGTTTCCCAAGTTGTTATTTATCTTACATTTCTTGATAAAAAGCACGGTGTCGATGAATAGATAAACCGAGATACCTCCAAAGGCAATAGACAGCATGATTAAAAAGTAAAAACTATAGGTAGGAGGGAATTCAATCGCGGCCACAATGATTAAAGCGACACTCACAAAAAAGATAACGCCATACAAGAGGAAGAAGCCGATTAGATAGGAAATCGGATAGTCTCTTCGATGAGCGAGGGTGATTGTTGCTTTATCCATGGAGTAATTGTAGCAAAAATGGAGTCAGATAAAAATGTATATAAAAACCGCTTGAAAGATTAACCATTCTATCGATTGATCTATCAGTGACAAGCGGGCTTTAATTTATTGTTTGACGAAGTCGCTCTTCCCTGCGCCACAGATTGGGCAGATGAAGTCTTCGGGAACATCTTCCCATCTCGTTCCTGGTGCGATGCCAGCTTCTGGATATCCTTCTTTCTCATCGTAGACAAAGCCACAAATGGTGCAAACGTATTTATCCATATTTCGTCCTCCTATTACTGAAATCATTATACCGATATTCAAAAATCTTACCAAGATATAATCAGCGCTCTCATTACAAAAAGGAAAGAATTCGTTAAGAAAATGGCACAAAGTCGCGCAAAAGTCTTGATTTATGAATAAATAGGGGTATACTCACCTCCGGAAATGACGTTTTCCATCTGTAAAAAGTAAACCGCTTTCACGAAGCTAACAACGCCTAGATAAAATAACTCATAGTTTACTATGAAGGAGATAAATTATGTTTCTGAGTTTAAGTATTATCTTTTTAGCCGGTGTTTTAATATCAGTTCTTTTCCCTAAAATTCGCATCCCGGCCTTAATTGGTTTTCTCCTATTAGGTATCGGGATGAAATCACTCAATTTAATGGATGACTCGTTGCTTCAAATATCCAGTGATGTGAGGAACATCGCTCTAGTTATTATCTTACTAAAAGCCGGTCTATCGCTTAACTTCCGGGATCTTAAGAAGGTTGGTCGCCCAGCGATTCTTCTTTGCTTTATCCCAGCGACGTTTGAAATTATCGCTTTTTCCATCTTTGGGCCTTTGTTTATGGGCCTGACGATTGTTCAATCAATCATTATCGGCAGCGTCCTTGGAGCAGTCAGCCCCGCGGTTGTCGTTGTCCGAATGACGAAACTCATTGATAGTAACATCGGCAAAGAGAGAAGCATCCCTCAAATGATTATCGCGGGTTCCAGCGCGGATGATGTCTACTGCATCGTCATCTTCACCGCTTTAGTGAATATGCTCTCTCACGGAGGCGATTTCAATCCCACTACTTTAATCAAAATTCCAACCAGTTTAATCTTCGGAGTTGCGGCTGGTATCTTGCTCGGATTTGGCTGTTCATATCTCTTTAAAAAGATTCATATTCGCGATACCTATAAAATAATTATTTTAATTGGACTTTCAGTCCTTCTCTTGTTCGTTGAAAACATCCTTGATTCCACACCTGTCTCTCTATCTAGTTTCTTAGGCGTTATGGCAATGGGGATTGTCGTCTTAGCCAAGCGACCAGTGGCCGCTCATCGATTAACTTCTAAATTTGATAAAATTTGGGTCTTTAGCGAGATGTTTCTCTTCGTCTTTGTCGGCACATCCGTCGAACTGAAAACAATCGGAACAGCCGGACCACTTGTTATCGCTGGTTTATTCTTCGCGATGGCGTTCCGCCTTTTATCGACATTCCTCTGCTTAATCAAAACCAAACTTACTTTCAAAGAAAGATTATTCGTCGCGATTTCCGAGATCCCCAAGGCAACTGTCCAAGCCGCTATTGGAGGGACACTAGTTGGTATGCAAGGACTTGATCCAACTTTGATTCCTTACGCAAATCTCGTCTTGACGATATCTGTTTTATCAATTTTAATTTTTGCTCCAATTGGGGCCATTCTAATGGATACAACATACAAAGCCTTACTTGTTCCAAAGAATAAGGATGTCGGTATCGCACCGCCAACCGCTCCCGCCCAATGATTTAGGCAAATGAAAAGAACATCGCGTGATGCTCTTTTTTAGTTTTTATTCACTGAGCTTCAATTCAATCCCAAGAACACCAAACTTATCGATATCTTCTTGTTTATAATAAGCCAACATGTCCCTTGGATCAGCGATTTCATCTTCTCGATAGCCAAGAGAAATCTTGTCGTGGTGTTTATATAATTCTTCAAATGAAGAATAAACGAACAGGTTAGTGACTATGCAAATCAATTTCTCGTTGGTTTCAATATGGGAGAACTCAATAACGTCTTCCACCTGAATTTGCTTTCTCTTTTCACTTAATAACCGCATCTCGATGTTCTTCCGACCTTCTTTAATCGCGTGAAACGGGCTATCCCAGAGAGTCATTTGATGAATCATAGATTGCTGACTGCCTTTTTTGTCACATCCATGACATAGTGATTAAAACTGGTGGTGAATTCACGAATCATATTGCCCGCGGTTTCATCTAAACTCATCACGATCGCACTTCCGATCCGCGAAAGACCAGTCAAAGAATACATCAAATTAATGATGAAATGTTTATCTTTACTGACCATTTCTTGACAGTACTTTAATAAGTCCATACCAAAAGGCTTTTGGCCATCTTTGAACGAGTAGACGAAATAAAGGAATGGTTCTTTGTCCGAACGATTGCTTCTCGACCAATCGAGGAGACCATCGACAAAGACATCAAGTTGGTCATTTTCAGGTGGGGCTTTGACATTTAGTTGGATGACACGTAGCAAATCATTTCCACCACCACGTTTGCAACCAATTAGGAATGCTAATTTGCGAATGTGTTCAAAATCATTGGCCCATTCTGGCCAGACCATATCGCGGTTGCTATAATCTGAATAACCGAGGACAAGATATTGTTTTGATGCAAAGACCAATTCATCCATCGTCTCTTCTGCGACTGAGTACAAGCAGTCCGCTGTATAGAGGATGCTTTCATATTTACCGGTTTGAAAATAGTGATCAAGTGATTTACGGAAGGGGTTCGCGTAATCATCCTCGCGAATAAATTCACCCTTTAAATACATTTGTTTTAAGATTTCTTTTGCCATATTGTTGCTCCTTAAAAAGCTTTTACGTAACAATTAATAATTAAGGTGCCAAGAAATAGACAAAATAGATGGCCGACTATTCACTATGTCTCATTACGTGTAATTGCATTTTAACATTGAAAAACCGCGAAGACAATCGCGGCTCTTTTCAATATTTTTCGAATTAATGAATTAATATTGTCTTAATAAACATATAGGCGTGGTAGAAATTTTTGTTTAAGCAAACTTTGTTTATTCTTTAACTAGTACTTTCAGTATTTCGCCGATATAGACGTTATGATATGAAGCGTTATTATAGGCATGTCCACTAACGCTATCATAGAAATCAGCGATGATTGATTTATCGATGAAACCTTCTGGTTTGATCTTTCCTTTGTAGAGTTTACGCGCGATGATAATCATCCTAGCCTCTTGAAAAGCGGGAATTTGATCAACAAACAAGGGATGGAGTTTGGCCTTAGCAAGCTTATCTTCATCTCGTCCGGAATGACTTCCAATGTAAGAGAGATCCTTTTGATATTCTTTGTCAAAGAAACAAAGCGAAAAGCAGTCGTTACTATCAATGAATTCATCAGTATAACGAGATGGTCTGACAAAGATTTCAACAGTTGGCCTTCCGTTAATATGTTTGCCCCATAACGCTCCGATATGACCCCAAGAAGCGGTCATTGTGTTGAACGATTGTTCATCTCCAGCGGAAATAAGCATCCATTCTTTGCCAATCATCTGACATGGGTTGATGAATAGGTCTTTAATTTTTAATTCTTTAAATTCCATAATGTTCTCCTAAACACCGGTAGGCGAGTTTACGTATTAATAACGCAAAATAATCTTTTTGATGTTTGCTTTACTCGGATTTTTTCGCCGAGCCGAACGCTATATTCTTGACGTAAGTTCTTATACTAAGAAATCACATATCGACATCGATGCGTTAAAAATAAATCATATCCAGCATCGGTTTCTTGAGTGTTATTTTTTGATTAAATCGCTACTTTTTACGGCTCATCACACCATCGACAATAACATAAACTTTGTCGCAGAATTCAATTAGGCGTTCATCATGAGTGACCATGATGGTCGCTTTCTTTTGTTCTTTAGTTTGTTTGGCTAAAAGTTTTATTACTTCAAAGGCCCTGTTAGTATCTAAAGCGGCAGTTGGCTCATCCGCTAAGATAACAACTGGGTCATGATATAAGGCTTTGGCGATGGCAACTCTCTGCCTTTCTCCTCCAGATAATTCATTTGGATACTTCTTTTGGAGCTTCTTGATATCAAGACGGGTGTAGAGTTCTTCAATTCTTTCTTGATTGGGTTTGGTCCGCAAAACGCGATTATGAAGAACCATTTGATCATTAATAGAAAGGAAAGGAATGAGATTGGCAGCTTGTAAAATAAAGCCAATCTTTTCAAAGCGGACTTTCGATCTTTCTTTGAGTGCTAGTTTGCTAAACGGCTGACCACCAATTAATACCTGTCCTGTGGTCGGAGTTTGAAGACCGCCAAGGATTGTTAAGAAGGTCGACTTTCCCGAGCCAGAAGGGCCGATAATCGCGATTAATTCGCCTTCTTCGGCGGAGAAGTTAGTCTCTTTCAAAGCGTGGACGATATCATCACCTTGAATGAAGTCTTTTGTGATATTGATCATTTCAATGAGTTTTGACATATTTATTCCTCCTAACCAATCGCCTTAAGCGGATCGATCTTTAAGACCGCTCGTACGGAGAATAAACCACCGAGTATCGAGAACAGGAAGAACGCAATGGTTATGCCAATATAGAATAAAGGATTAATCGCGAAAGGTACAAAACCACCGAGGAAATAGCCTGATATTAATGTTAATATTAGCCCAATCGCGACTCCAATACCGGTAATAATAATTGTTTGCGCCACCACTGAATTACCGATGAAAAGATTGGAGATACCTTGGGCTTTCATAACCCCAAACATACTGGTCTTTTGAATAGTTAACACATAGATGAATATTCCAAGGACAAACGCCACGATAACAATCAAGAAACCAATCATAATGCTGAACGTGGCCACTTGAGCATTATAGCCAGGCAAATTACTAATAAATTCAGATATTGAATAGACTTGAAGAGGAGTATCGCTACTTAAAGTCGCTGTTCCTTGAACGACAACCGCACTAAATGAATCGGATGAACTAGAACCGTAACGAAGCTCTCTCCAAGTGGCTAAATTAGCATAAAGAATTGGAGCGGTTTGATAAGTGGCTTTTTCGGTAAAAGCGACTATCTTCCACGTTAAAGAAGTTCCCGCGACTCTCACATTATCGTCAACAGCATAGCCAAGTTCTTTTAAACCACTATCAGCGATGATTTCATTATCTTCTAGACCAGAAGTGATAACTTCTTTAGGGGCAATGAAAGAATTCTCTTCAATGCCAAACACATATATTTCTTCCCGAGTATCCTTGGTATCATCATCTGCATCTTTGATGACTGCAGGGAATAAACCAAGTTTGGCTCTTTTGCCATCTTGCACATCGATTGAATCATAATCCTCATTATTCATAAAGGACATCATGACGTTATTATTAGAGTCGACAGTCAACACTATTTCATCGGCTTTCCACTTGGTCACCCCGTTGGTATATGAGGAAGCTAAGCCGTAAGCTAGTGAAGTTAAAAAATAGACTAAATAACTAACGAGAGCGACGACAGAAATAATCAGACCAAATTTGGCTTTCGAATGCCTTATCTCTTTCCATGCTAGAAACATAGGGTTACTCTTTTAATCCTTTCTTAACTTAGAGAAGTTTCTCTATATACTTAGCGATTTTTGTTGGCTTAACGCTAGGACTGAAACGCTTGACGACTTTTCCTTCTCTATCGACAAGGAATTTGGTGAAGTTCCATTTGATTTTGCTGGAAAATAATCCTTTTTTTGACTTCTTAAGATAGGTATACAAGAGATTTTCGTCAGGACCATTAACAAAAGTTTTAGCAAATCGATCAAAAGTTGTGAAATATTTCTGACTGCAGAACTTTTTGATTTCTTCTTCGGTGCCAGGAGCTTGATTAAGGAATTGATTGCAGGGAAAATCTAATATTTCAAAACCACGGTCTTTATAGTCTTGATATATCTTTTGCAATGATTCATATTGAGGAGTGAAAACACACTGAGTGGCAGTGTTGACAATCAGTAGGACTTTTCCTTTATATTTCTCTAAAACGACAGCTTTGCCTTGGACATCTTCAACGGCAATTTGATAAATGTTCATAAAAAAACCACCCTTGAAATTAATATAACCTAAATAATTTATTTTGAATATGATTACACTCCAAAATACTTGTTTAGCAAAGAAAAAGAAAAAAGCCCATGTTGCCATGCACTTTTACGAGCGATTTCTACAATAGAGTGGATAGATTTTTTATAGCCAGAAGAGATTTATCGCGATGTTTATATATTTCATCAAAACTGTCAGAATTAAAAAGATTGATAACTAAGAAAATAAAAATGAATTTTCTATTAGAAACGACAACTATTGCAAGATGTATGGGCGGACATCATTAAAAAGTTTATGTTATAATTTTAATTACTTTGGAGGTTTTTTATGGATTTGTTTTTACAGATTATCATCACTGTTGCGATCGTCATTGTTGTTCTCGCCCTTTTTGTCTTAGAACGTTTTTTAATAAAGAGGCGAGAGGAAACAATTAAAAAGTCGGTAATCTTATTAATGTTTATAGGTTCGATGGTCGTTTTCTTTGCTGGCGTTTTCGGCATCATTCTCATATGGAATTATGATATCATTCCTATCCTTACCAAGTTTTGGAATGATGTTGTCGCTTTCTTGAAAACTTCAGTTCCAGCATTAATTGGAACGGTTATTGTTATCTTTGTTTGGGTACTGATTTTAAGGATTTCGAAAATCACCTTAAAACGTATCGGCGATAAGCCTGGACCTCTACAGAAAAGACGCAAAACGATATCAAAAGTCATTATAAGTATTATTAACTATTCTCTGGCCATCATCGGCATAATTATCATTCTAGCTATTTGGGGTGTCAGTGTTCTGCCCGCGTTAGCTGGACTCGGTATTGTTGGTTTAGTTGTTGGTCTAGGTGCTCAAAAATTCATTCAAGACTTAATTGCTGGTTTCTTTATCATTTTTGAACACCACTACGATGTCGGAGATGTTATCGAAGTCGGTGGTTTTAAAGGCACTGTTACTGATATTGGTCTTAAAACAACACGACTCAGAAATTGGCGGGGAGAAATCAAACTTTTAAATAATGGTGACGTCAATACCTTCATAAATTATTCAAAAAATCCTTCTGTAGCCATCGTCTTATTTACCATTGCTTATAAGGAAGACATCGACAAAACTATTTCTGCATTAAATGATTCTTTTCCAACTTTTCGCTCACAACACAAAGAAACACTTTTGGAAGACCCAACTGTAACCGGTGTAATGAATTTAGGGCCCAATGGCGTTGAACTCCGTATTACAGTCAAAACGCTTAATGAGCAGCATCATGGTGTCGAAAGAGACCTGCGTAAATTAGTTAAGGAAACGCTTCAAGCTCACAACATTGAAATACCCTTTACTCAAATTATGGTTCATCAACCAAAAGAATAATTCCCCAATTATGCAAAAGGCTAAAAGATAAATAAAAAGCCTCAATAATAGGAATTGAAGCAGTTTTTTTCAAGATGTAAAAGAACCATAGAAATAATACAAATGTATACGCCTTAGCAGACTATAAATAGATTTTTCATAGATGTATACACTACTTTTCAGAATGTTAATTAAACTTCCTCATAATAATAAGAAGTGTCAATGCCTTTCATGAATAATTCTCTATTATCGATATCATTTGTTAGTGCAGCATAAAGAAGTTTTTTGATCTTACTATCATTAATGTGGCTTTCTTTCATTGCGACAAAATAATCATTTTTATCAATAAGTGACCAATCAACACACTTCTTCATATTCTTGATGAAGATTAAATCTAACCAGATACGTGTTGCTCTTCCGTTTCCTTCCATAAAAGGATGCGCAATATTCATTTCAACATATTTTTCAACAATATGATCAAATGTGTCTTCTGCCATTTTGTCAACACTAGGGAGTATTTGAGGCAAGAAATCTCCATTCGCAAACATAAATCCACCTTTTGAGATAGTCAATGTTCTTATTTGGCCTGCAAAAGAATAAAGACCCTCAAATATAAAAGCATGAATCTTTTGCAAAGAAATGGTTTTTCCAATCTCATCATTCGAAATCAATTTGGTTTTATAAAGTTGGTATGCTTTCTTTTTGCTTTGTTCATCGATAGGATCGAACATTCCTTGAATCCAATCTTGAATTTGTTTTTTATATTTTGAAGGAATAATCGTGAGTAATAATTTGACCCCATTTTCATTAATGACATCTGATAGGTATTTTTTACCATCAGAAGCATATAATTTCAGTTGTCCACAAAATTGAGACAACTCAGGATTTCTTACTTTAACATTATTCCAGTATCTACGAGGAGAATTTGGATTAGTTAATACGCGAATAAAATCAATAGCAGAATACCACCAAATTGATTTATCATTATCCCAAACGGCTCTGATTTCTTGGTTATTAAAATATCTTATTGAATGCTTTATCATAATAATATGATAACAAAAACATTTTCAGTTGTCCACAAAATTAGGACAGCTGAAATCGATAGCAATTATTAATGAGCAATGCAAACACATTATATAAAAGTCATACCATTCTTTTTAAATTAAAAACAGGAAACTTAATTGATTCCTGTCTTTACCGTTTTTTTGAAGTGTGTCCAATTTGGGGTTCACTTCAGATTCGTTTGAAACCTCATTTTGAACTCTCAAAATTCATGAAATTTTCAATTTTGTCGTCGATTCTTTTCAATCCATAATACGGAAAAATCAACGATGTCTTTCTGCTTCATCAATCTCGCATCAGCCTCGCCAATTTTTCCAATAGCTGGTTTATAGGCTTTTTCAAATGCTTCGCCTATTTTCTCGAAATCCTCTCCATCAACAAATAACGTACTGTATTCCTTCCATACTCTAACACCATTTTCTAGTATCGCGCTATGTTCTATGCATTCATGTTTCCCTGGATAGTTCGCGCGAACATCAGCTAGATGAATTGAGGTATTTTTATCATATCCAACTCCAAGTAGTAGCACTTTCGCATCCAACTCATATAGTTTCGCTATTGGTGACCCCTCGCCAAAGATATTTGATAATGTATGTTCTTCCGTAAGATACTCTGCGTGTTTTCCCCATGCACAAACGGATCTCGCTGGATGATTTGTTCTAATGCTTCCTGGCCACTTTCGAAACATCTCAGCAACTGCGCCCATTGTATTTGTTGGTGTCAAATTTCTATCATATGCAGGCCAATTCTCTCTTATTTTATTCCATTCAGATTTATCTGCATCCCAATGCACACCTGTCTCAGGATCTAGATTTTTCCAAGACTGCGTTGGCATCATAATTGTACCCTCAGGGCCAACTACCTCTATCAAGGCTTCAATTACTGTTTGAGCGCCCCCACATACATATCCAATCTTTTTTAAAGATGTATGGACCATTACAACATCACCTTTTTCCAGTC
>Ga0265294_10010626_pt1 | contig 10443 bp, 6 predicted proteins | sample MunlanPumphouse3_FD_192504 | JGI IMG/M metagenome (GOLD analysis project Ga0265294, IMG submission 192504) | Groundwater microbial communities from a municipal landfill in Southern Ontario, Canada - Pumphouse #3 | ecosystem: Environmental > Aquatic > Deep subsurface > Groundwater | place...
TACAAAATTAACTAAGCCATTGAGAGAAATATCTTGAGCCAAAGACTTTTGCCTAACAGCTAAATCATTCTTATAGTCATTCTCTTTAGCATCAATCTCACTGAAAGCCGGGCAAGGATCAAAGTCCGGTAGATTAGTCGAAGAAGGCAATCCTTCTCCAACACTAGCGGAACCGCTATTGCTATTAGACTCATTAGCAAGAGCAGGTTCTTTCTTAAATTTACCAAGTCCCTCATCCTTATCAAGAGCACTTCTAATCAGCATCAGAACTAAAATCAGAACATCGGCAATTAAAGCATAAATAGCTTCTGTCTGAATCTTATATTCATAACTGACATCATAAGAGACATTATACAGAGCAAGTAAAGTCTTTAAGTTGTCCTTATTGATTTCCTGAGCGATAGTAAAGTAAAGGCCTGAAATTCCCAGCATGAAAACAAAAAGGATATTGGCATAAACAGTAGCTTTTGCTACCTTAGAGAAATTCTTATAGCGAGTAAAGTAACTGGCAAGAGTCCAAATCAAGCTGACAAAAGAAACTAAAACCATAACAACTAGATAAAAAGCCAAAACCTGATATCCTGAGCCTAGAGTCTGATAGTCTTGAAGTAGCTTAATTCCAGTCAAAGAGACATTGATAGTCGTACCGCCATAAACGACCGTTACTTTTATGATATTAAGCAAAAGAGAAGCAAAGGTGATAACTGTAAAGACAATAGCAAAGATAAGAGGTTCAACCTTCAAAGACTTCTTTTCCTTAGTTACTTCGACATTACCGGACCTGACATCATATAGTCCTTTAAATATTGAGAATATTAAGAAACAAACAGCCTGAGCAATCAAAGGAATATAAGAAATGGTAGAAGTAGTAGAACCATTCTTTGATACATAGAAACTAGTAAGGAATCCCATTAAGAAGAAAGCAATCGCACTAATCAAGTCAAAAGCAATCAAAGTCTGGATCTTTGAGACAAAAGAATTCTTGTTGCTAAAAAAAGAAGAAATAGAGCCTGTGAAATAAAGAAGACTTCCTAGTAGCATCACAAAGCAAATAATAAAGTAGACAATATCCTGGGTCTCATAATTTTCGGATGAAATAAGAACATTGAATAAAATAACATTTCCGCTTATGTCAGTATAAATAGGGATAATAAACATTAGGAAAGAAAGAAGTGTAGAGATGATTCCAATGATTAGGGTGCAAATAACTAAACCCTTAGTCTTAGTAGAAACTGGCTTATTAGATTCAGCAGTACTAGAAGGCTCAGCTAAAGCAGCATTCTTCTTCAATAAAGCTTTTCTCCAAGCAAAGAAGCCAAAGCCAATTAAAAGAATTAAAAGATTAACCACGCAAAGAATTAAAGTAGAAGACGAAAGAACTTTATAGATTACTCTAAAAGCGCCAAAAGCAATCTGGTAAGCAGCTAAGAAAATAAACGAGATAGTAAATCCAAAGTTGTTTTTCTTAATAAAGCTGATAATTGCAAGTAAAGGAGGAAGCAAGCAGGCAAAATAGCAAATGATTAGAATCAAAGAAAAGGCATAGACTTCATCATTATAGGAATAATTCCTTTTTGCCAAATCCCAAAGGTTATATTCAGAGGCTACCGCAAGGCCCTGCTTAGAAGCTATCAAATCGATAATAAGGACAGCAACAAAACTAACAATGATTCCTAGTGCAATAAACTGTGACTTAGCCCAAAATGATTTCTGCTTTTTTTCAGTTTTCATAGTAATGCCTTTCACTTTCTATATCTTTAAAAATAACTTACTTTAAAATGTAAAAAAACGTAGCTATTAGAAGTAATATAACAAAGCAATAATAGTCCAAGCAATGTGTAATTTCAATGATATTCTATTTAGGTTATGCTCTTTTAGAAATTCTTTAAACTAAAAGAAAAAGATATTAGAAAAATGTATAATAGCTTTTCATTCCACAGTAAAAAATTTCTGGAATTCATCTAAATTGGTAGTCTTAACCTGGCCTTTATATGTGTTAATACCAATAATATCATTAGTCTTATCAGTATTAATAAAATCCCTCATAATAACGTTGGTTAAAGATAGATTAGAAGAATCCTTTAAGATGACTATATAGTCATGCATATTACCTTGATGCTTATTTTCTTTAGACCAAGGTCCAAAAATCAATTGACCATCAGTAAGCTGTCCTTGAAGGACAAAGATTCCTTTATATTTCTCAATTGAAATCTTATTTTTTATATTGTCGTAGTAAAAAGGTAAGCCTTTTTCAATATATTCACTGGAACTGCTCTTGTTGTAAGAAGAAACATAACAGGAATTCAAAGACATACCGCTTTTAGTGCATTCATCATTGTTTCTAGCAAAAATATAAGTTTCCGATACTAAATCAGAATCATCACCAAAGAAAACAACGCATTTTCCTCTAACCTCTTTTAATGTCAAAGAAGAGATATAAGCTAAGTCACTGAGTGTTGTCTTATTCTCAACTAGCAGATTATTTTTATATAGGGAAGAATAGACAAAGTTTTTAACATCACCAGCTGACCCATTTTTGAAATGCTGGAAATCTAATAGCAAAGTCTCGCTAGGATGAGCAACAATGAAGCTTTTAATATCACTCAGTATAGGTAAAAAGTCGACACCGTTAGAAGAAGAATGATACATAACATACTGATTGTCTTTCTTCTTGTTGACCCTTAAATCGAAATATCTTACACCACTTTCTAATTGCTGTTTTATCGTATCAGTCTGAGTCTCACTGACCCACTTCATATTGATAGTCCCTGAATCATGAGATCCAGGAATAATTGTATTGCTTAAAAGAGTATCATCAGAAAGATACTGCATCCAGTTGCTATATTTGGTATCAGCTTTTACATACTCTTCTTTGCAGGTGCCGTTCAAGGCTAAAACACCAGCAAAAGTCCCTAAAGCCACTAGAACACCTAAGCAAACAGACAGAGTTACTTTAATTCCTTTTTTCATGATAATAAAATTATAACATGAAGAATCGATTATTTTTTACTTCAATGGTATTTATATCGCTAAAGAGACATCTATGACTCATAATAATAACGACAATAATGATAAGCCAAAGCTTAGAAAAAGTGCTAAAGAAAAAAACTTTGAAAACATAGTCTTTATAATTTACTTTGTTGATAACCATAAACTAAAGACTGCTCGAAATGAGGTGAAGCCGATGAGACTGATTAAAGTCCTATTGTAAATACAACAATCAGCTTAATAAACTAAACCAAAGAAATAAAAAAGGATTGCCTCTTTCAAAGCAATCCTTTTTGAGTCCTAGTTATTAGGCGTTCTTAGTGATATTAATCGAAACAGCATTATCAGCATCAGGATAACCAATAACTAGAGTATAGGTATCTCCTTTGTATTTGACATGCCCCTCTTCAGTATAGGTAGCATCTTTAGTGTAGCCGGCTTTTTCAACAATAGCTATGTACTGATCAAGCGTCTGGCCTTCACCTAAAACGTTAGTCATTGAAATAATTCCCGTATCTTCATCCTTGCTAACAGCCCACTCATCACTAATACTATGAATGAAAGGAATCTTTTCATAGTTTTCTTTAGTTCCAAAAGCTAAAAGCAAGCTAGTTTCAAAAGAATTATCCGTAACAAACTCTTCATCCCAGGAAGAAGCATAGTGAATAGAAGTTAAGTCAGTAGCAATGGATGCTGTTCCGATTTCAGTGATGGTACCAGTAACACTACCGGTTTCAAAGCCTATATCTAAGGAATCATAATAATAAGTAAAGGAGGAAATATTGCCATCAGCACCTAAAGCGATTGATAAACCATCATTGATGCTGCAATAAGCTTCTCCTCTTCCGGTATTGCAATCAAGCTGATAGGCTAAGCCATCAACTAGACCAACATTATCAAGAATATAAGTATTGGGATCAGTAGAAGAGACTGTGAAGAGATAAGGCGAGAAATTAAAGGTCGGCAAGTAAGATGTGCCAGTATCCGAGACATCGCCTTCCTCGGCTTCTTTTTTTAGTGACGCCTTCTATGATAGCCTGATCAGTTCCATTGATATTAGCAATCACATATTGTTTAGTTTCCGTATCTCCTATAGCCCAACCCTCAACTTTGGTTTTAGTGATGGTTTCACCAGTTTCATCATTCGTTTCAGAATAAGTTAGTGATCTTTCAGCAGCCTTTTTCTTCCTATCGATAGTATAAATGCCATGGTTTTGGATATCTTCTTCGTTATCCATCTTTTCTTTATAGTTGACTTTATAATTATTGGTCTGGATCTTAGTTAAAGCTGTACTTAGTTTTGACAAGGAAGAAGATTCTTCGTGAGGGGAGAGGGTTTCAGCAACGGCGGTATTCTTTTCCGAAAAGACAATATTGAAATCATAATAAGAACTTTCGCCATTATCATCTTCAGTCGCCTTAGACTTAATAGTTATAGAAGAGATTTCATTATTAGTGACATTAAGGGTAAAGGTATCAAAACTGTTAACTGAATACCCGGTGATAACAGCCATAAAGACGGTAAGGTTATCATAAGAATCAAGAAGCTTATAGGTGGCACCTTTATCATTAGTTCCAAAGTACTTGCAAGAAAGATAGTTAAAAACGGAGGGACTATAGTAGCCATCATAGGGATTAGTAGTCTGACTTGAGGTTATTTTATTATCAAACCCAATCTGATTAAGATAGGCATAGGAATCAGCTCCGCAGGTTAAAGAAAGGAAGCCAAATTCAACATCAGAAATGGAGAGGCGGCTAGAATAAGCAGAGCTAGTAATTACTGTAGTAACAACACCATTGGTAGTCTTGTCTCCTAAATGGTAGGAAATATTAGAAGTAGCTTTAATATTATGTCTTAAAGTTCCAACTAAAGTATCCGTTAGATAAGAGTCATAAGCAATCGAAGGCACATAAGAAGAAGCATAGTTTTCAGCTAATTCATTAACAGTAGTGCCGACCTCAGAGATAGTGAAATAAATGTCAGTAGAAGTAATACCTAAAGTAGGATCGGCTGCCTTCATAACAGAAGGGTTACCAGTGTTGATAACATTATCATCATCTCCGCCGGTATCGGAATTCAGGTTTCTTAAAACAATAGTCAAAGTAGAACCATCATCGGAAAGATTCATATCTACTGAAGTCATGCCATCAGCATACTAAGCTAGCCTTCCACTCATTCCCATGAAGCAGGACTTGGTATCAGCATCTGTAGAAGTGAAATAGCCAGCCTCAGTCTCCGTAAATCCTAAAGAATCGAACTGAGTAGAGGCATAATCATAGTCAGTAACATAGATATTCGATGATTCGTAATTAGGCTTATAAGCATTTTTAACAATGGCATCGTTCTCTACAGAATAAGAATAGACTCGATCCTTAAGCTGAATATACCCGCTATTCTGATAATCTGACCAGAAAGCGTTAGCCGTATAACGGTCTTTTGGGCCTTCTCCATATTCAGAATCAAAGATAGTGAAGTTATTATCGGTAGAACAAGAAGAGAAAATATCATTAATCTTTTCTATTCGGTTTTCGGTTTAGACGTAGTATAAGAAGAAATCTGAGTTGATGAAGAAGTTGAGCTCACTGATGGTGATGATGAATTAGAAGGAGTCGAAGAGCTGGTCTTAGTACAAGAACCTAAAACAGCAATAGAAACTATCAAAGATAGTGAGAGAATAATCTTTTTATGCATAAAAGCCCCTTTCGATATGTAATAAAAACCTTATAACGAAAGCAAGACTTTTAAAAGGAATGTGTCAAATCTTAAGGACAGCTTAAAAAATATTTATTGTTTTTTATCTATTTAAAAGAACCGGGTTTTTCATCATTTTTGAATTTTTCTTTATTTTTTTGTATAAAAAAAGTACCTAGAATTTTTTATTTTTCTAATGTCTTTACAATTGTCTAGTGCAGAACTAGCTGTCGAATAGTTATTATAGTATAATTATTTTAGCCAAACAGAAGAGGGACTCAACAATGGATAAAAAAATCCGAATTATTGAAATTAAAGAAAGCGTATTTGCTAAAAACAACATCGATGCTAATGCTTTGAGAAAATCATTAAAGGAAAAGAAAACTTTTTTGATGAACGTCATGTCATCACCGGGAAGTGGAAAGACTACTCTCCTAAATGCCTTAATCAACCAGTTAAAAGCTAAACTCAAAATTGGTGTCATGGAAGCAGATATTGACAGTGATGTCGATGCAAGAAGCATCATGGAGAATACCGGAGTAGAAGCCATCCAGCTTCATACTGGCGGAATGTGCCATCTCGATGCTGAAATGACTAAGCAAGGATTAGACAATATTGAAACCAAAGGCTTAGATTTAATCTTCCTAGAGAATGTTGGTAATCTTGTTTGCCCGGCTGAGTTTGATACCGGTGCCAGCATGAATATGACGATACTGTCAGTCCCTGAAGGGGATGATAAGCCGTTAAAGTATCCCCTTATGTATCAGGTTTGCAACTTAGTTGTTGTCTCCAAAATAGATACTTTACCCGTCTTTGACTTCAACAAGAAGAAAGTTGAAGAGAATATCCATCGCCGCAATCCAAAAGCTAAGATTATGTATGTCTCAGCTAAGACAAAAGAAGGAATCAGTGATTTAGCAGAATATATCTATCAGCAAGTCAGAAACTGGCAAGGAGAATAACATATGCCTGAAATGTCAAAAGCCTACACTCCTAAATACATGGGAGATAAGAATCCGGATAAGAAAATCTTAAAGCTTGGTCAGAAAATCACTGACCGTATCGGCCACAAAGTAACATCTGATGATCCTGAATACTGGGGACTTAAATGTGTTACCACTGATGATATGGCTGATATTGCTTTAACCATGAAAGTCAGGACTCCTTATACTTTTGAGCAACTTTGCAAAAAGAACAAGGATAAGACACCTGAACAGATTCAAAAGCTATTGGATCAGATGTCCTACATTGGCTTATTGGAGTACAACTATGGTGACCACTACGATGATAATGGCCCGATTAAGGGTGCACCTCATACCCGCTACTATGTTTTACCTTTATTTGTTCCAGGCTCTGCTGAATTCACCAACATGCGTAAGGAAGCAATTGATGCCCATCCTGAATTACCCGCTTTCTTTGAGAGAATGACCTTCTTGCCGCTTGAGAAGATTACACACATGGTTCCTATGGGCGGTGCCGGTATCGGTATGCATGTCATCCCGGTCGAAAAAGCTATCAAGATGGAGAACACCTCCATTGATATCGAACATATTTCCTATTGGTTAAAGAAATATGCCGGACATATTTCTGCTGGTATCTGCTCCTGCCGTTATGGAAGAGCCAAGCAAGGAGAAGGCTGCGGAGATAGCTGCGAAGATTGGTGTCTAGGACTTGGAGATATGGCCGACTACTGCGTTGAAACCAAAAAAGGCCACTATGTAACTTATGATGAAGCCATGGCTATCTTAAAGAGAGCTGAGGATAACGGCTTTGTCCATCAGATTACTAACATCGATGGAAAGAACAAGATTTTTGCTATCTGCAACTGCGATATCAATATCTGCAACGCTTTAAGAACTTCTCAGTTATTCAATACTCCTAATATGTCCCGTTCCTCCTATGTGGCTAAAGTTGATCCGAAGAACTGTGTAGCCTGCGGAAGATGTGTTGAATACTGCCCTGCAGGTGCTGTCAAATTAGGTCAGAAACTTTGCACGAAGAATGGTCCTATCAATTATCCTAAACATGAATTACCTGATAACCTCCATTGGGGAGTTGATAAATGGACTGAAGATTACCGTGACAAGAACAGAATCAACTGTTATGAAACTGGTACATCGCCTTGTAAAGCAGCTTGCCCAGCCCATATTGCTGTCCAAGGTTATTTGAAGTTAGCCGCCCAAGGAAAATACCAGGATGCTTTAGCTTTAATCAAGTTAGAGAATCCGCTTCCGGCTATCTGTGGACGTGTCTGCAACCGTAAATGCGAAGATGCCTGCACTAGAGGCAAATTCGATAGTCCAGTCGCTATCGATGCCGTCAAAAAGTTTATTGCCGATAAGGATCTTGATGCTAAAACCCGCTTCATTCCAACTCCGGTCATCGCTTCTAACGTTGGCAAATGGAAAGAAAAGATTGCTATCATCGGCGCTGGCCCGGCTGGCTTAAGCTGTGCCTATTATCTAGCTATGCAAGGATATGAACCTACCATCTTTGAAAAGGCTCAACAACCTGGCGGTATGTTAAGATACGGAATTCCTTCATACAAATTAGAAAAGAATGTCATTGATGCTGAAATTGAAGTAATCAAGGCTATTGGTGTCACCATCAAATGTGGAGTAGAAGTCGGAAAAGACATTACTATTGATCAGTTAAGAAAAGAAGGCTATAAGGCTTTCTATATCGCTATTGGCTGCCAAGGTGGCAAACTTCCTAATATCCCTGGTCAGGACGGAAAGAATGTCTTTACAGCTGTTGACTTCTTAAGAGAGATTCAGGAAGACAAGGCTCCTAAGTTCAATGGACCTGTTGTTGTCATCGGTGGCGGTAATGTCGCTATTGATGCTGCTAGAAGTTCCACTCGTCTTGGCGCCACTAAAGTCTCTATGTTCTGTCTTGAAAGCCGTGACATTATGCCTGCCACTAAGCAGGAAATCAGAGAAGCAGAAGAAGAGCATGTTGAAGTCAATTGTTCTTATGCTCCTAAAGAAGTGCTTCTTGATGAAAACAAGAATGTTAAGGGCATTGTCGTTATGAAATGTCTTCGTGTATTCGATGAAAGCCATCACTTTGCACCTCAGTACGATGAAAATGATACCAAGACCATTGACTGCACTGCCGTCATCTTCTCTATCGGTCAGGCTATTGTCTGGAATGACTTACTTAAAGGAACTAAGGTTGAGTTCAATAGAGCTCATGGCCCGATTGCCGATAAGGTTTCTTATCAGACTAAAGAGCCTGATATCTTCGTGGGCGGAGATGTCTACACCGGTCCTAAGTTTGCAATTGACGCTATCGCTGAAGGTAAGGAAGCTAGTGTCTCTATTCATCGTTTTGTAAGACCTGGTGCTTCAATGACTATTGGCAGAAACCTCAGAGAATTCATTCCGCTTGATAAGGATAACATTGCTGATATTTCTTACGATAAGGCTGGAAGACAAGAAGCCGGAATGGATGAATCAGTTGACTATCATCATACTTTCCAAGATGCCCATAAGACTTTAACTGAGGAACAGGTCAAGATTGAAACTGCCCGCTGCTTAGGCTGCGGTGCCTCAGTCGTTGATGAGAATAAGTGTATCGGCTGCGGTATCTGCACCACTAAGTGCAACTTCGATGCTATCCATCTCTTCAGAGTCCATCCGGAAGCTAGCACCATGTATAAGGCCGAGGATAAGATGAAAGCTATTCTTCCTTATATGGTTAAACGTGCCTTCAAGGTTACCTTTGGTAAGAAGACTCCGGCTGAAAAGGTCTCCGAGAATCAGCATAAGGCTTATAAGAAGGCTAGTAAGAAAGCGAAGAAAGCCAGCAAAAATGCATGAGTTAGGCGTTGCCTTTGAAATCATCAAAACCATTGAAGACTTTGCTAAAGACAAGGACATTACTAAAGTCACTAAGACCGTCCTAGAAATCGGAGAAGTCTCTTCTATCGTTACTTCTTATTTTGAAGATGTCTGGAAATGGGCCTGCTCAAAAAGCAAAATCATGACTGGCTCTAAACTTCAAATCATTCCCATCAAAGCCATCACTATCTGTGAGGACTGCGGCAAGACTTACGATACTATCAAGTATGGTAAAATCTGCCCTTTCTGCAAGAGCGAACATACTCATCTTCTTCAAGGCAATGAGATGAACATCAAAGAAATCCAAGTCGAATAAGTTCTGCATTAAGTGAACAAAGCCAAGTGAATTTATCACTTGGCTTTTTGCTTTGTTATTGACCACTATCTTAATTTTAAGGATGAATCAGTCAACAAGTGAGCAATTATAATACAAAAGCGAACCTTTTGTATTATTTCGCTATGTTTTTTTTCTATTACTATCTATAATTCAAAAAGAAAGGTAAAATTCAAAAAATGAAAGATTTATTGTTGATGAGAGCTCCTCTTAAGTACATCCAAGGAAAAGGAGCTTTAGAACATTTCTATGAGAACTGCAAGTTCTTCGGAGATCATTTCCTTTTTGTTTGCTCCCACTCGGCTTATGAAGCTACCCATGATGAGATTGAGAAATCCTTTGAAGGCAGTAAGACTATTAGAAGATATGAAATCTTCGGTGGCATCTCCTCAGTCGGAGAAATCAAGAAGATGGAAGAGATTGTCAAGAAAGACCATATCGATGTTGTTATCGGAGTGGGTGGAGGCAGTGCTATTGATACTGCTAAAGCCACAGCTTTCTATACTAATAAGAGAATAGCCATCATTCCGACTGTCGTTGCAACTGATGCCCCCTGCACCGGATTAAGCGTCATCTACAATGAT